>Ga0078894_10002390_pt1 | contig 14259 bp, 10 predicted proteins | sample LauGreSu1BDMLBSD_2_FD_67506 | JGI IMG/M metagenome (GOLD analysis project Ga0078894, IMG submission 67506) | Freshwater lake microbial communities from Lake Michigan, USA - Su13.BD.MLB.SD (version 4) (version 4) | ecosystem: Environmental > Aquatic > Freshwater > Lake | place: Lake Michigan...
TAAAATTCAAGTCCATCGCATGATAAATCGCCGTACCCAAACCCTTTTTTGTGTCAGTTTGCTCTTTAGGTCGAATAGAAAACAACTCCTTCTGCGCATATAAAGTAAATGGCGAAATAACCGTTCCAGAGCGCTTTTGAGAGTTCACCCTCAACCTTGAATTCAGCGTATCTCTCTGAGTCGTAAACCAATTGCCCAACTGCAAATCACGAGCACTCACCACCGCTTGGGTTACGGTAACAGACCTAATTGGGGACTCACCCGCTGGTTTTAATCCGCTCGTATTTTCATCCCACGAATAACCACGGCTATCCACCGACAGCGTAGGTAAAAATAATAGACCTAAGTCCCTTACACCATAATAAATTGGCTTGGCCAACCGACCAGACCCAGATGAACTAAGACGCATCGTTCTATCCATCGTTATCATCACGCCCAACCCTTTTTGCCCAAATCCCAAACCCGCCGTGGATTGAGAATAAAAACGACCGTTGATTACCACAGAATCAGCTATCGGACTTGTGTAAAGGCTCATATCCTGGGTCTTTAACAAATTATACTGGGTCACCTGAGCGATAGAAAAATACAACTTCTCAATGCGCTTGGATTTGGGCACAGAAACTCCAAAATCCACCGTATTCATTCCCAATGCAAAAAAGTTGTTACTCCCCACGTCCAATGTCTTGCCCTTGTAATACCCATTGCCCCGAAAAACCAACCGGAATGCATCGCCGGAAAAAGTAAGACCCGCCATTTGAATATTCCGAATCCCAATGGAAACAATTTCGGCTTTTTTACCGGCCGCCTTATATTGCTCAGCATTAAAGCGATGCATTAATGGATAGAATACCAAACCCACAGATTGCATATAACCCGCCCTGTTTTGTGTTTTCAAATGACTTTCGATAGACTCCGTCGCCGCCGGTGTGATATACCCACCAAATGCCATCTTTCCCATAAATGAAAAAGGCAGCACGTTGGATCCCGTAACCAATTGATAGCGAAATAAATCCTCATAAATCGTGGGTTTGGCCGGGGGAAGGGGTGGTTCCAATACAACACCCACAGGCTTAGTTTCTATAATCGGCAAAGCGCCAATAACTGAGGCTGTATCCTCGGATGCTTTTGCCAAATTGACAAGCATCAAACTGAAACACAACAACAACTTGTATCCCAAAATCCTATTTGCCATACCTCACCTCGTATTCAAAATCCACCGTCGTTGAAATGCCAATACTGCTGTTGTCGTATAGCTTTTGCATCTTCCCATCACCCGTTAACGTAGTAGTGATTGCGATAAACTTCGCCTTTTTCAATGCATCCACTTTATCACGTCCAATTCCAATAGAAAAAACCGTTTCCGATGGCGTAATAGGGTAACCCCTCGCATCAACAACCCCTGGCTCAATAACATTGTTTGAAGGATCAATATCCAAACTCGCGATGCCTTGCTCTTTCTCGTCCAACAACATCAGCTGCAACTTAGCACCCAAAGGAAATGAGTTCTTAATGCGGACATCCATCTTGGCCGATTTGATCCTATCCAAGCCCGCAATTGCATTCCAATCAACGCTTTGAGTATCTCGGAGCACAAACTCATTCAAAGAAAACTCCGCCGGAAACTCCACTTTCATTATCACATCCACCTTGCTGTTATCGAATACAAAATCCTTATACAAATTCACATTCCCATTGGGATTGGTTTCCATATCCAAGTTGTAATCCAACATCTGAGGCAAATTCTCAATAAACGATTTGATGTTTGAATTGGTACCATCAAGCACAATCTCCGATTCCACAAAAGCATCCCTCTTAAATGGTGGCGCCGAAATCAATATGTCGTTATTCAACGGCATCGCACTCAACTTCACCGAATTCTTCGTAAACACATTTTCTCCAGCCAAAGAACGGATTTTGATCCTTCCCTCCGCGCCGATGCTATTTCTCACTATCAAACTCACCTTAAAATCCTTGAATTTCAAATCCCCATTCAACCCCTTAAACAAATCAAACGGTGCCTTCTGATCCCCGCTCTGATTCAAACTCTGACCCATATACCCAATCGCATAATCCGGAATCAATGATTCCATACGATAATCGATGCGGATACTATCGCTCAAACCAATCGCCACCTTTCTGCCCGAACTATCCAAACGAACAATCAAAATCTGGTGAAACGTGTTCACCGTGTCTTTCACATCAGGATCCTTACCCCTAAAATCAATCAAATAATCGGTCAAATCAAAAAACTCATCACGAGTACTTACCCCATTGGGCGGTGCCGCTGGCAACTTCACCACCGACGAGAGCACCTTGCCCCCCTTGGTCGCACTCGGAATCTCAAACAACATCGTCATGTCTTCCTGAATCGTACTCGCCAAATGGATTTTCAATTGACCCGCCTTCGCCTTGAAATATTTCACTTCCGCACCTCCCATAAAGACCGTCAAACCCTCGTTTTGGTCGATTACATTCTGTGTAGGAAACGCCGCCACCGCATACCGTGGATGCAATCGAGAAACCGTTAATTCTAGGTCAACCCCCTTACTCGCATCAATCAAAACCGGTCCGCTACTGGCCTCCGTAACCAACTGTTTGATGCTGCCTTTTAAGGTCTTCGTTACCGTTTTATCCTTTAAATCGATGCGCTTGGTTACCTTACCGCCAATCGGAATATTCGTAAATGAATCATAAGCCACTTCTGAATTATCACCCGCATTGGTCAACTCGAAAATCACCAACTTCACCTTCACCGGCAAATTGTTCGATATACTGATATCCAAAAATCCGCTATCCAAAGTAGCCGTCTCAAAAAATGCACTCGCATCAATGTCTACAGGCGTTAAATTTCCCTGATTCTGCTCTGGAATATTGGCGGTCTGACCGTCGAGCAACTTAAATAAAGGGTTAATCTGTCCCAATGTAATCTTCTGCACAATAGAGCGATCCGTTAACTTCAATCTCTTTAACGTAAACGAAGCCGTTAGTCCCGTATCGTAAGCTCTCACATTGGCCATTCGATACGTATAAACCAGATTCTCATAACTGAGCTTATAACTGCTGTCGGCAGTGGTGTGATCCAAATATTTTGAATCGATCTGACCCAAGCTTAATGTCGATTTAAACAACGGTGCAGCCACTCTATTGTCCCATGAAACCTCTCGGCGACAGGCACTGAAGAATAAAACGACACTCAAAAACAAAGTGAAAATCTGAGATTTACGCATATGAAGGCACAATTTACTCACTATTTTGGGAAACTGAAAAGAATTCACCCAAATCCAACTTCAATTACCCACCGGATGGATCTCGGATTGCAGTGAAAATTGTGCTCGCCAAATCTAAAAATAAAGTTTTAGGCCAATAAATACTTACTCCCGAAAATAATTATGCCCCAAAAAGCAATACTAACCGACATATACAACCAAATTTTGAATCGGTCCGATTCCAATCCTACCGCAATCAAACATCCTGGAGCAACGCCAAGTGAAATCGGGGAAATAAAACATAAAATTGGCAATCCCCCGTTTTGCTTAATTTTCACCAACCAACGATTCTTCTTGCTGAACTTTTTTGGGTGATCCAATGTCGTTTTACCTTTTTTACGTTTGATCCATAGATTGTAAGCCACGATTTTTGATTGTGCCCAATTACCAAAGAATATCCAAAAAAAGGCCGCCGCGATGCCTCCTATCGTGGTAATAGTGTAGCCCCAAGTAGGATTGTCAAAATGGGCGACAGCCATGCCGGCTGCCACAGCATACTTCACAAAGCACATAAAAAAAACGCCCACCTGCCATAAAAACTCGGGGTCAATCCAAGATGTCGCTAAAATCAATGTTCCCGAATACATCTATTTTTCCGTTTGAGTTATGTTCAATTTTTATTCGCAAATTTGCGTTAACATTTAGGCCCATTGAAAAAGCAACTCCTCCTCATATTTACCATTGCTTATCTCATTTTTACTGGAACTGATTTGTTCGGACAAGCCATCGAAATGCAAAGTCCAAATAATGCTACCGCAGACACAACGAAAGTAACCAAAGATACTGCATCAAAGGGCACAATGCTAAAAATAGAACCCTATTTGGCATTAGATTTTTTTGGAACCGATAAATCTTTTTTTCAACCTTCACCATCAAAGAATAAGCGAGATACATTGCTCTATCCAACAGCACAGACGGATTCCACGATGGTAGATGTCAATAATTATCGACATAATTTGCAGCAATTCAACTTGGGGGAACCGGGAAGTCCAACCTATATGGGATTCGACAATGCATCCTATTTCTCCCAAATCGGACGGGCTTATTTTTCAACAAATGGCATTCACACGTTCAACCCCATGCAAATCGGATTATCGCCATTCGATAATAACCAATACTTAAGATTGCACCGAGCCTTCGCTCCTTTTACCAAATTCAATTATCTCCAAGGGCCTGGAAAAACGATCGCGGTAAATGCACTACATACCCAGAATTTTGGAGCTCGCTTTAATATCACCTTGGATTACAACAGCGTTACCAGCCAAGAACAATATGTAGGCTCATTACAAAATAACACGCATCGAAATATCCATGTCAACCAGCTTTCAATATCCAAAAATGGCAAATATAAGCAGGTGGTTTATTTGGGTTGGGAGCGGGGTAACCGACAAGAAAATGGGGGATTGGCATCGGAGACTGATTTCTTCATTCCTGTAGATTCAAGCAAATTTCAAATTCGTCCCCTTGGCGCATACAATCCCCGTTTAACCACAGCAAAATCGCTATTCTCAAGCCATAACCACCAATTACACCAGCAGTACCATATCAGTAGAAGGCTTTTTATTACCCAAGCGGTGTCGTGGGAAAAAACCACATATCAGTTTAAAGACAACAAAAGAGATACATCGTTTTATGGTAAAAATTATTTTGGAACTGCTCTGAAAACAAATGACAGTAACGTTTGGCAATTGGTCAATCACGCAATAGGAATTAAAAAATCAACTGATTTATTTCAATTTCATGCCCAACATCTGTTCCAGTCCGCCATATACCAATCCAATTTGGCATTGTTTACCCAAAACCAAAAATCACTAAAATATCAATCCGCCGGACTTCGTGTGGATGGTTCACTGGGCTTATTCAGATTTTCATCGATGCAATTCAACGCAGCGTATATGTATGCTGGTTATGCAAAAAATTCACTTCAACTTTTTGGCATTTTTCCTCTTTTGCGCAAATCGTATCAAAATGATAAAAACGGTCGTAAGTATTTGTACATCAACGCAGAAGTTCAAAACGAAACGAAGCCTGCAACATTCTTCCAACAAAATTTCTACGCGAACCATTTCATCTATAACAACAAATTCGAATTAACCGGGGATAAGCATATTGCAGGAAGAATCAACTTTCACAACCAAACAGACTCCACTGCATACAGGAACTCGGGAATTTTCGGCGTGATTAGAAGCGGGAGTTGGATTAACCCAATACTCTCCATCGACTCTCTTCCATTTACCCAATTCGTCTCTCAACCTTATTATCAGGTGGAAATGATTTTTGCGATGCGCGGGAAACACTTGTATTTTCATCAAACCGCCAACCTAAAAAAGTTCAATTCTTCATTACCCACAATTTTCAATATGGGTCAGCCCGTCCTCAGAACCACCACCACGTTAGAATACAAGATGCCCGCTTTCAAAAAAGCCATGATTCTAACGCTTGGAACAAACATTCAGTACACCTCAAAATTTCAAAATACCACTTACAGACCCGACGCGGGTTCATTTATCGTCCATAGCAACCTAACCAATCTCGGCAATTATTTTGAATTGGATTTGTATGCAGTGGCCAAGGTACAGACCCTAGATATCTTTCTCAAAGCCGAGCATATCAACGAAATCCTCGTCATTCCAGGTTTCAATACCCGCTACCAATACGTCGCCGGTTACCCTATCCAGCCCTATAGAATTCGATTCGGCTTGAACTGGAAGTTCTATAACTAACTAAGTTTAGTGCGCTTCTAGCCAATTGTTTCCAGTCCCAGATTCAACCACCACTGGGATACTCAACGGCATAGAATTTTCCATCAAATACTTGATTTTCGCTTCAACCAATGCCAACTCATCGTTGGGGACATCAAACAGCAATTCATCGTGCACTTGCAAAATCATACGGGTCTTCAATTTCTGGTCATTCAACCAATTGTGAATGTGGATCATCGCTACTTTAATCATATCGGCCGCACTACCCTGAATCGGTGCATTGATCGCATTTCGCTCAGCAAAACCGCGCATCACAGCATTGGCTGAGTTGATATCACGCATGTATCTCCGACGTCCCAATAGGGTCTCCACATAGCCATTTTCTCTGGCCTTATTCACCGTTTCGTCCATATATGTCTTGACACCACCAAACTGCTTGAAATAATTTTCGATGATTTCTTTGGCCTCACCTCTACTGATACCCACTCTCTGACTCAAGCCAAACGCCGAAATACCATAGATGATTCCAAAGTTCACTGTTTTCGCTTTTCTCCGCATTTCCTTGTCAACATCTTCAATCGCAACACCCCAAACTTTCGCAGCCGTTGCCGTGTGAATGTCGATCCCCTGCTGAAAAGCCTCTTGCATGCCCGGATCGCCACTAATATGAGCAATAATCCGCAATTCTATCTGCGAATAATCCAAACTCAACAACGTAGTATCTGCGCCTTTAGAAACAAACGCCTTCCGAATTTCCCTGCCCAACTCCGTGCGAATCGGAATGTTCTGCAAGTTGGGGTTCTGACTACTCAATCTGCCAGTTGCGGCAACCGCTTGATTAAAATGCGTATGAACCCGACCCGTATTGACATCAACCAACAAAGGCAACGCATCAACGTAAGTACTTTTTAATTTCTGCAATGCCCTAAAATCCAAAATGTTCTGTACGATAGGGTGCTTGCCTAACAACGAATTCAAGGTCTCCTCATCCGTTTGATACTGACCCGTTTTCGTTTTCTTGGGCTTGTCCGATAATTTCAATTGCTCAAACAATATCTTTCCCACTTGCTGAGCCGATGCGATGTTAAACACATTCCCCGCATCAGAAAAAATGGCAGCTTGGACCGTTCTCACCTGTCCTAACAACTGATTGCTATACTCTTTCAAGAAATCAATATCCACTTTCACCCCCTGCCTCTCCATCGCCTCAAGAACCAATACCAATGGCATCTCAACATCCATGAGCAATCCTAACAATCCCTTTTCTACCAAGGCGGGCTGCAAAACTTCGTACAATTGAAAAGTGATATCCGCATCTTCCGTAGCATATTCTGCAATCGCCTCCAATTCAACATCCTTCATGCTACCCTGACCTTTGCCTTTTTTGCCAATCAACGTTTCAATGGGAATGGGCGAATACTGCAAAAACTTTTCACTTAACAACTGCATATTATGTCGCTGATCCGGCTCCAACAAATAATGCGCAAGCATCGTATCAAACATCGGCAAGGCAACCGAAACACCGTAATTCTCCATCACAGATATATCGTATTTGATGTTTTGGGCGATTTTTAATTTCGATGATCCAAGGATCGGTCTAAACTGTTCCAACACCGACATCGCCTGCAAACGATCCTCTGGAACCGGGACGTACCAACCCGTAAATGAGGCGGTAGAAAACGACAATCCCACCAAAGAAGCGTGCAAAGATTCTACATCTGTTGTCTCTGTATCAAAGCAAAAAGCCTCCGCATTTTCTAATTCCTTCAAAAGTTCGGCAATGGTTTCAGCAGAATTCGCAATTCGATACCTGTGCGACACATCCAAAATCGTTTTATACGTCACCTCTTCTTCTAGCTCAGCAGCATCGTCTGATGTATCGTCCGATGGCGAGGCTGTTTCAGCACCAAACAACGATGTTTGATTCGGATTTGCCGGCTTGACTTTCTTCGGTGCAGTGGCACGCATTGGATTGCCAAATAGATCCGTGCCCAAATTGGCTGCCGGTGCACTTTCAGCGCCCGAGTTGGAAGAAGTTGATCCAGAATTGGCATCCGAACCCGACTCACCGAGTACTCTTCGCATCAAAGTTCTAAACTCCAATTCTTCAAACACTTCCCTCAAAACTGGCTCATTCACTGCTTCCAATTCCAACCCTTTAATATCCAAATCAACCGGCACTTGCGTATCGATTGTGGCCAACCATTTACTAATTTTAGCCTGCTCCACATGCAATCGCATATTCTCCTGCAACTTCCCTTTGAGCTTGTCTGTGTTTTCCAAAATGGCCTCCATACTGCCAAATTCTTGGATCAATTTCTTGGCCGTTTTCTCCCCCACACCCGGAACGCCCGGAATATTGTCCGATGCGTCACCCCACAAACCTAAAATATCGATTACCTGCAGGGGATCTTGAATTTCCCAACGCTTTAGTATCTCCGCCACGCCCAAAATCTCATCGCCGTTACCCATTCGGCCGGGCTTATAAATTTTTACGTTGTCTCGCACGAGCTGACCAAAATCCTTATCGGGGGTCATCATGAAAACATCAAATCCCAAATCACCCGCCTTCCAAGCCAAGGTCCCAATGATATCATCCGCCTCATAACCATCCATAGTAATCACCGGTATATTAAAACCTTCAATGATTCTAAAAATATAAGGAATGCTCTTTCTCAAATCTTCAGGCATCTCTTCGCGCTGCGCCTTGTATGCTTCAAATTTGATATGTCGCATCGTAGGTGCCGACGTATCAAACACAACGGCAATATGCGTTGGCTGCTGCTTGCGTAAAATTTCCAATAATGTATTGGTAAAACCCATCATCGCACTGGCATTTAAACCCGTACTGGTGATGCGTGGATTCTGAATAAAAGCAAAAAACGCCCTGTAAATCAGCGCCATTCCATCCAATAAAAACAACTTACCTTTTTGCATAGTTAAAAGGTAGCAAGTTACAAATATTACGCGGCTTATTGCTTCTTGACGAAGCCTAAACTCACACCATTTATGCAATATCTTAATCCGGTGGGCTGATTGTATCCATCGTTAAAAACATGGCCCAAATGACCCCCGCAAGAGTTGCAAACCACTTCAACCCGACTCATTCCATGGGAATTATCTAAAATTTCCTTCACCTTCGATTTGTCGATCGATTGATAAAAACTAGGCCATCCGCAACCCGCATCAAATTTTGTGGTACTCGAAAACAATTCCTCACCACATCCCTTACACACATAAACGCCCGAATCCCATAAAGTTTCGTATTCACTCGTAAAAGGCCTTTCCGTACCCTTTTTGCGCAACACCTGAAAGGCATTCTCACCCAATTGAGACATCCATTCGGCCTCCGTTTTGTTGACTTTATAATCCATTGCGATGTTGTTTTTTACTTTTTTTGAAACTTGCTTACCCGTATCGATTCCATTGCACGCTGTCAAACCCCCAATAATTAGGTAGACAACAATTACCAAAATCAAATTCTTACCTCTCATCCAAGAAGAAACAAAATTCCATGAAAAGGGTTGTATGTTCGCCAATATTTCGATGAATTTTTTTAGCCATTTTTTTGTTGACTTCCAACCGCAGAAACCCGCTTTCAACGCGGCCCTCATTGCCCCCGACATTCTAAGAAATTTTACCCCAAGTCAATCCAAGTTTCATTTTGACCATTTCCAACAAATTACATCTAACGGTCAGCCCCAAGAAGATCCCATTCTAAACGATTTCTTCAATGGCTGTTTGCAGCACATACAGCGCGACAAAGAGTTCCATCAATCCGCGTTATTCCAAGAAATCTATCAATTACAACGCTCCAATTGGCAATTGATGTGTCCAAAACTTAGTATACCTCGTTTCTGGTTTACACTTCATGTAGTTATTGAGATTATGATTGATAGCTACTTAATAAATAATCACTTAGAAAAATTACAATTATTCTATACCACCCTAGAATCGCAGCAAGAAACCTATCGAACAGCCCTTGAACTTATGGGGCATGATCAAATCGACCATTTCATGGAACGATATACCCGATTCTACACCAACCAATACCTGTTTCATTATCAAGATCTCGAAAGGGTAGGATTTGCCCTTCACAAAATTCACGAACAAGTCAAATTGGATTCAAGCTGGTACATACCCAATAACATCGAACAACTAACCCTTTGGAAATCAACCTATGCAGATGTATCTCTTGTATTGGAAAAATACCCCTTAGAGATGAAACCAATACGCTAGTATATTAAAGCGTATAGGATGGAGAGTACAGGGAGTAAACCAAACTCCCCAGCAAAATATAATTTAATAATTCCTTCCACCATGGAGTGCGCTCACCGGAAAAGAAACTCGCCAAAAATATGGCAGCGGGAAATGCCGCAAGCAAGTGAAAATTTCTAATCTCTTTCCAATGAATCAGCATCAAAAAGATACTGTAAACAAAGAATAAAATCACCACCAACTTACTTCTTCTCACATTCACATTGTTCTGAAAATATCCGCCAATCTGTCGCAACATTCCAAATATTACAAACAAGGAGAACAGAGCAAACACAGTGTATTTAATGAAAATCAATGAAATACCACTGCCAAACGATGTCATATCGATGGGCGTGGTCTCCACACTATGCATCGCCTTTAAATCCCATCGGAAAATGAACGCCAACGACTTCATAAGATAGTAAGGCATCACCAACCCAAAAACGATTGCCAGGATGTCAGAAATTACAATGTTCTTGTAGACCAAGACACAAGCAATTAAAAACAACAAGATCATCAAATGGTCAGGTACAATCAATATGGCAGCTCCAAAACAAAGCGATCCATAAAATAATGTAACGGTATTATAGCCATCCTTCAATTGAAAAAAGCAGGCCAACCCAATAAAAACCAACAAATTACCTAAATGATATTCCGTTAGCAGCAAGTTCTCGGGGAATAAACTTTGCACCAGAATAAAGAAATAGGCAGGCAGATAACCTACAGGCTGAACCAAACCGTGGGTTCTGCAGATGAAGTTGACAAACAGAGCCTGACCCATGACCATAAGGGTTGAAATCAAAACGGAAAAAACAGGCCATTGATTGATCCAATCTACCCACGAAAAAAGAAGACCTGGTTTAAAAACAATCCCCGATTTTGGAATAATCCACAAAGCCGGCAAACGCAAGCAAAGTGCAAAAAGTACCAGAACCATCATGGTAAAAACACTATGATCGGATAGTCTTTTAATCATTTGAAAACACTTGTAACCAAAACCATTGTTTATCGCGATAAATAGGCAGTGTAATTAATCCGTAATCCGTTTGTTTTCCCTCGTAAGGCACGATTGTCCCTGGGGTGTTTTCATTCCGAAATAACCAATCTCTCTCTACCTTAAATGACTTATCTATTTTCACATGCATGATCCTATTGATCTCCCCTTCATCGTCATTATATAACAGATTGATACTACTACCGCAAACATACATCCCAAAACCAAACAAATGTGCAACATTCACAGCCCCGACTTGAGTTTTTCTAACCATAATTAAGCTATCCAACGTCCCATCTTTTTGTAAATACTGCAATCCGATATCGCCATAATGGTAAAACAGCTTTGAACTCGTCTGAGGTACGCCATTCACGTAATAGGTTTCCATCTGACGGCTTTCATAAAACTGTTCAGACAGCATCAACCACCCACCGTTACTTAATGCAACCACGTTTCGGATATAATAATTGTCTGGCCTTTCGTTCCGCTTAAGACTTCCCAAACCCATAAATTGCTTGGCCGCGGATTCTGTGAATGGGTGATTGCGGCAAGCGATTTGACCATCGTCACCAAACTCGCCTATGAAATAACCATCCATGCCAACGCCTTTACCTGCATTGTAATAACCAAAGACTTGCAACGCATTTGTCTTTGTGTGAAGCACCGCCACCGCATCCAAAACATCGCCCTCCACAACCAAATCACCGCGCATCAAACTATCTCCGCCATTTTTTACCCAATGGAAATGATTTAACTGCTTGCGACCACCTAGCAATCCCGTTCCCTCGTAATCTTTGTCCTCATAAATTGCGAAAACCTTTCCACTATCGTCCAATACAACCGACTTCCAAGTTAGATCTGCAGGACTCCATCGCTCACTCGTTAAAATAAAACTACTTCTGGCTTCGCCACCATCCACATCAGCCCGTAACATCCAAACTTCTGTACCTAAAGCCTCTCTTGTTCGCTGACCGGCAGTTCCAAAGCCCAAAATGACCCATCTCCTTTTATTGGGTGAACTTGCAACTTCAAATTGATCAATGTCGATGTCGCCGGTATTGTAAGTACCTATCTCCGTTACAGAAATATCGCCGATCAATGATGCAGAAACAGAATGAACGATAACCTTGATGGACGATCGCTTTATTTTGGTTGCGCAAATCCAATAGAGCATCGAATCTGCCATAAACACCTTCAGCACAATTTGTTTGTTCGCCACTTCAAACTTTCTGTCGTTCTCAAAAACCAATCCCTCCGTATATCGCTCCAAAACAAATCCATTCGCCATTCGATCATCGCCGTAGCTCAGCATCAACGTATGTCCTTCAGCAGTCCCTATCGCCCGGTGAAATTGTGAACGCTTCTGGGTTAATTTAGGCTGATCACTAATACGCGTCATTTGCCCATTGCAGAGCGAATGCCATAGTAAAATCAATACCCAAAATAACAATTTGCTTTTCACTAGGTCAAAAATCCATGTATGACATCGAAATGCCAAGCTCTGACCTAATTTTGCATAGAATTATTTTAGAATTCGCCCATACCTTGCATACGAACGACATAAAAATAGAAACTGCCATCTTAGTTGGGGTCAATACGCCCAAACAAACTATGCCCATCGAAGAAACGCTAGATGAGCTTGAACAGCTAGTTTATACCTCCGGTGCCGTTACCAAAAAACGATTTATTCAGAATCTAGAGCACCCTCAGCCCAAGACTTATGTGGGAAAAGGAAAGCTAGAAGAAATCAAGTTGTATGTTGAGAAAAACAAAATCGATCTGATCATTTTTGATGATGAACTCACCCCCGCACAAGTGAGAAATATCGAAACGGAAATTGAAAACACTAAGATTTTAAGTCGGACCCACCTCATTCTCGACATATTTGCCAACAACGCAAAAACGGCTCAGGCCAAAACGCAAGTAGAATTGGCGCAGAGTATTTTTATGCTGCCCCGACTTACGGGTATGTGGACTCACTTATCTAAACAAAAAGGGGGTATCGGAATGAAAGGGCCTGGTGAAAAGGAAATCGAGACGGACAGACGTGTACTGCGCGATAAAATTTCATTGCTCAAAACCAGACTCACCGAAATCGAGAAAGTTGGATTTACCCAAAGAAAAAGTCGCGATGGCGTTTTCCGATGTGCCCTTGTAGGATATACCAACGTGGGAAAAAGTACAATCATGAATCTCATGAGTCGTTCCGATGTACTCGTAGAAAATAAATTATTCGCCACACTCGATGCCACAGTAAGAAAAGTCGTCATACCAAACCCAGACGGTATGGGCGATATGATCCCTCTGCTGCTCTCAGACACGGTAGGATTCATCCGAAAACTGCCCACTTTACTCATTGAGAGTTTCAAAAGCACGTTGGCTGAGGCTATGGAAACGGATCTCTTGATTCATGTAGTGGATATATCAAATCCCGCCTTTGAACAACAAATGATGAGCGTGAAAGAAATTCTGCACGAAATTGGGGCTGGCAGCAAACCCGAACTCATTGTTTTCAATAAGGTTGATGCCTTTCAGGAAAGCGATGACGATGAATTCTTTGTAGGAAGTACCGGGATGACGATAGAACAATTCGAAAAAAGTTGGATTGCAAAGGAAATTGCGCCCGCTGTTTTTATCTCAGCGCACAACAATTGGAATATTGAAAAATTGAGAGCTACCATTTTTGATATGCTCTCACAACAAAAAATGGCCAGATAAATCTGACCATTTTTTTCTCTTTACCAAAGATTAAAGTTCGTCTTCATTAAAGAAGTAGTCATCATCCGAAGGATAATCACTCCAAATTTCTTCAATACTCTCATATGGCTCACCGTCGTCTTCCAACTCTTGAAGGTTTTCCATTACCTCCAAAGGAGCTCCAGAACGGATTGCATAATCAATCAACTCGTCTTTGGTGGCCGGCCATGGAGCATCGTCCAAATATCCAACCAATTCCAGTGTCCAATACATAAATTCTTACTTACCGCGAAAATAGATTTTTGATTCAGAAAAACAACATGAAATTTGTAAGAAAATCATG
>Ga0078894_10002393_pt1 | contig 14242 bp, 24 predicted proteins | sample LauGreSu1BDMLBSD_2_FD_67506 | JGI IMG/M metagenome (GOLD analysis project Ga0078894, IMG submission 67506) | Freshwater lake microbial communities from Lake Michigan, USA - Su13.BD.MLB.SD (version 4) (version 4) | ecosystem: Environmental > Aquatic > Freshwater > Lake | place: Lake Michigan...
GCTATTATAGACTTTCATCACATAGATAAGTCAAATTATAAAAGTGTTAACCGCCTAGCAAGTTATGGGATGTATAAACAGGCTAGAGAAGAAATTAAAAAGTGCATAGTCCTATGCGCTAACTGCCACAGAATCCACCACTACGAAGAACAAAAGAAAAACCCCGCCTTGTGAGCGGGGTCTTCATAAATCCAAGGTGCTGATTAAGCGCCTTGTGAACCAAACGCGCCGAGTGGATCGGACCAGCCGAAGCTGTAACGCTCGCGAGACTTGTAACGTACGTTACCAGTGTCAAAGTCACCATCCATAGAATTCTGGAGAGGACTACGAACGAAGTGCTTCAAACCGTTAGGTACATCGGTCATCAAGAACCAAGCATTGGTGTCGGTCAAGAAGTGGTTAACGGTGTAGCCTTCTGGGATAGTACCGTTGTTCTTGAGCGCGTTGATGTCGTTATCGGTGGTACCAACACGGAGGTTAGTCTCAAGTAAACGAGTTGCAACGAACATTAATGCAGGTGGGATAACCAATTTACGTGGCTTAGCAGCAATTAACAGACCACGCTCGTCTGTCCAAGCGGCGATTTGAATGGTAGCGGCTTCCAAAGAAGTCTCATTCAAGTCAGCTGGAGTAGATGGAACGTTGCTGTTTGTACCGCCAGAAACCAATGGGTGGCTTGCGTTAAATAAAGAAACGCCGTCACCGCCGTTATAAGCACCAGTAGTATTGAAACCGTTGTTCAATACAGAAGCTGCTTTAACTTGCTTGGTATAAGCCATAGCACGAGCTAGAGCCTTGGTGTAACGAGCAGACAAGCTGTCGTACAAGTTATCTTCAATCGCTTCTTCAGTGATTGAGAAACCCAAAGCAATGGTTTCGTGTGTATAGCGAGCCGTGAAAGCTTCTTGTGCATTGTCATAAGCAATTGCAGCGCCTTCAGACTTAACTGGAGCAGCAGAGAAACCAGAAAGTTTTGTCTCTTCTTCGAATGAACGCTCAGAGGCTTCGGTTTCGTAGATTTCTTTGTGCTCTTCGCCGTAACGCTTGTACTCTAAACCAAACAATGCGTTAAGACCAGGGAGTAGCTCTTTAAGGAGCTGTGAACGTGAAATAGCCATTTGTTAGCTCCTTTTAGTTACCAGATGCTGTTGTATAAGAATGAACACTAAAGTTCAGCTTCACGATACAGTCTGTGTAAGCATCACCTGGGTTCGACGGGAAGTTGCCACCAAAAGTGGACGACTGGTTAACTAAATCAACAATACGAACAGCTAAAGTAGCTCCTGGAGCTGCAATAGTGCTTTGATCTAAGCTAATAACAGAATTACCACTTGTGGTATTACCAGTAGTGCTACTAGAACCACCAGTAAAGTTGGTTAGAGCAGCGTTTTTACCAATCGAAGCAGTAGTAACAGTGTCATCTGCTTGAACTTGATATAACTGATCTGGGTCATCTACAACACGGATGAAAATGTTTGTGTAGCCTGCGTTAACAGCGCCTGCTGGCAAATACTGGGCAAACAGAGGATAACCTAACTGTTGACCAGCTAATTGATAACGTACACCTACGCAAACGCCAACGATACCTAGAGTTGTACCAGCCACGGGGGTAGCAGTTACAGTGCTAGGAACGCCAGCAGTCAACTTTACCAAATCGCCATTAAAAATGGGATCGGTATTGTTTGTGGTCAGTCTGTACTCGCGGATGGTACCGCCAGTAAACGCCTGACCGCCGATTAAATTAATCGGCTTTAGTCCATATGGACTAGCAGTTGTTGCCATAAAAATCTCCTAATTATTTAGAGCCATTTCCAAACCCGCCTCCTTTACTAACCGAGGTTTTACGCTCAGAAAATAATGGCATACGGGCATCGTTATTCCGCATGAAATGGTTATCAACCGAATTCATTTGGTCTTGTGCTTGTTTTTCATAATACTCATTCCGTGCTTCCGCGCGTTCGGTAGGGATCTTGCACAACATTAACCCACCGACTTCGACGTTGCCACTAGCATTACCTTGCAGCATTAACTCAGGATGATCCTCCGCCTTGACGGGTTCCCACCCATCACGTCTCTTTTGGGAAACGTTGGTAGGAATATCCTGCCCTAATACAGCAGTTGCTACCCACCTAAACTTATACCCGTCTTGCGGGGTTGGGGTTGGTAGTGTTGCAGCTGGCTGGTAAACAGCACGGGTTGAACTTTTTTCGCGTGAGTCCAATTCACGAGGGGTACGATTATTAGCCATTACGGGCCTCCTGTTTTAAAAATTCCTGAGCATATAGTTCACGAGGGATACCAAGTTTGTCCGCCAACGCAGCTTGCGTTGTTGTTAGCTTGACGGTTTTCTTTGCTCCCGTAGAACGGGATGCAGATGCCACCACTGTTGCAGGCTTTCTAGTAGGCTCGCTAGGTTTTTTAGTCTCTTGCTCCTGAGGAAAAACTTCAGGAAACACAGACTTCATGCGGGCGTCAATGCGCTCGAAATATTCATCACTACGCGGGTCATAACCCGTTGAGACAAGCTTTTGGTGCAGCCCAAGAGCGAACGCTGTCATTTCTTCGTACCCCGGTGTTCCGAACCACTGGTTTTTTGCCTGCCAGCGCAGGGTCTTTTCGTCGGGTTTGGGGACGTCTTGTGCCGATGTTTGTATTTGTACATCATTTTCTGAAGTTTGTAAAGAGGTAGGCTTAAAATTCTTTGCCGCCTCAATCTTCATTTTTGCTTCAGTTAATGCTTCTTGCGCTTCAAGTAGGGCGTCGGCATCAAATTCCTCAGATGCTTTCTTGTACTTTTCACGAGCCATAGCCAGGTCGGCTTCAGCCTTAGACTGCATCATTTCTTGGTAAGTTGTCTCACCAGTCTGCACGTATTGCTTGAGTTTTTTATTCTCTTCCAACACCTGCTGTGCTAGTTTTATGGCTTCTTCCCGTTCGCGCAGGGCTGCTTCTTTTGCTCTACGCTCGTCATGCCGGGCATGGGTTAGTTCTTTAATTCTGCCTTGAACCCCTTTGGTATAGCCTTCAATTTCCTCGTCAGATGGGTCTTCCACCTCACGATTTAACGGTTGCGCTCTCCTATCGGGTTCTGGGGTATCGTCTTCAATAACAAGTTCTGGCTCATCGCCTTCCGTTGTTACATCTAACTCCTCTTTAAATTCTTCCTCTTTGAAGTCTTTAGACTCATCGGGGAACGTAAATTGCTCTGCCATAGTCGCTCCTTTTAAACACGCGAAATACCACGGGGGTCAAGCACAGTACCATCGACTTGATCGTCGTTAATAATGCGAAATTCCTTACCGTGAATGTTGATACGAGTCCCGGTATATGGGCGGGTTAAAACAAAATCACCCTCCTTACACCAAGGTCCATCAGGGAATCTGTCTGTGTCTTTATAGGCAGATACACCCAATTTGATAACAAATAAGACCGGGGAAGTTAATTCCTCAACCTTCTTTGTTTCGTCGGATTTTAAAATCCCACTTTCAAACTTATCATCTACGTCAATCAAAGCACAGAGAATTTTATGCCCTGAAGGAGTAGGTATTTGCGATGCTTTTTCGATAGCGTCCATGGTAGCCAACTCTGCTTCCGTAGGTGCTTCTTGCTTTTTAGGTACTACGCCCGGCGGAAGGAGTAACCCCTCTGGCGGTAGTGCGATGGTATCACTCATCGTTGTCTTCTTTCATTAAATCTGCGAGGTCAAATAAATGGCGCTCTGCTAGGGCTAGGCCTCGAATTACCCCACAAAGCTCTTTGTATGCTGCATGATCTGCGCACTGACCGGTTGCCACATCGTCAGCGTAGTTATTCATATCTTGCCGGATCTTATCCCGGAGCGCGGCTATGAAATCAGCCGTAAGTAGGTCCATCATTTAGTGTTTGTTTCCTTTCTTTGACGATTAACTTCCAACAAAATATCTGCCGCTTGTTTCTTTTGCGATGCAGCAATATTGCCTTGTTCAATCATTACTTTGGCAGCTTTATCTAAGCTATTAGCCCGAACTTCTTGTTCTTTAATCTGGAGTTCCTTAGTCTTTAGCTCAATATCTGCTTTATCTTTCAATGCCTTACGTTGTAAATCACCTTGTTTAATCTGTTGATCTAACAACTGAGCCTGCAATACTGGGTCTTTGGCGTTTTGTTGAGCTTGCTGATTTGCCATATACGCCTGACTTTGTGCCAATACCATAGGTGCTGCTTGCGCAACCATTTGCGAGAGCTGGACTTCCATGTCTTCTGGAATATCTTTTTCTGGATTTGGTAACGGTGCACCCAAAGCCTGCTCCATCTTCTGGCGGTATGCGTATCCAACGTGCTCGGCAATATGCGCCTGTAAGGCGGCTTGAATGGTTTGTGCCTGTGGGTTTTGACCAATCAATTGCTGTACTAACGGATCTTGCGCCGCCATCTGATGAACTTTAATGTGTGCTTCGTGATCTTGGTAGATAAACGCTTTTACGGGTTTACCCTTAAGCACATTCATATTTTCTGTGACGGGGTCTCTTGGCTTTTGGTCTTCCTCCAACGGCACCAGTTTGTCTGCGTGTTTAATTCCAAGCACGTCGAGCATCTGCCGGTGTAGCTGCGGGAGGTTGTAAATTTGGGGGGCGGATTGCGCCAGCTGGATAACAGCCTGGTACTGTACCACTCTCTGTGAAAGGGTTGCCGCGTTGGGGTCGGATACAGGGAGCACTTCCACAAGACTGTAGTCCGCTTTCTTTGCTCTTGGACTTCCTTCTTCTGGTTCGTACCCATAATCATCCTCGGTGTAATCTCGAATAATACCTGCGAGGAGTTTTAGTTCCTGCCTTAGTGCGTAGTGTACCCTAGCTTGCACCGCAGACATAACCTTTAAGGTTCTTTCCAAAATTGCTAGCGTAGTACCCACAGGAGCATTAGCGCTCATGTCGCTTACTTTCATATCTGAAGTTGCCGCAAAACGACGACCTTCATCAATGATCTTATCCATCAACCCAGCTAAAACTGCGCTTGGCTCTTTATAGGGTAAAGGTAGTATGTTGTCTCTTATGCTTCCAGAACCAACGTCAACATCACGGAACTCTCCGGGGGCAATCGGGGTGTCATCTCCCTTAATTCTTAACCCGCGTGATTTGAGTCCTCCGGGTAGATTGGATAAAGTTCCGGCGTCCACAAGCTGACGCAAAATAGAAGTGGCAGATTTAGCAAATCCACCAATAAGGTGGAATAAGCCGAAGCCATATGCTCCATAGCCTGGAATGTATTGGTAATGGACAAAGTGTTGTCTCTTGATGCACAGGGGATCATCTTCTCTCCAGTTCCTGCGAATAGCTAAAATTTCGTTTGTTCCACGAATCATTGTGATGACATATGGCAGCGCAATTCCAGTAGGTTCGCCGTCATCTTCGTCTTCAAATCCAGGCAAATCTAAATCGGCATGAATCTCATATAACTCAAAGCGGTCATCGTAAGTTGCCGTAAATCCAGTCTCTTTATCTTTCTTTTCCTGAATCTCTGTCTTAAACTTCTGTGGCTCGCCTAGTTCTGTTTCTACATAAAACCCAGCGTGCATTAACTTAATCAGGTCGTTTTTAGTCTTACGCATGCGGTGGGTTACACGGTGGCATGACGCAATCTCGCTAGCTCCATAGGGAAGAATAATGTCTTCTGCTGGAATAAATATAGATGCTTGACGCCCTATACTTGGATCGTAGTACACCTTCTTAAACGCCGAACCTGCGCTTGGCAAGTTCCACAACATCCGCTCGTGCTCGTTTCTAAACTCAGGCATTTTCTCCGTGAGCTGGTAGTTCATGTCATCTTCTACACGAGTTGCCGCTTCTTTCTTCTCACGGGTTTCTTTACCGATAATTTGCGTACGCACGGGTCCCTTGGCAGGGAATGTCTCCATAATTGTCTCGCTCTGAAAGCGGACAACGGCTTCTGTAATCATTGGGTGGAACACACCACATGAGCCATCCCATGGCTCTGTTCTTTCCTCGAACTTTAGTCCTAGCAAAGTTATACCGTCTTTATACATCTGCTCCCAGTCTTTACGGGAAGAGATGTCATCTTCAATGGATCCAGATAGTTCTTCGGCAAGCGTCTCTAAAGCGTCTGCTTCCATTTCTTCTACGAGGTTGGCGTTAAATTCTTCGCTGCCGCCAACGCCTTCTTCTTTGCCAATATTAAACTCTAAGCCGCCAGCTTTAATACTTACCGCCTCAGGGTCTTCAATTTCAATCTCGATGTCTGGCTCAATGCCTTTAGCCAGTTCTTCTATACCTTTAGGTGTTTGGTATAAACCTTTATCAATTGCCATAATGTGTCCTATCTAAACGCTGGACCAAAAGCCCAGCACGATGCCGTATATCGTTCGCCTGATTTTACAGCAGTTACCCTATGTTCTAGTACGGAAGGGAAAATAAGCAAGGTCCCTTGTGGTAATTTTTTAGGTAAATCCGGCGCAACTTTTAATTCAAACTCTCCGCCTTTATATGAGTCGGGATTACTTAAAAACGCCACAGCTGTTAGTTTACGCTGTTGTTTGGCTTCGTTGGGAACAAAACTGTCAATATGCCAATCATAATGACCGCCTTCCAAGTACCTACCCATCTGAACTTCTTCAAAACCATCTAATGCAAAGTTCCATTCTGCCGATTTATTAGCTTCCCGCGTGTACGACTGAGTAATACATCCAATCAAAGACAGGGGGGATAAAAACACCACATCCGTCTCCCGTATCGTTTTATCTACAAACATATCTTTGTTGTCTTCGGACAACTCTGCTTTAAAGTGGTTGCTCCAAGGTGCTGTTTTTACTATGTAATCGCACAACCCAGCCGGAAGAATTCCAGGATAAATAGCATAAAAATTCTTTAACATCAGTAGTACGCCGCCTTTCGTCTGTATTTATAAGTTAACTCATCACGCTCGTCGCTGTCCAGATTAACAAACCCGCCCTGCCGGTACCGCAGTAGTGCCTGCGTTGTCGTATCCACAAAGTCGTCATGCTCGCCAACCGGAAACGCTGCAATCTCCTCGATCACATCTTTAGCCCAACGCCTATCTGGCGCCCACACTTTACCTGAGGCAAACAGGTCAGAAACGGCATTTAATCGGGCAATCTTGTCATTCCCCCGGGATGGGGTAAATTCTTGTATGGGTATCCCCATGCGGCGCAGCTCCTGTATCAACGGGCTTCCCGCAGCTTTTTTCTCCACAATGCACGCATCTGGCTCCCACTCTTTATAGTGCTTGAGCGCTGTGGCTTTTAATTCTGGAAATGTCAGGCGGTCTTTAAACGCATCTAACAATATAACGTTTGGGCTGTTCCCATCCTCCTCGTTATACCAAACACCCCATGTTGTACAAGCGCTATAGTCGCTTGTAGTCTTTGTCTCATGCGCTGTATCCCAGCTCTGAATTAAATACTCACACTTGGGTGGGTCATCGTGCTCCCAAATCTGCCAGTCGCTACGTTTAACCATAGCGGCTATATCTGAGGTCGGCTGCTGCATGTACTGGGCGTTCCAGTACCGGGGGTCCATCTGTAGTTTCTTCGCCTCTAACAAGTCTATGGGCCACTGCTCAGGCCAAAGCGACTTGCCAGACGGTAGGATGGCAGGCAGCTCTACTACCTCCCATTGATCCGACTCAGGATTCTTTATGTTGAAATCTACAAGCCGCCCAGTTAGGTCAACCAAAGACCACCGGGTCATAATTACAATGATCGCGCCGTTAGGCATCAAACGCTGTAACGGACCTGTTTGAAACCAAGACCACGCATTATCGAACGTGGCTCGGCTGTTTGCTTTTATATCTTGTTCGGAATGTGGATCATCGATAACAAAAAGGTCAGCGCCTCGTCCGGCGAGTGCACCACCCACACCAACAGCATAGTACTGACCGCCAGCCCCAGTAGACCATTTGCCAGCTGCTTTCTGGTCGTCCGCAACGACGGTACCGGGGAAAACTTCTCTATATTCTTCGCTTTCAATTAGATTCCTCACTCTTCTACCGAAGTCTTCTGAGAGACCAGCGGTGTGGGTTGCCATGATAATCTTCTTACTAGGGTCTTGCCCCAAATAAAACGCGGGAAACAGGTAGCTGGAGAATTCAGACTTACCCATACGGGGTGCTATGTTGATAATCACCCGCTTTTTCTTCCCAGCGAGCACGTCGCTAAAGATTTTTGCTAATTTTCTATGATGTGGACCTACTTTAAAACCCGGGTAAACCCTATGCGCAAAGGCAATTGGATTTAACTGTGCTTTTTTCAGCAGTGCCCTGTTCTCTTTTTCTTTAATATCTTCTAGAAAAATTACCTTTTCTTCCCGAGACATATGCTTTAGCGCCATCTTGGCTGCCATTGCTTGTTCGGGGGTGAAAATATCTAAATTCATCTATTCTTCTGTGTTGTTTTTATCCAACACATCTATATCCGCTTCTTCCGTTTCGGTAATTTCTGCATCAACGACGTCAGCGACGCCCATATAACGCTCCAACTTTGCTTTAATCCGTTTTTCCAGTTCATCATCGCTTAGTTCCTCTCTCTTAACTTCAATTCGGTCTGTAAATAAAGCTACTTCTGTTACTTTCCCTAGTAGTTCTAGGGCTTTTAAACGTATTCTGGCATCAGGATGTTCCGTTTCCTTGGCTATTTTTGTAACCGCCATGCTGCGCAGCTCATTTGCCTGCTCGACAAACTTCCATTGGTATGCCGTAACCATGCCTACCACGCTTCTAACTTCCTCGGGTATCTCTAGGGTTAACAGTTTTTCTTTAGCTTTGGGGTCTGCCTGCGTTAAGGCATTGAAAGTATTGATAACTTTCGCTTCTTGAGCCTCATTGAGGATCTCATCGTCGTCTTCGGTGATTTGCGCTAGCCAGTCTGCCGTCTTTTTTTGCGCATCTAAGGTTTGCGCAGGCGTGGCTTTCTCTAGCGGGGTTACGCTAGCTTTGTTTACTACGTCTGGGACGTAGTCTGCTTCCTCTGCTTTTACTAGATGGTCTAGTATCACTTAGTAGTTACCCTCATGGTTGCGCGTCAGGTATCGCGAATGGGTTGATTGTATTTTATTTTTATGTATACTGCAACTGTCGAATACCTTTTCTCCTTTCGTTATGGTTGACGGCAACGTGAGTGACTTCTACCCCTGGCTTCGGTCAGGGGTTTTTTCTATGGGGGTCGTTAGGCAGGCGCTAGAGGATGAGTTAAGTAACGTTTTTTCCTGCCTTCCGCGTTACATGTAACAAACTCCAAATCTAGACCCCCACCAATTTGTATCGTATACGATACAAAAACCCTACTTAATGCAACAAATATGTTACCTAAAGGTATCGCTTGCGCGGGGATTTTATAACCTATAAGTACGCTTGCGCGGGGATTTTATAACCTATAAGTACGCTTTATAGTGTCTAATATTTGACATACCCCCTTTAATTTTTTACAAAAATTTGACATTTTTTGGTTTGCGCCTGAGGAATAGTGATTGAGTGCGGTGGGGTCGGCTCAGCAAAATTGGCTTGGTGGGGAGTGGGTGGGGTCAGAATAAGCCAATTTGATACTATCCGTAGTATGTGCCATGTTATAATATATGTATCGGTTGAGTAATCAATCGCTGTGATGCCTAGCCACTTTGCTAGGCTTTTTTATTTGGAGGTTGTATGAAATTAGTTCAATCGTATTTGGATTCACTCAACGCATTGCTTGACGCTGGCAAATCGTTTAGAGATGCCTACTCTGCTCTTGTGCCTGCCTATAACAAGATGGGTATCAAAGAACAGGTGGAGATCCGCAATAGTGTTGCCACGCTTATTGGTATTAAGTATGGAGAGAAGGGAAGCCCGATCGTGCCACGCTTGATGAAGCAAGGTATTAACAAGGGTTGCTTGGGCTTCGATCAACATAGCAAGAACAAGCGAGAGCAGAATGCTCGTGAGGCTTTGCGGTATTGGTTTCCTATTAGCAGAAGTGAGGTGAAATCCACCTCAGTTAAGAAGCCGAGCAAGTCCACGCCTGTTGACAAACTCACTAGCAAGGTTAAGGCGTTTGTTAAGACTGCCAAGAAGTCAGAGATTCAGAACCGCATTGATCTCTTGGCTATCGAGTTGAAGTTGCTTAAGCAGTTTGTTTAATGTTTTACAAAGAAATTACAGAAAGCCGAGCCAACGAGGTTGCATAGCGGTTCGGTTTTCTGTCAAGCCTGTTCTATAACCACTTAAGGAGAATCACCATGTATCAAATCAAAATCGAACATCAATGTGCAAGCCGTTGGTATAAAGCAGAAAGCCAACTAGATGCAATGGAGTTATTTGACCTACTCACCAAGACCTGCGGTTTCGTTCAGGTGTGGAAAGGTAGCAACCTTGTAACTGAATACAAAAACTAAGGAGAATCACCATGAGTATGTATTACATTGAGAGGAAAGAGATATACCTCAGTCGAACTACGCCACACATAACTTGGATAGTTAAGACCAAAGACCCAACCGCACTATACGCAAAGGTCATAGAGTGCAACACCAAGCGTGATGCCCTTGTGTGGCTTAAGAACTACCAAGATATAGAGAAAGGAATAGCCATATGACTAAAGACGCAATCGTATTCGCAATACTCAACATCATTGGGCTTATCTTCATAGTCCTACCCTTTTTACCGCAGTAAATATTAACCAACCAACGAAAGGAATTACCATGAAACAAATTAACAAACCCATATGCTATGTCGTAGCATACAAAACCAATGGCGTTATCTGTGAGTTCGCACGCACTAGCAAGGGCGACCCCAAGATGTTCAGCACCATGATGTCCGCTATCAAGCGTGTGAAGGAGTTGCGTAATGGCGAACTACACTCCGAGCATTGGGTAGCACTAACCACATGGAAACTAGCAGAGCAACATAAGATTTATCTGTGAACTTCCATAACGAGTTATGGAGAGTGGTGAACAAAAAGCCACTCATTCTACCGCCCATACACACATTGTGGGCGACCGCAAACCCTTTTACTTATTATGTCCTGTCCACTTGTGTCCTTAATGTATATATATAAATATAATTATTATTAGATAGATATATACCTTTTTCATTTGTGGACATTTATCTCTACCTTTTCCTTTGTTCATTCATTCCCGAAAACAGGTGGACATTCAGGACAAAATTCAAAAAACATAATAACCAAGAGGCTTTGCTGTCGCCCACAGTATTATCCCAAGCGGTAGAATGTTGGGACTGAAATAAAATAAGTGGACAAAACCGAGGTGAGATTCACCTCAGAAAGGACAACCATGCAACACACACGACTAACTAAACTCTCTGCAAACAAACTACACAACCTCTTACACAAGAGATACAAATCACCTGCCCGCATAGCAGAGATCAAACAATGGGTAGCGATCCGCAAAAAAGCAATCAACACCGCACGAGTTGAGAAACAAGTTATACAAAAGAGATGGGCGAAGATCATCAGACCCCTGTCAAAAGAAATAAAAGAGGCGAGGAGTGCAAAGATTTATCACGAGGGTAAGAACGGGGGTTTGTATAGTTTCTTTGTGGACTACCTAGATTTCCTGATCGAGTTGCGTGGTCAGTTAGAACTACAAAAGAATAAGTCAGGCAACACGCCACACAAACGCAATATAGAGCATTGGACTGATTGGGTAGATGTCGAGATAGCGGAGAGTTTCATAGACCGATACAACAACATACCCTACGCATCAAAGCACAGTAGCAGACGACCAATTTTTAAGAGAGGAGAGTAGATGATGTTTAAGAAACTAGGAGTGCCAAGAACTAGGGAAGATCTAATAGACCAAGTCTTGCTTCAGGTTAAACGGGATATACACAATGAAGACTTGACTGCGATTGAAGAACTGTTGCGGTTTGTTCCTGAAGATCGTTTGTTCGCTTTTTTATCAGAGGAGTAATACTATGGATAGTATGATTAAGTTGTTGTTGGTATTGTTGTGGGTTTATATGGCAATTCATTTATCAATCTTTTTTATGGGGAGGTAATGATGAAAGATATATTGAAAGAACGGGGTGTCCGAATTATTGACGGGCGTAGGATCGTGGCGTTTGTGGGCGTGCTAGATGACGCTACGCCTAACGAGTGCTTGGACTGTGGTCACTCTAGCAAGACCCATGCCGAGTATGAACTTGAAGGGGTAGAAGAAGCAGAAGTTGTATGCCCTGAGTGCGGTAGCCTTAGTTACTACGAAGGAGGTTGATATGTTGACGATAGAAGAAATGATTGAATTAAACAGAAGGCTAAGGGCAATAGCCACGCAAGTCATTGATGATGTTGAAGATATGTCTAATACAGGCGATCATGCTTTGTTCTACGAACGCATGGTGGCTAACGCCCAAGACTTTGAAACAGCACTACAAATACACGCAAAGAAGTTATTACATGAACTATGTGAAAGAAAGGCGGGGTAGTGTATGACTGAACAGGAAAAGATCAAACAGGCGATAAGCCTACTAGATCAAGCAACAACTTTGGTTTACAACATCGAGGGCGACAAGTGGCAGATGACCTACGAAGTTCTTGAAGCCCTACTCGATAACCTAAAAACAGAGGAGAAATCAAATGCCACTAATGGAAAAGAAAACAGGTAGGGTCATAGGTGTAGGCAGTAATCTAATTAAGAAAGATAGGAAGGGACTATTGCACCGCTATGAAGTCCAAGAAGTGTGTGCGACCAGTGTCAAGGTCAAAGAGTGTTCGGGGGATAGCCCCACGCCCCTATATTTCAATATACCTTTTAAGACGCTAAACCTAGTTCGATACAAAGACTAAACCGAGGTGGTTTTCACCTCACTTAAAACGAAAGGAAACATCATGTGGTTCTTAACAATATTTGGTTTGTTCGTAGTTACGCTGACTGTATCAGTCAGTTGGTTAATCAATGAAGTAGCAATACTACCCGTAGTGGGTGTTGCATTGAGTAGTTTCGCAATCGGGTTTGTTCTTGGGGAGAATACGCATGGCTGAAAGCAAGAGGTATTTTAGTTGGAGTGAGTTGCATGCCCTTGGGATATGCAAGTTAACTAAGGAGGATATGGAAACCATGATGGCGTGGCGACAGGAGTTTGGTAAAGAGAAGTTCGATAAGTTTGTAGACCTTGTATCACATACACAAAAGATGCTTATCGCCATAAACAAAGGAGAAAAGTAATGGGTTATTACAGCGAGGTAGCGTATGTCATTGAGTTCAAGGATAAGACGCAGAAGGAAACATTCATTAACTTACAGAAGGTCAAAGCGGATCCACTCATCAACGAGGCACTCAGGGAACTGCAAAACATTACAGACCATGACGACAATAAATTAGCGTTTCATGTGTCGAGTGCCAAATGGTATGACGACTTTGCAGATGTCAGGGTGCATCACAATTTCATGGTAGATGCTGAGAAGTTATTCCCTGATGATGTTAATTGGTTGTTCGTGCGGATCGGTGAGCAAGATGATGATATGCAACAGGAAACAGGCGGAGAGAATGCGTGGGATCTGGCTGACTTTGTTTACCCTGTGCGATACATTAAGTTTGAGTTGAGTGGTGAACCTGTGCTTGAGGAGGAGAAAGAAGATGAGTCTGTTTAAGATGTGTGTGGTAGTTTGTAGTTTCGTGGGCGGGCTGTTGATAGCCCGCTTTTTTATTAACTTGTTATGGGGAGTGTAATGTGGCTAACCTAAAGAATGTATCTGTGAAGTGTGTTGAGAAAGACGATAGCAAAGAGTTTGTATGGCACGAGGTGTATGCCATGATAGAAGGCAAGAGGTATGTCCGCAGGATAGAGGCACGAGATCCGAAGGAAGCAGTTGAGTTGTTGAGGGACAAGCAGATTGTATTGGGTTGGAATTGGAAGGAGGTCGTATGATGCAAGAAGATATAGAAGCAGAAGCAAACGAAGCCTTTTATAAATGGGAAGAACGATTGTTCCAAGGCGAGTCACCGCTTAGTGATTATGATCGTGACCTGTTCGTAACAGGGTATGTAATGGCAAAACTAAAAACCAAGGAGAAATAGCATGACAACATTCACATTGCAGGACTTAAACACAATACCCGTAACTCAAGAGGAGGAAGAAGCAATGCAAGCACTAGCCGAGAAACAACAAGAGCAGTTGGCACAGCATGAGCAAGCACATAAGATTGTGCAAGGCGTAAGTGGGTTTCAATATACCCCGATGGACACATCACCACAGGCACAGGATCTGAGTAAGTTGTTTGTGACCCTGACTGCCACCATGCAAG
>Ga0078894_10002394_pt1 | contig 14241 bp, 11 predicted proteins | sample LauGreSu1BDMLBSD_2_FD_67506 | JGI IMG/M metagenome (GOLD analysis project Ga0078894, IMG submission 67506) | Freshwater lake microbial communities from Lake Michigan, USA - Su13.BD.MLB.SD (version 4) (version 4) | ecosystem: Environmental > Aquatic > Freshwater > Lake | place: Lake Michigan...
CCATAGCAGGGTTGACTTTGAATTCTGACGAATCCCGTTAGCTGCGATGGATTTTGCCTTGGTAGCGTCAGTTTCTAAACGGATGGCATTCAACCAAAGATCTTCAGAATTCGGACAACTCGTGATACCTCGTGCCAAAACTCCTTTGGCTTCTGCAAGGTTACCAACCACCTCCTCTAGTCTAGCTGCCGCCAACCATCCTGTTGCGTTTGTGGGATCACTGCGCGTTATAGACTTGAATAATAGACGAGCCTTCTTCACCTCTGCAATGTCACCCGTAAACGTGTTGGAATCTCCCTCCATTTGCGAGATATAATTAGATGCATCAAGAGTGGCATCAGAAGAAGCATTATCAGTTTTGTCGAGACTTAGTTCAAGCACGGCTTTTTTCGCAAGACCAACCTCATGCAGTCCTCCTTCTGATTGGGTTCCTGCGAGAATTCGGTCTGGTGCGGTAAGGAGAGATTCCCTAGTAACACGTTTGGCCTTAAGTCTCTCCTGAGCTTCGGGGATATTCATCCAGTCTTCTTCTGAAATAGACGCCAACTGTTTCTTGTAATCAGCGAATTGCTGCTGCATATTGGGCCTCTGCTGTCGAGCCAGAGATGCCTCCTTGACCAGGCGCTCTTCACGAGCTTTCTTCCTCCTACTCTCCATTCTCGATTCTACCAAATCGTAAATCTGATCCGCTTCGACATCTTCTGCATCGCCCTGAACGCCATCAAACAGTGAGCCCGAGTAGCCAGCGAATGAATCGTAATTCGAATCTGCCAAGTCCGTTTCCTTTTCCGTTTCGGTTCTAGTTGGTCGATCGCGACTGACACCAGAAGCGAATCCGGTAGCACCCCGTCCGATACCAGCTACGTACCCGGGTGGGGGCGCTCCGAAATCTTTATCTGTTTTAGGTCGCAAATTCCTTTCCATAGGTCCGTCAAAAAAAATTTCCTGAGCAACCGCATGACTTCATGAATCGAACACTTGGTCACCTATTTGTCGTAGTTCTAGAGGAATCATGATTTCGATTGGATCAAGAACATGGACGCAGCTGCTTCACCCATACAAATCAAATGTGGCAGCATCCGAAACCATCATTGAATTCACTGCTTTAGGTATGTTCTATCACGTTTTAGCCATTATAAATTTACAGGTCTTATATTCTTGCTTTGCTTTTTTATTCGACTTTTCGCTGTCATTCGATACGAGTCCGTTATTCACGAATTCGATCCCTACTTCAATTATCGAACGAGTCAGTTTTTGACTGAGGAGGGATTCTATGAATTTTGGAACTGGTTCGACGATGTCTCGTGGTATCCACTAGGTCGAGTTGTTGGACAAACCTTGTTCCCTGGTCTGATGACGACTTCTGCGGTTCTGTTTTACATTCTCAATTTCCTCGGATTCTGTGTGAATATCAGAAACATTTGCGTTTTCATGGCTCCGTTGTTTTCGGGTATGACTGCTCTCGCGGGTTACTTTATGACGAAGGAAGCCACTGGTGGTCGAACTGAAGCGGGTCTTCTTGCGGCGCTCTTCATTGGTATTTGTCCATCATATTTATCTCGCTCCGTTGCGGGTTCCTATGACAATGAGGCAATCGCGATTTTCACCCTCACTTTTTCGTTCTACATGTTCCAAAGAGCAGTCCGTACGGGATCTATTCTGGATGCAACATGGTCCGCTTTCGCCTACCTCTACATGGTTTCAGCATGGGGAGGGTACATATTTGTGGTTAACACGATTGCTATCTTTGTTCTGGCCCTCCTTGTTCTAGGCAGATTCACATCCCGTCATTACGTTGTGTATTCCGTTTGGTATGTGATTGGAACCTTGTTCTGTCTCAACATCCCATTTGTCAACTTTGGTGCTGTAATGAGTTCAGAGCATATGGGATCCCATTTCGTCTTTTTAATCACAACCGCGTACATGGCAGTGAATTACTTTAGTCGACTTGCGCCGCCAGGAACATTGAAATTTCTTTCAAAGCTCCTCATCACCACTACCATTGTTGGGTTCCTCGTCGTGTTTGCTTTCCTCTCTTTGACTGGCAAGACCTACTGGCAAGGTCGTTCTCTCACGTTGCTCGATCCAACCTATGCGTCAAAGTACATCCCGATCATTGCCTCAGTTTCTGAGCACCAACCAACGGCGTGGAGTAACTACATTATGGATTTACACTTGATGTCTTTTTTGGCTCCCGTTGGTCTCTACTACTGCTTCACTCGGCTCACTGACGCGTCGCTCTTCCTCGGAGTATACGGAATTCTGGCTGTGTATTTTTCAGGGGTCATGATTCGGCTCTTGCTGGTCTTGGCTCCGGCGGCTTGCTGTTTAGCAGCTGTCGGTGCATCCACAATTATCTCTTCCTTCGTCCCATTTGTTCGAGACGGATTGGCCATGTCGGAAAAAATGTCTCTGAAAACTTGCCGCACTTATCGCCTAACAAAACCAGCAGTATCGGTAATTTCATTGATTGGATTCGTCGCCCTGCTAGGCCTTGGATACCAGTGTGTGCGGTTTGTCCAGCACTGCGTGTGGACCAGTTCCATGGCGTACTCCCAGCCGAGTATAGTGATGAGTCAGCAGCTGCGAGACGGCAGTCGGTTGATTCAAGACGATTTCCGCGAAGCCTACTACTGGTTAAGAATGAACACAAAACCTGATGCGAAAATCATGAGCTGGTGGGATTACGGGTACCAAATCACCGCTATGGGAAATCGAACGGTGTTGGTCGACAACAATACTTGGAACACGACGCATATAGCAACAGTTGGCTTGATGCTGGCGAGTCCTGAAGAGAAGGCAGTCCCTATGCTGCGAGACCTCGACGTTGACTATGTGCTAGTTATATTTGGAGGTGTCGCGAGATACTCTAGTGACGATATCGCGAAATTTTTGTGGCCCGTTCGTATTGCCCATGGCGCGTTCCCGGACAAGATATCCGAGTCTGAGTTTATTGGTTCGCGGGGATACACAGTAGACGAATCTGCCACGGAGCGAATGAAGAACTGCTTGCTGTACAAACTCAGTTACTACAGAGCTGGCGAGATCACTGGAGGATCGGATGTTGCCCGCAACGCCCGAATCGGCGTTCCGGAAACAAAGCCGGAAAATTTGCGAGAAGCCTTTACGAGCGAGAACTGGATTGTGAGAATCTATGAAGTTCGCAAACCAAAGAATCGCGGGGGGGATTTTGGAAAGGTTGGGGACAAAAAATTGACCTTTCAAAACGTCTAGAGAAGAAGAGATAAGTAATATTGTGAAAAAAATTCAAGTCAGTTTAATACAATAAGGGGAATCATAAACCGCGTTTTCATCCTTCTAATTAAAACCAGCAGTTGCCCGTACGGCAACGCCAAATATATATATACTTGATATAAAACTTTACCGAGAGGAGTTACAAATGAAGAAAGAAGAGAGTTTGCCAACAAATGAACGACGTTTGGGAGACTCGGGACGGATCGTACTAGGGTATTCTGGAAGACGACATTCTGAAACAGTGTCAATGGTGGAAACCATGGGCGTCCCTGTTGGAGTGGGTGGAGGGGGATCAGGGAGGGTATAACCCTCGGGTTGAAAAGTTTGGAGGATTTGACCTACCATGTTGCATGCAGCAGAAAGCGATGCATGCAAAACACTCCTGTCACTTTTCGCGATGCCCAGGTACGTGCGTGACAGGTGGCGAAATCGAGGAATCGCCGGATAGATAGCCTCAATTATACACAAGTACTCCTTGTCAACATCATCAGGGGACAGGACGGTAACTTGACGTAGTTGAACCGCATCGGATGAGTTGAGGAATTCCTCCGATAGAGCCGAGGCGAATGCATGCACTGATTCCGACCCTTCAGCGCAGATTCGGATAGCTTTGTTATCGTCGAATCCACTTTGTACCACGGCTTCAAGCAGTGAACTGTCTTCGTCTGTACCAAACCTTCCTTGGTGAATAGTGAATCTTTTCAACAACAGACCAGAATATTCGCGTACTCCAGTATCAATGAACGCCCGAAGACGCTTTGGTTGAACATGCACGGGTAACACTTGATATAACTTGTGCTCGAGATTCGCAGCCGGAGATTTTACAGGTGATATACGTTTCTCTCCGGAGCGTGCTTGGCGATCGCGGCTGCATGCGGGAGAACCCACGGGTGAGGGGACGAAAAACGAAACGTCCGGAGTCTCAATCCCGTAATCGTTCGATATGTTGCTACATGATATATCCATTTTAATTTATACAAAGTTGTGGAAATTTTTGCATTCCGTGTAAAAATGATTAATGCTCCATCCAACAACGCGTTACAAGCCTGGAAGAATGTATGCAATCATTAGTCAACCGAAAAATCGTTTTTAAGATCAATCTCCGGAAGCTCATGCAGGAATGTAACGCGAAGCTTATAGAAATGGACGAGACAAAGAGGACATCAGTGTCATCGAAGAAGGTACTGGCTGAGCAGACTAGAAACTTCAATAAGATGACAACCGGAGACACACTCGCAGCTGTACCAGACCTTCTGAAGCTTTACCAAGTACGAAGTCTGTGTTATCCTCTTCTACCTATCCTAGGTCGAAATTGAGTCACTTTCGAAGCGATGTAAACAAGCTGAAAATTCATTCTCTAATCTGGTGACATGTTTGACCCCATTACCTGATCCGTCGTCTTTCGGGGATACGCTGACGAAACAATCGGAGCAGGAGGCGACTTTGGTGGCTGATTTGAAGAAAACGATTAGAGAACTAGAATCGGAAATGTCAACACTCAAAAACCAAGACGTGACAGTTCGCAAGTTGGAAAAGCGTCTTCACGAAATTCAAGTGGAACAGAAATCCGAAATCGAATCACGAGAGTCCGCTTGGTCCCAGAAAGTCGAGCAGACTCGAAGTGAAGCCGAAACTCGAAGTCAAGGTCTCCAGGAGCAATTCAGCAAGTTGAAGCGTGAATATGATTCGGTTGTCGAAGAGTGTAAATTAGCGCAAAAAAACATTGTCATAGAGCAGAAGCGTCGGGAAGAAATCCTTTCATCGAAGAATAAAGATCTGGAAACTCTTCGTCGTCAAATTGATCATTTGAAGGAAGAGCAAGCACATTTGCATGCGACAGTCTCAACATCGTCTGCATCGAACAACATCAATCTCTACAAGGATATTATTAGTCAATCGGAAGATAGGATATCCAAGTTACAAGCGGAGGTTGAGAAGGCACGTGACTCTGAGATTAAGAGTAAGACGGGCGAGGAACGAGTGCGGAAAGAGATGGAATCGCATAAAGTCGCATTTTCCTCTGAGATCAGTAATTTGAAGAAATCCATCGATGGCTTGTTGGCTGATGTGCGCTCTGTCGATCCCTCGGAAAACTTAGCTAGTATCGAAGACGTGAGTAGTGTGATTCGTAAACTTCGCGACATGCGTGAAGTGGCTGGCGAGAAGGAGAAATCGACTGGGAATGAAATGAAGAATCTTCAGGCACGCAACAGGGAACTTGAAGCCGCTATTGTGAAGGCTAATACTGAACTCGAGAACCATCGGAACTCATTCACTCAAATTCCAAAGGGAGAGGAGATTGAAATGGCGACAACCAACGTTCCTGGTGATACGTCGAATGTTGTTGCAATCATAACGAGTCAGCGAGACAGATTACGGAATCGGGCTATCGAATTGGAAACTGAGAGAGATACTCTCAAACAAGGCCAACTCGACTTGTCGAACAAGATCAATGTTCTCATGACCGATATGCGAAGAATAGAACAAGAGAGGAATTTTTGGAGAACCTCGTCACAAAATAAATCTAGCAGCAATAGCGATGTTGAGACAGGAGGACCCGGGCGACCTTCCGGAGCAGTCACGCCGCCCGTGTTGTTTTCAAAACTGAGAAAAGCTGCAACTGGTAACGGAGATTTTGAACAAGCTGCAACATCAATCATTGTATACGGGATTGGAAACCCCATCATTCGAAGAGTGGCCCTCGGATATTTACTCACTCTACACCTGCTTGTGTTCATGGTCTTATACAGGCTCTCATCCATCGTTAGCACGGACAGTAATAGTCAATGAAGAACAATTTAATTACATGCATTTATTAGTTACGGTATCATCCTTCTGTTTCCCGACGATTATATCGAAGAGAGCCGCCCATTGAACTGTCTCACGGTTCCGCAAGACAGCTGTATCTTCCGGAACACTGGACACAGTCGGGAAGACTGCGGTTATCGTCGAGGTAACTGGGGTCGGAGCACCTTTACGCGATAGTTCCCTATGACGAGCCTCACGAAGATCCTTCGCATGTGCTTTCATGTGGATGATTTGCTCGAGAGTCTTGTCGATCATGTCAGATTCTGTAAAAGCTCCTCCCTCGTTCATGGTCCGGGTGAGAACAGTCCCGGGTCCTTCATTGTAGGAATCATACATTTCCATTTGTGATTTTTTTGGCACTTCATGGTATGAGTTCATTGTAAATTACATGTAGTTCATGTACATCATAGTCACGAAGACGTTTTGGAGGAAGAGGTGAATCTGACTCGGAGAACAGTGAGGCTATCGAAGATGACTTCATTGAAGACGACGTTCCGGAGAACGTCGACGAGGAGGACGATGGAGAGGATTTACTTGCGGACGGTTTTGAAGAGTATGTCATTTGTACTAACACATCTATCAATTACTTAGAGATTATCTCCCTAATGATGAGCTCGACCGCTACGATGAGCGCTTGCTAGATGAGAGGGACTATCGTGATAATCCACTTGCGCGAATGGCGGCAGAAAGGGCGCTAAATCGCCGTGACGTTGCTACGGGCCGAAGGCTCCCAGAGGCAGCATTAAGTGATGACGAGTCCGAGTTTGGTGAAATTGTCGGTCGTCGTGTCCGTCGTCGTATGGCGCGAGGTCAGTTCGGTGCAGAAGATGAGGAAATGTTTGACATTGATGATATCAATCTAAACAATGAGGAGCTACGAACCGATACGGATTTGACATCCACTGTGAATGCGCGTCTCGCTTTGAAGATTCGCAAAAACTTCCGTGAGTTTCTCCGCACATTCATCGACCCGAAGTGGGATACGGAGGAACCGGCATATCTCGATCGCGTGGACAATATGGCTGCTGAGAACAAATCGTCGTTGCCAGTCATATACGAACCTGATCTTCTTTCTTGGTCGCCGAAGCTTTGCGAGTGGATCGCCGATCTCCCGTCAAAGGTTCTTCCTATTCTTCACGACACGGCTCTCCAGCTGGTCCGTGAACGGTATGATGTGTACAAAGACAAGGACAAGGAGGTGTTTATCCGTGTACAGAATTTCCCCGTTATGGATCAGATAAGAAACCTTCGAGGATACCACGTTAACAGACTGGTCAATGTCACCGGTGTTGTAACCCGCCGCACCACTCTTCTTCCTTGCCTTCGTGTTTTGTTTGTTGATTGTTTGCAATGCGGATTCCTCTGTGGTCCGTTTGAAGTGCTTGGAACAGATGACGGCCGAATGCCTGCCCCGAATCACTGCTCCCAGTGTCAATCTCGCGGTCCGTTCCAAGTTAATCGCGAGGAAGCCATTTACCGCAATTTCCAAAGAATCACTATCCAAGAATCCCCTGGATCTGTTCCTGCCGGCCGAATGCCTCGAAGCAAGGAGATCTATCTCACAGGCGATTTGGTTGATTCAGTTCGACCTGGCGACATGGTTGAGGTTGTTGGAACTTTGCTTGGCAAGTACGATTCCATGGGTAACGCTCGTTCCGGATTCCCCGTGTTCAAGACATTCATTGAAGCAAACTCAATCAAGAGAAAGAATGAACTAAAGATGGACAATATTGGTGAAGAAGAATTGAAGGAGATCCTTCAATTGAGCAAAGACCCGACTATTCGGGACCGTCTGATTGCCTCAATCGCTCCTTCTGTTTATGGCGAGAAACACGTCAAGACTTCAATCGCCATGGCCATGTTTGGAGGTGTTCCAAAAGTGGTTGCTGGACAACACAAAATCAGAGGTGATATCAACATCCTGATCTTGGGAGACCCGGGAATGGCCAAGAGTCAATGCCTCAAGTACGTTGAGAAAACTAGTCATAAAGCTGTGTTTACCACTGGCAAGGGTGCATCGGCTGCCGGTCTTACTGCTAGTGTCAAGAAGGACAATCAAACAGGTGAGTATGTCTTGGAAGGAGGTGCCATGGTTTTGGCAGATTCAGGTATCTGTCTGATTGACGAGTTTGATAAAATGAGTGATCAAGACAGAACAGCTATCCATGAAGCGATGGAGCAGCAAACAATTTCAATTTCAAAGGCTGGAATAGTAACCACATTGTCCTCTCGTTGTTCCGTGATTGCCGCTGCGAATCCACTCGGAGGCCGATACGACTCACAGTTATCCTTTGCGGAGAATGTTGATTTATCGGAAACGATTCTTTCCCGTTTCGACTGCCTCTGTGTATTGAAGGACGAAATTGATGTTTTCAAAGACGAAGCTCTGGCAGACTTTGTTTTGTGTTCGCATATGGCTAATCACCCCACTGATCCCAACACAGCCGTGAAACCGCGCCGCAACTTGGTATCCGCTTTGGGTGCCAATTTATCGGCCAAACCCGTGAACCAAGACATTCTTAAACGGTATGTATTGTACGCCAAGACAAACGTAACGCCGCGTGTAAACGATATGGACAAGGACAAGATTAGTCAGTTTTATGCTGAAATGAGAGAGGAAGCTAAAAAGGCTCAAGGAATTCCAATGACTGCTCGTCATTTGGAATCGATAGTCCGTATGGCGGAGGCAAATGCTCGAATGGAACTGCGAGACTATGTGACTGATCGGGATGTAGACTACGCAATTGCAACCGCCCTTACTTCGTTTGTGTCTACTCAGAAACACCAAGTGGCAGAGAAACTCAAACGCAAGTTTGAGACCAAGTACATCACAGCCATCACAGCGCACAACGAGCTGCTCCATTTCTTGCTAAAGAAACTCATCAAGAAGAAGTTGGACTTGCACATGCTGTCAGTTGCGCGGACACCTCTGTTTGAAGACGAAGAGGATAGCGGAACCAGCGGGCGCCCCGCTGTCACTATCCCCGAACTCAAGTCTGAGGCCACCAAGATGGACATCCCTTCGATCGAAGAGTATTTGGAATCAGACCTCTTCTTGGACGCCTTTGAAATCGAGAATGGTAACATCATGAAACGCAACGATTTCGACGGAGGAATCGCCGGCGTTGATATGGAAATGTAACGTATATATAATGATATTTGAAAAGAGATATTTTATTGTCTGTTACCATTTTCAACACATAATGTTTGCCGTGACCAAATTGGACCTGAAACGAATACCATCTGTTTTGTTTATCCGCGAGTCAAGTTCTGCCTCGCCGTAGCCACAGATGTTTGCTTCGCCAGTCTCATTGATCAACACCACCTCACTGCATCTATACGTAGAGACCCAGGGCAACGACACATGAGACCCGGTTTCCATAGCAACCAAAGTTCGCAAAAAATTCCACCTTGAACAATGACGAACAACCATTACGGATAACCGACCATCGTCTGGGCGAGCGTCGGGGTCTATAATCGCCTCTCGCTTCCAGTGGGATACATTGGAAACTGTCACCATGGAAAAGGCTCCTGAAATTGTGAGAATTTTTGGATCGACTTCTGGCAACCCTTTTCCCACCAGCTCTGGGTGCACTGGAGCATTCACCCGCATCGTGATTGAACCAAACTTTGGTTGAAGATTGAGTAGGGTCTTTACTATCGCCAAAAAGTACCGTACAGGTTTCGGGAACCGCGTTAAATCACGTTGAATAGATAGCTCGATATCTGCCAATAAACCCCATGTTGTCAGATGGAAATCAAAAGCACCAACACCGGTTGAACTCAGGTTCAAGGAACTGGTTTCTCCCCCTGATATTACAGGGTTTATCACGCGCTCTACCGAGTATAGATTTAATTTTCGATATTTTGTCTCCACTATAGAATCAATGAGTCTCTTTGTCGCGACATATGCATTACTGAGTCCGAGTGAGTTTGCAAGACCGTCGTTCCCACCTCCGGTAGGAATGATGCCGACAGGCAATGTTCGAAGCATTTCCTCGAAATCATGCACATCCGCTTTGCATAAATGGAAAAGCCCATTTATCACTTCATGGAGCAAACAATCGCCACCGATAACTGCAACACCCGAGTACTCCTCCGGGTCAAGCTCCGTTGCGAGCTCATACGCATGCGAACCCGACTCCGTTACGATGAGCTCATATCGAATATTGGCAACCCTCAACATGGGTTGTACAATCAATTCACACAGACGTAAACCTTGACCGTTTCCTCCGATTGGATTGCAAATCAAGAGCAGATGAAAATCAGATTCATCACTGAGGCGGTATTCTGGAGAATATTGAGTTGCCAGGAAAATTTGGTCAGGTTGAGTGAGAGCTCGACTCACAGGTTTTGGAGGGACCAAGACAGCATAGACCAGAAATGATACCACAAGGCCTGTTCCCAAGGTAAGCCACACAAGAGGAGGTATGGCGTCTAACATCGAAATGAAAAACGTCACGCCCTCCACGACGAAAGCTGGTATAAGCATAAATACTAGTTTGTTTTTGTTAGTGAGAGTGAAACCAGCGCAAACACAAAATTTCTTGAATTCGAGAATGTCGAGAATTTTGAAAGAGGGATCTACGATTATCATAAATGCCTCCCAGAAGCACTCCGCGACCGTCATCCTTACACATGGTCTGGGCGACACTGCGGATGGCTGGAAGGATGCAGCTTTCGAGATGAGTCGCACCTTACCCCACATTAAATGGATTTTGCCTACAGCCCCCACGAACCCTGTTACCATGAATGGGGGTATGAGAATGCCCAGTTGGTACGACATCGAGTCGCTATCCAAGAGTCGTGGAGCAGAAGCCTGCGCGGGCATCGATGGATCAGCGTCTACGCTCCATAGTCTGATCGAAGGTGAAGTTAATAAGGGAATTCCCGCTTCGCGCATTATTCTGGCAGGTTTTAGTCAGGGTGGAGCGATGTCCTTGTGGACAGGATTGCAGTTGCCATCACGGTTTGCAGACAAGCTCGCTGGAGTTGTTGTAATGAGTGGGTATCTGCCGAAAGAGCACGCATTTGCTTTGAGTGAGCACGGCAGATCAACACCAGTGCTCCATTGTCACGGCACCGCGGATCCTCTGGTTCTACCTCAATTCGCCGAGGCCAGTAAGGCGACGGTTGTTGAGAAGGGGCACACTGGAGGCTACAATTTGAAAATGTATCAGGGCCTCCCGCACTCTGCTTCTATGCAGGAACTGAATGACATTGTCAAATGGATTAGTGAGGTATTACCAAATAACGTTTAGACCGTGTTTAGACTATGCAATTATATTTCTGTGCTCCTCACCGGATCAAATGTCTTAGATGAATGCAGCTACTGGCGAATGGGCTTTACGAAAGCTCGTGATTCGGTACTCGGAGACGGGAGGGAGTAGTCTGGGTGTTCGGTTTTATTTTCGACATCTACTAGAATCGTGGAAAACAAAAAATCCCCAAGTGCAGATTGACACTGTGCACTCTCAGTTTGAGAATCCCCAAGTAACTGCCGAATGGGTGTCTGGAGAAACCCACGAGACAAACATGGCGAACTTGAAACCAAAGCAGATTGAGTACTTGCTTAACTTCTATCGCAACTCTCAAGGTGCCAATATGTATTTGCGACATGGCGGCCCTCGATGTTGGACTGAGCGACGATCGATCCAGGGGTTATGGCAGCCGTCGTTGGAGAGCAGTTTGAAGGGGTTGAATTGGTTCCACCAAGGAGTGCCTTTTGGGGGTGTTGTGTCAAACGGCCGACAGAATCGAAGGTTGCCGCGGTACTCGTCAGCATCGTTGAAGTTGGCCCAGGATCATTATAATGGAGTGACAAGTGGAAGGTGGGGACCACTAAAGATGCACGGGACTGAAGTTAATGTGGGATTTTCCAAGGATAAGATGAGCGCAATATTTTCAAAGCCATTTGCGGCATAGACTACTGTAGTAAATTGTGGGTCGATTTTATACTGTTATCTGTGGGATTTCGGATTATGTTACTAAATATATCGCTCGCCCGATTGGGGATTGGCCCAACAAGGAATAGCAATATTTACAATCTTCTACCACGTCTACCACCCTTTCTTCTAGTGCTATCAGTTGGGATTGGAGTGACGTCCTCGATTCTTCCAATCTTCATACCAGCACGAGCCAAAGCTCTGAGTGCGGCTTGAGCACCTGGGCCTGGCGACTTGGATCTAGTACCACCAACTGCTCGGAGCTTGATGTGGAGGGCAGTGATGCCGAGCTCCTTGCATCTAGCAGTAACATCCTGGGCGGCAAGCATGGCAGCATATGGAGACGACTCGTCTCTGTCAGCCTTGACCTTCATACCGCCAGTCACTCTAACGATGGTCTCTCGACCAGAGAGATCAGTGACGTGGATAAAAGTGTCATTGAAGCTGGCAAAGATATGCGCAACAGCAAAGTTCTCTCCTGACATTCGGAGTTCAATAATCCTAAGAAGTTGATGAGGCGAGCTACAAACACGTTTCGGGACGATTGATTAAGCAATGATGAATAATATCCGATCTGCTCATAAATTGAAAGCTACCGATCGGTCTATCGAAAAATTTTACAATTCTTACAGAGTGCATCCCGGTGGTGGTTTACATATGTGAAATCAGTCCTAACGCACCTCGTAAGTTATACGAGAACACTTGTTAGCTCATCAACGCATATTTGTCATTCGTTCCTAGCTTTATCGTTCATGACAATCGCAGGGGGGCTCGTAACGGCCTCGGGATACGCTTCAATGCTTGAAGAACCGAATGCACAGCTGCAGGCCGCTGCTTTGGTGGAGATTAGCAAGGTATGTATCGGTGTAATATCTTGTCACATAACAAACCTAGGTTGTCGACAATTTTTGGCCCGAAGTAGCGGAGTATATCTCGCAGATTGAGTCGCTTTGTGAGGATAAAGCGTTCCCAGGAAGAGAGCTGGCAGCTTTGGTGGCTTCAAAAGTATTTTTTCACCTTGAGCAGTACGACGATGCGATCCGACTGGCTTTGCTAGCTGGAGAGCAGTTCAATTTGCTGGATCACTCGGATTACACGGATACGATCATTACAAAGGTAGTTGATCAGTACATCGCACGCAAAGACGCGGGTTCTGTGGATCAGCGTTTGAGCGATTTCATCGAACGAATGTTCCACCGATGCCTCGCGTCAGGTGGCGATGTCCGTTGTGGATTGGGAATCTCAATTGAGACTCGAAGAATGGACTGGACCCGTAGATTCGTCCAAGCTTCGAAAGGTGCGAACCTTGTTGATCTGCTCAAGTATTGTCAAGAGCACGTCAAGTCATTCGTGTCAGAGAAACCTATGCGGTCAGAGGTGCTTCAGATCATGGTTGACGGATATCACGATGCTCAAGGTCAAGACAAGGACTGGATGGGTGTAGCCGAATGTTTGTATTTCCTCGGGAAGTCGGTAGAAGTTGCTGCTCTGATCGATGAGCTTCTGTCAAGATCAGACGACTGGGGCTACTTGATGGCGGCGCAACTTGCGTTTGATATTTCCGATCACGACGATCAGAAATTTTGTTTTGAAGTCTCGTCATCCATCAAAACAAGCGATGATCGCGTATTGAGAATCAAGTCGATTTTATCAGGAGAAGTACAAATCAGCTTAGGTCTCGAGTTTTTACTCCGAAATAATAAAACTGACCTATTGCTTCTCGAACATCTTCGATCATCTATTGATCAACGAAGTTCTGTTTTACACAATGGGGTTGTGGTTGCCCATTCTCTGATGCAAGCCGGAACAACGAATGATGCTTTTCTTCGAAAAAATCTCGAATGGTTAGCTCGAAGTTCTCACTGGGCAAAATTCACCGCAACTGCTAGTCTTGGTGTTGTTCACAAAGGTCACTTGAAAGATTCGAGAAACTTGTTGTCAACGTATTTGCCAGCCGCAGCTTCTGGTCAATCTGCTGGTCGATCGCCATACAGCGAAGGAGGGGCATTCTACGCCCTCGGGCTCATTCACGCCAACCATTTCAACGAAGACATTGAACTGTATTTGCGCAACTGTCTCACCAGTTCTCAAGGCAACGAAGTTTTGCAAGTCGGAGCCTCTCTCGGGCTCGGTCTGACTTGTATGGGCACGAAATCTGCTCACGTGTATGAAGCGCTTCGAAGTGTCTTGTTTCTAGACTCGGCTGTCGCTGGCGAAGGAGCCGGATACGGTA
>Ga0078894_10002395_pt1 | contig 14237 bp, 11 predicted proteins | sample LauGreSu1BDMLBSD_2_FD_67506 | JGI IMG/M metagenome (GOLD analysis project Ga0078894, IMG submission 67506) | Freshwater lake microbial communities from Lake Michigan, USA - Su13.BD.MLB.SD (version 4) (version 4) | ecosystem: Environmental > Aquatic > Freshwater > Lake | place: Lake Michigan...
AAAGTGACCTGTTCTTCTCGGGTATTCGTCCTGCTATCAACGCCGGGCTTTCAGTTTCTCGGGTAGGTGGTGCGGCTCAGGTTCCCGGAATGAAGAAAGTCGCGGGCTCTCTGCGACTAGAGCTAGCGCAGTTTAGAGAACTTGCCGCATTTTCTCAGTTCGGATCTGACTTGGATCAGGCAACTCAGAGGACTTTGCGTCGCGGTGAGCGTCTAGTAGAGATCCTTAAACAAAGTCAGTACGCCCCGATGCATGTTGGCCTACAGATTGCCTCCATATTTGCTGTGACCAAGGGCTACCTAGACAAGCGCGAAGTTTCCCAGGTTGGTGAGTGGGAAAAAGGCTTTCACGAGCACCTGAAGGCAAGTCATCCACAGGTAATCGAGAAGCTGGAAAAGCGCTCTAAGCTCGAAGAAGTTCAGGGCGAGCTGGTCAAGGCGATTGAAGAATTTGACAAGGGATTTAAATAATGCCGAGTTTAAAGGACATTCGTCGCCGGATTGGAAGCGTTAAGAATACGCAAAAGATTACGCGTGCGATGAAATTAGTTGCGGCTGCGAAGTTTGCCAGAGCTAACGCTGCAGTAGTTGCAGCGCGTCCCTATGGTTCAGCTTTTCAGGCGATGGTTCAACAGCTGGTTTCAGCTGCTGGCACAGAATTTAGCTCCCCGTTTCTAACTGAGCGGCCAGAGGAAAAGTCACTTTTGGTCTTACTCTCAACAGACCGTGGATTCTGTGGGAGTTTGAACTCAAACCTTTTCAAGCAAGCTACCGCATTTATTAATGCAAAACGTCGGGACGGCGTCCATGTAGAGCTAGTGACCTGGGGGCGACGAGCTAAGCAGTTTGCTACAAAAATCGGCCTGCAGGCCCATGCTCCCCGAGAAAAGGTCCTTGATAAGCCGACGTATCTTTTAGCCAAAGAACTGGCTGATGACCTAGTCTCCAAGTTTGGTGAGGGTGGGTTCGATAGGATCTATTTGGGCTTTGTCGAATTTCGTTCGGCAATGTCTCAGCAGGCGAAGGTGGTTCAAGCTCTACCAGTCGGTAAATTCGTTAAAGCCGAGGGAGAAAGCGAGTTTGGGCCTGACATCATCGTTGAGCCGTCACTCAATAAAGTACTCGAAGAGGTTTTAAAGCGGGAAGTTGCTGGTTTCATCTTCCGGGCAATGCTCGAGGGTGCAGCATCCGAACATGGCGCAAGGATGACAGCCATGGATTCGGCAACTAACAACGCAAACGAAGTTTTGCGCCGGATGAAAATTCAGTACAACCGGGCGCGGCAAGCGGCAATTACTAAGGAACTTATTGAAATCACCAGCGGCGCCCAGGCCCTGTGAGTGAAGGAGCGAAGAGGAAGATATGCAAACATCTACGGTCGTAGGCAAAATTGTTCAGGTGACGGGCCCAGTAGTTGACGTCGAGTTTCCCGAAGGTCACTTGCCGGCAATCTATAATGCGCTGAAAGCAACCAACCCCTCATTAGGAGAGGGTGAAGGTAATCTGGTTCTAGAAGTTGCTCAACATCTTGGGCAAAATGTTGTGCGCACGATTTCCATGGACAGCACCGATGGCTTAAGCCGCGGCAGCGCTGTGAAAGATACTGGCGACCAAATCACTGTACCAGTCGGTCGTGAAGTGCTCGGTAGGATTCTGAATGTGACTGGCGACCCAGTTGATGAGGCTGGTCCCGTTAAATCGAAGAAGCGTTATCCGATTCATCGGAGCGCCCCAATATTCGAGAATTTGAAGACAGAGCCAGAAATTCTTGAGACCGGCATCAAGGTAATTGACTTGATGGCGCCTTATCTTAAGGGCGGTAAGATCGGCCTCTTTGGTGGTGCAGGTGTAGGTAAGACCGTTTGCATTATGGAGCTTATCAACAACATTGCGACACAACACGGTGGTTTTTCCGTATTCGGCGGTGTTGGCGAACGCACTCGCGAGGGTAACGACCTTTATCATGAGATGAAGGAATCGGGCGTTATTAATAAGACAGCTCTCGTTTATGGTCAGATGAATGAGCCCCCAGGAGCACGTGCACGTGTTGCTTTGTCGGCGCTTTCCGTTGCCGAGTATTTCCGTGATGAAGAGAACCAAGACGTACTATTGTTTATCGACAATATATTCCGGTTTACTCAAGCAGGTTCGGAAGTGTCGGCTCTCCTCGGACGTATTCCTTCAGCCGTAGGCTATCAGCCGACTCTCGCCAGTGAGATGGGTGAGCTTCAAGAGCGTATTACTACAACGAAAAATGGTTCTATTACCTCCGTACAGGCAATCTACGTGCCAGCCGATGACTATACGGACCCGGCACCAGCAACCACGTTTGCTCACTTAGATGCCTCTACGGTGCTAGAGCGTAAGATTTCCGAATTGGGTATTTACCCTGCGGTTGATCCACTGGCTAGTTCGTCGAGAGCTTTGGACCCCCAAGTTGTTGGTGCCGAACACTACAAAGTGGCCCGTGATGTCCAGAAAGTTCTGCAACGTTATAAGGATCTTCAAGACATTATTGCGATTCTCGGTATGGACGAGTTGTCTGATGAAGACAAATTGATCGTATCTAGAGCACGCAAGCTTGAGCGGTTCTTCAGTCAGCCATTCTTCGTTGCCGAGCAGTTTACCGGGATGAAAGGTAAATACGTTAAGCGTGAAGACACAGTTCGCAGCTTCAAGGAAATTGTCGAGGGCAAGTATGACCATTTGCCAGAGCAAGCGTTCCTATACGTTGGGACTATCGAAGAAGCTGTTGAGAAGTCCAAGACCCTTTGATTTTTGAGAGGCCTCGGGCAATGGGCGAGTTAAATGTAAGCATTCTTACCCCTGCGAAGGTGGTTGGTCGTTTCCAGGCGGGTCAGGTTCAGGTTCCGAGCTCAAATGGTTACCTCGGCATTTTGCCTGGTCACGCTAAATTGATCTCCGAGCTTGGTGTTGGCGAGTTAATAGTTAGCACCGCCCAAGGGCGTGACAGTTTCTTTGTTTCTGGTGGATTTATTGATGTCGGAGGGGGAGACAAAGTCACGTTACTCGTGGATGTCGCCGAGAAGGCCTCGGATATTGATGTCGAGAGAGCTAAGGAAGCGAAGCGCCGGGCACTTAGTAGACTCGACGAAAAGCTTGGCGTTGATGTTATGCGTGCCCAGGCGGCGCTGCTACGAGCTGAGCAGCGTCTGACCGTAGCTGGCCGGCGTAGCAAGTGATTTCAAAATTTAGCCTGTATTGGGACGGCTATGGATTAGACGCTCCCAATTCGGGCATTTTTGTACATGCGCGCAATATCGCGAGTGAGTTGGTGCTGGCAGGTTGCCGGCCTAGACTAGTTGGTCTAAATGCCGCGTTGAAGTCCTTTCCGGACTTAGAGGGTTTTGCCCCTCTCGCTGGACCGCTGACCAGACGGTTGCCGCGAAATAAATTATTTTGGAGCCGGGGCGTTAGGCGCCGGATTGAAGAAGAGGGGAGGGAAGACGATGGAACCCTCATTCTGCACGGGCTAAGCAATTTTAATATTCCGCGAAAGGTCAGGAAAAACTGGCGTCGCGTCTTAACTGTTCATGATCTGATACCGATTCTTGCCCCGAAAGAAGTGTCTACCCCTCTATATTTGCAGTTGAAGTATCTGTTGCCCTCGGCATTGAGATCGGCCGATCAAATTGTTTGCGTCTCTAACTGGACAAAGCGAACGCTGATCGAATTCATGCCTGCAGTTGAGGGCAAAATCGTGGTGATACCAAATGGGGTAGGGGCCGTAGTCGCTGCTGGTAGATCCAAGGATGAGGATCGTAGTCGAATCAATTTACTTTTTGTTAGTCGCTTTGAGCATTATAAGGGACACTCAACATTAGTTGATTTACTAAAAAGCTCGAAATTACCCCTGGTATTGACCGTCATTACCGATACTAGAGGGTGTGAATTCTGGCAAAGTCGTGCCGCTGAACTAATAACCAAAGGCAAGGTTCGCGTCCAGAGTAGTGTCTACGGCGATGAATTGAGACGATGCTACGAGAAGGCCGATGTATATGTGAGTCCCTCTAGATTTGAGGGTTATTGTCTACCTGCTGTTGAAGCACTGAGCGCCGGCACTCCGGTAGTTTATCTAGGTGGTAGCGGTATTGACGAGGTAGCTGGGAGCTCGGTCAGTTTTAAAGTCGAGAATCCACTTAAAATATCGGCTTGGGAAGACGCAATTTCTCAAGCAAAACTGGAATCAGCCCGTCAGGATTACGCTCTGAGAGCTCTCGAGTATCTCCAAAAATTACCGACTTGGAAAGATGCGGCAGATGATCTTTTGAGGCTGTATAATAAATTGGTTTAATAGGCCAATTGATACATTGCAGGGAGCTCTACCGTGGAACAAGCCGCCATCATGGTAACCGGGGGTTCGGGTTTTATTGGCTCACACCTAGTGCGTAAACTAACAGAGCAGCATCGCACGGTTGTAGCCGTATACCGAAGAAAACTCCCAGAGTCTCTCGATCGTGTTTATCCCGTTTGTACTGACTTAAGCTCACCAGAGCTTATGGCCGCACCGCTGCGTGGAGTGGGTACAGTGGTCCACTTGGCCTGGGAGGGAGGCTTTGCCGGCTCTGTTCCGCCAGGTACAGATTGGCGACATCTAGAGAAGCCTGAAGATAGCGTTAACTTAAAGATGCTCGGAAATCTTGTTAAGGCGATGGAACGAGCTGGTACACAGCGAATCGTACTGCTTAGTGCAATCGGTGCAAAAGCGCAGGCTGGAAGCCCATTTTTATGCGAAAAATATGCTGCAGAATCTCTAGTCATAAATAGTCGGATTAAGGAACGTATCATTATACGGACGGCGGTGGCCTGGGGTGGCCAACAGTCTAATGATAGGTTTTTGCGTTCACTTTTAAGGGTGATGCGTTACCCAATTTATCCAGTCCCGCAACGACGTGGCAATCTAGCACCCATCTTTGTTCAGGATCTCGCCACTATACTTGGGTCCTGTTGTAAGATTAAGCTGAACGAACACGTAGCAGTATTAGAGGTACACGGCAGAGAAAGTTATCAGGTTCAAGAAATCTTTCGAATCGTCGCCGATAAGTTGGCAAAGGGCGCCAGGATACCGTTAGGTGGTTTTTTAGGTCAGACATTGTTGCCGCTTTTGGAGCGTGATCGGCGAACTAACAGTGACACGCCAAAACTTCAGCATGTTCTGGGGATTGGTGGATTAGTCGATGCAAGCTTAGCTGTGGCTAATCCACTTACGTCGGTGATACCCAGAGATTTGGCTGCTTTTAGAGAGAATCTTCTAAAGTAGAGATCTTTAGGAAGTATTATATATAGCGGAAGTTGGGAGCTTAAGGGCTGTTGCGGCCCTGCCTGTTCTCGCCATGACATTGAGGCGAGAACAGGCGCCGTGTTTAGTGTTTAATCGAGGGGTAGATCGCGCATTCCTTGGCGCAAAAAGGCGGGGACTTCAAGATTGTCGTTGTCACCAAGCTGCTGAGGTGCGCGCACTCTTTCTGCAAGCGCGAGTGCTTCGTCAATCTTACGATCAATGTCGGCCACTGCAACTATCTGCTCTGGCTCAAATGAAGCCTCTTCAGCCCGCATCCCGCCAGAACGAAGATCCGCTTGCTGCGGCATCTCTGCCAGAGCCTCAAGACCATGTTCAAAAATTTCAGCGGAAAACTCCGGCTCCTGTAGTTCGATAATTGAAGGTACTTCCAGAGCCTCTACTGCCGGCTCCATGTAGGTTGGAGAAGTTTCAGAGAATGCAGGTGCAAGGTCTGACTGACTCACCAACGATTCAGATTCAGACGTAGCCGTGAGGGACAATAACTCCTCATTAGCCTCTGGTAGGAACGATACCAGATCGCTTTCATTGCTGACCGGCTCTTCGGGGCTCTCTGTAGTCGTATGCTCCTCAATTAGGTCAAATGTCCAAGCAGCGAGCTTGCGGGCTTCGTCATTACCGCTCAGATCAAGTGCGAGGCTCGGAATTGCGGGCTCTTGGGATGTAGGCAGAGTTTGCGAATCAAGAGCGAGTGGCAAAAGTGAACTACTTACTACAGCACTGTCGTCCTTCTTTGGAGTCACCTGTACGTTCGGCGGCATTACTACGGGAGGTGGAATGATGCCGTCTGCCATACCTAAAGTATGGTCCGAGATGGTGGCCTTGGACTCATAACCGCTCGGTGCAGCAGTAACGATTCGGGAGGAGAAGCTAGGCTGCGTTTTAACAGAACTGGAACTGCTACTTGCCGATTCTTCTTTGTCGACTGGAAATCCAGTGGCAATTACCGTCACTCGCATCTGGCCACCGAGACTTTCATCTATGACGGCGCCAAAGATGATGTTGGCGTCTTCGTGAGCCGCTTTTTCAACAATAGAGCAGGCCTCGTTGACTTCCATCAGAGTTACGTCGGATCCAGCAGTGATGTTTATCAATATGCCGGTCGCCCCCTCTATATCAATATCCTCAAGTAGAGGAGAAGAAATGGCCATACGTGCGGCTTCGGCAGCGCGACCTTCGCCAGTAGCGGCACCTATCCCCATTAAAGCTTGGCCCATACATGACATTACAGTTTTGACGTCTGCAAAGTCGACGTTCACTCGACCTGGTATATTGATGATGTCGCTGATACCACGGACCGCATTCACAAGAACTTCGTCGGCCATCTTGAAGGCATCGATCATGCTCAAGGATGGAGATGCAACCTGCAGTAACCGTTGGTTTGGAATAGTAATTAAAGTGTCTACGCACTCTCTAAGTCTACCAATGCCTAAGTCTGCATGTTTACGACGGCGCTTACCCTCGAAGGTAAACGGTTTTGTAACAACGGCAACGGTCAGAGCGCCGAGTTCGCGAGCGATCTGTGCGACAACGGCAGCACCACCTGTACCGGTTCCACCTCCCATACCGGCAGTTATGAACACCATATCAGCGCCAGCGAGAGCCTGCTGAATCTCGTACCGATCTTCGAGGGCCGCATCGCGACCGACGTCAGGATCTGCCCCGGCGCCTAGACCACGAGTAAGTTCCTTTCCAACCTGCAGTTTTTGTTCTGCAAGGGAGAACCGCAAGGCCTGTACATCGGTGTTTGCTGTGATGAACTCGACGCCGTCTAGGGTGCTACGAATCATGGTGTTGACGGCGTTGCCACCACCACCGCCAACCCCTATAACCTTGATTTTTGCCCCGGGCGGCGTGATGAAATTAGGATCGAAGCTCATTGGCACTTCTCCCTCGTAGCAATACCTGTAGCAAAGACAGGCAAACAGGTGAAAATTTTCTCTGAAAGCGTAATAAGAATTATAGGAAACACCGGCGAAAACTGTCAAATTTTTGACACTTGTGCCGTGCCTAAAAAGTGAAGTTCACAAACTCGCCCGGCGGCCTAACTAAGTTCGCGCAACCAATTAACAAACTGGCCCAAATAGCGGTTTGTCCAGTTATTTTTCTTGGTTTTGGCCAACTCTTCGACTCGTCCCAGTTCCAAATTTAATAGACCAATCACAGTTGCAAACTTGGTTGGGTGTATCAGAGCCGAGGAACTGGCATTGCTTTCAAGCCCTGACTCTTGTCCACCACCTAAAACCGGACGCGCCCTTGCTACGGGTACGTTAAGTTTGGCAGTGAAATACTCAGTGATACCTTTTACATCAGCGCCGCCGCCAGTTAGCAAAATACCACCGCCTAAACAACCTTTGTAAGCTTGAAGCTCGTTTGCAAGTAGAGCGCAGAGTTCATGGATACGTGGGCCTAAAACTGGAGCTACGTGTTCTCCGCCGATGATCTTTCGTTCGCCTTTAATATTGGTAACATCCATTGCATCACCGGGACGTGGACGGATTCCAAAACGAAGTTTTACAGCTTCAGCCGTTTCTGGCGGCAAGCTAAGTCCAATCGCAATGTCATTTGTCATCAACTTACCAGCCACATTTACAGTAAATGCGGCTGTGGGACGCCCTCCTTTGAAGACAATGCCGTCAGTGGTTCCACCACCTATATCTGCTAAGGCTACACCCAATTGTTTATAGGAATCAGGAACTGTCACCGATGCCGAGGCAAATGGCTCGGAATAGAGTCGAACAACCTGTAGCCCACAGTCGTTGCAAACGTCGACAATGTCCTTCATATAGAATTTGTCGGCATCAATTAGGAAGTACTCACCAGTAAGAGTGCGGCCTCGGAAGCCGACTGGATCTTCTACCGCCTCTCTGGAGTCAAGTCGGTAAGCGATTGGGATAGTGTGAAGTAATTCGCGCCCCTCAGTAGGGGTCTCGAGTTCAGCTTTCTCCATGAGTGAGCGGACGTCATTGACCGTCACGACTTCGCCATCTAGAGGCCTGCTTACGGTGACTATGCGACTACCTAAATGACTTCCGGCAACGCCAACAACCACTTTAGTGATGTCGGTGTCAAAGTGCCCCTCGCCGAGCTCGAGAAGTTGCTTCAAGGCGGCTTTGGCCTGCTCAACGTTTGCAAGCATTCCCCGTCGCATTCCTTCTGCAGGCACGCATAGAGTCTCAACCGTACGAGAATCTTGACCCGGAGTCTCTCGCAACGTCGCAAGACAGAATTTGGTAGTCCCAAAATCAAGACTGAACAAACCCTTTAGATACTTAGTCTTGGGCTGCATTTTGAACCTGCTCGTCAATAGGTCGAATTGGGAAGCATGTTCTATAATCGTTACATTTTCTTCAGCTTAACGAAAGCCTTGCCTTGATAATCAAGTTCGATTCTCTGGGCTTGCTCCTGGCGAACCGCCAACTTTTCTAAAATTCCGCTTAGTTTATCGAGCTTTTCGACAAAGGGAGCCCGACCAAGTGCTACTTCCGTGCCCTGAGTGGTTAGCTCAGTCACGAATCCGCGGAATTTTTCTACGTGAAACTTACTGATATTAATTGATCTTTTTTTCGTGTCTTGCAGTAAAGCCAACGCTTCCTGCAGCATCATCTTAGTCTGGTCGTCAACAATTAGAGTCTGGCCTTCACCCATTGTGAATTGACTTCTATCCTCGAAGAGGCCGGTTAGGATAGGACCAGGACAGGACTCCGAGCTGCGGGCGTCAAGTTGACCGTAAATGTCGCCTAGTGAGGAAACAAAGCGAATTTTGTCTGCCTCAATACAAAAAACTGGCTGGCGCTGAATAAGGCTTACGATAACCTTTAAAGGCGAAATTTTGGTAACCCGGACATCAGAGAATGCGCCTAGCTTCTGAACGGCTTTGGCCGTTTTGACTAAATCGTCGTGCGTTCCACCGCCTAGATTTTTGCGCGCAGCATTAATTACAAGGGTCTGAGAAGGCTCGGAAATTTCCTGGTCGTCGCTTGATCGGACGACTAGTTCCCATTGCGTAGAGGCTATAGTGGGCGAGGGTAGATACTTGGAGAATAGGGGGTGCCAGAGACCTTTCGCGGAGAAATATCCCACGGCAACCAGAGTAAAAGCCACGGTCAGGGCGCCAGTTAGTTTATATTTGGACAGAGAGAGGCGTCGGCGATTTTTCGATGACTTAGGTTTTTGTTTCCTCAAAACCGAGCCTTGATTCGCCTTGCGACTCTTCTTCATGCCAGCTCTTCCTTTAGCTTTTCGGCAACTCGCCAAACGTCACCTGCGCCGACGGTCAGCACAATAGCCGGTTCAACCAAATTACGCTTAACTGTGGTAACCGCCTCTTCTAACGAGACACATGCTAATGCGTCTAAATCCATGCGTAGACGAAGATCATCAGCTATCTTTGCAGGTGAAAAATCAAACTGCGTAGTCTCACCAGCGCTGTAAACAGGGAGAACGTATACCGTGTCTGCTCCGTCCAACGATTGTAACATCTCATCGTACATAGTTTCGAGTCGTGAAAACCGATGTGGCTGATAAACTACGTGAAGTTTTGTTTGAGGCCAAGTCTGACGCAGCGCCTGAATGCAGGCCGCTATCTTGCCTGGATTATGAGCATAATCGTCGAAAATTTTGAGTTTTTCAGTTGTTAGGAGTCGGTCCATTCTCCTCTTAACGCCTCTAAAATTAGCTAAACTGGCAGCCGCATCTTTAACGTTAAGAGCTAGTGCCCGGGTCACTGCCAACGCGCATAGCGCATTTTGAACGTTATGCCTTCCCATCAACGGTAGTGAGCAAGAGACCAGATCTCTCTCAATAATTGCGGTGAAGGTTGAATTACCGTCCTGACATTTGTAGTCCCTCGCTCTAACATCACAACCCAGAACGAATCCGTAGGTAAGTCGATCTCCGGTGTAGGAGGTCCCCACATCACGGGTCAGGGGATGATCCCAACCCACGACTGCAACTCCATCCTCCTCAATATTTACTAGGTAGGATTTGAATGCTGATATTAGGGCGTCTTGGGTTTTAAAAAAATCCAGATGGTCCAATTCAATATTAGTGAGAATGCCGACGTACGGCCGATATTTTAGAAAAGAACCGTCGGATTCGTCTGCTTCGGCGACAAAAAAGTCGCCGTCACCAAGGAGCAGTGGGCTAGCGTAACGCACCATCTCAGCACCGATTACAGCCTTAGGTCTGCAACCAAGGTCGTCGAGTACATGCGCGATCATTGCCGATGTCGTTGATTTGCCATGTGTGCCGGCAACCGTGATTGCCTGCGAACCAGACATAAGTAGCTGCAAAAAATCGCTGCGATGAAGAACCTTAATGCCTCTACTCTGAGCTAGAGAGAGCTCCGGGTTATCCGCGTTGATCGCGCTTGAGTAAACTACCGTGCCGGCACCGTCCAGAGATTTTGCCGAGTGACCTACACTGACGCGCGCGCCCTTTGAATTTAGTCGATCCGTTACAGGTGACGATTTGATATCGGTTCCTTGAACAGAGATCCCGAGATGCAGAGCCATTTCCGCGAGTCCTGCCATCCCAGAACCACCGATACCAATAAAATGCACCGGCTCCTTAAGCCCGCTTTTCAGCATGTCCCGTCTTGTCCTCCATTGAGGCCGGTTCAATCCCAGCCAGCTTGGTCAAGATAGCGGAAATCATCAGGAAAACCAGCAATGAACTACTCCCACTCGATACGAAAGGTAGAGTCATGCCTTTCGTGGGCAGCAGCCCCATACAAACACCTATATTTATTAGTGCCTGTATAACAATGGTTACCGTCAGGCCGAAGGCTAAGAAGCGTTTGTGGGCTGATTTCTGATTCTGAGCAATATTAAAGCCCACTGAGCAAAGGTATAGAAAGCAGGCACATACAAGCAAAACACCAAGTAAGCCGCTTTCTTCACCAATTACCGCGAGGATGAAGTCGGTATGGGCCTCGGGTAAGAAGAATAGCTTTTGCTTCGATTCGCCGAGTCCAACGCCAAAGAGTCCGCCATTTTGAAAGGCTACAAAGCTCTGGATGATCTGGAAACCACTACCTTTGACCTGTGACCAAGGGTCAAGGAAACTTAGGATCCTCGCCATTCGGTAAGGCTCAAAGATCACAGCTAAGCCAACTGCACCGAGAAATCCTCCGATCGCCGAAAGTACGAACTTTCGTGTTACTCCGGCAGAGAAGAGCATACAGAAGGTCACAGCAAAAAGTAAAACCGGCGTTCCCAGATCCTTTTGGAGTAAAAGCAAACCAGACACCAAGGCAAAAACTAAAATATTAGGGAGTACTCCGCGTCTAAAGCTATGAATGTCACTAGATGGGCGACTTAGGTTGCGAGCTAGGAAAAGAACCATGGCAAGCTTTGTTAGTTCGGAGGGTTGACCGCCAATAAGCGGTATATTTAGCCAGCGAGAGGCCCCCCCAATTTTTACATACATACCAGGTATGAAAATAAGCGACAGTAATGCGAGAGTGAACAGAAGTAATGGGAGAGTGGCTCGCTCGATCCAGCGCCATGGCACTAGCTGGATGAATCCGAAAGCTATAAGTCCGACAAAGGTTGAGCCAATTTGCTTACGCAGGAATAGGAATTCATCGCTAAATTGCTGTTGGCCCTTGAGAGAAGAAGCGGCATATATCGCTGTTAGCCCCATTAGTGTGAGGAGCAGGACCACTAGTAACAGTCGTTGTTGCTGGGAGTTGAATCGAGACGAATCTTCTTGTGACGTCAAAGTCAGCTCCTTCATTGCATGTCAACGATCGAGAAATCCTCTCATTTTTTCTCGGAACACATCGCCTCGGTGCTCGTAATTGTCGAACTCATCGAAACTTGCACATCCAGGAGAGAAAAGAATTGGGGACTTCATTCTTGTTATTATGCCAGCGATTTGGTCCAAAGCGACAGAGAGGGTAGGAAATTCCTGCACGTTCAAAACATCTCTCAAATCTCTGGCAATCTCTGAACCAGATGCTCCGAATGTAATCACTGCGGCGATTTTTTCTTTTTGATTTAGAATCGGAGCATAGCTCTCACCCTTGCCTTGGCCACCCATAAGCAGGAGGACGGGTCGTGTCTGACTAGCTAATGCCACCAGGGTGGACTCCACATTTGTGGACTTACTGTCATTGACGCAAGGCTGGCCCTTTACATGGCCAATAATTTCGCACCTATGCCGTAGACCCACGAAGTCCGAAAAGTAAGTCGCCAATTCTTTAGCTTCTTTTCGTAGAGTGTGGGATACGGCAGTCAAAGCGAAGCCAGCATTGAGTCGATTGTGTGGTTCGACTATGGAGCTCGGAGCCAGAGAGCCAAGATAGGTTCTATCCGTTATAAAAGCTTTTAAGTCTGATCTTAGAGTTACACCCAACTCTTTCGCGAGCTCTAAAATATCAGCTGGAATAATAACCAGATCAGCGGCTTTCATATTGTCAAATATGCGCCATTTTGCCTTTAAATAGCCAAGTATCGAGCCGTGGCGTGCCAAGTGATCATGGGAGAAGCTCGTGAAAATGCTGACGCTTGGACGAATTTTATAAGATTGCTCCAACTGATAGGAAGAAAGCTCAAGCACAAGGTGAGGAGGGAGTTCTCCGGTCTCGGCGAGTAGCTGGCTTGGTGGCATTCCGTAGTTTCCGGCGAGCGCACTTTTGACGCCACTCTTTTCGAGCAGATGGTGAATCATCTTACATGTGGTGCTTTTCCCATTCGTTCCAGTTACCGCGTAGATTTTGCCGTCATAAGACGATAGCGCTAGGTCGATTTCAGACTGGATTGGTAGGCCGCGCGCGGCAGCTTCAACCACAATAGGCTGGCTACTTGCTATTCCTGGCGACAGTATAATTTCATTAACGTCATCGAGATGTGCCATTTGGTGGCCACCGTGAAGCAGTTCTACGCCAAGATCTTCGAATTTCTTGATCCGCTCTTGTGAGAGTGTACTGCCCTCTGAAACGCGAACCTTCTTACCTCGGCAGCGAAGTAGTTTAGCGGCACCGTATCCTGAGACGCCCGCACCGAGCACTAAAGAAGTCATTTTGTCACCGCGGCAATTTGTTCAATTACTCTATTTAATTTAATACCGTTGGAGCCCTTGGCATAAACGACGTCGCCAAGACCCTTGAAATCCAGACCAGCGGCAATTAATTGCTGAACATTGTCAAAGGTATGAATTAGGCCGGGTTTTACGCCCGCACTTAATGCTCCAGCGGCAATATGCTTAGCTTCGGTTCCAACTGTGATTAATTGGCTAGGATTGATGGCAGCAACATACTGGCGTCCGATTGCTTCGTGGGCATCCGGACTTGATTCTCCTAGTTCCAACATATCACCTAATACCAACACAATTTTCTTGCCCGAGAAAGCACGAGATACCGTTTTGAGTCCAGCAGCCATGCTTTCAGGGTTAGCGTTATAGGTGTCATCTATCACCGAAAAGTCACCAAACCTTTGTACGAAATAGCGACCTTTGATACCGCGAAAGCCATTTAGACCAATAGCAATAGATTCGGTTCGGACACCAGCAGCGAGGGCCATAGCCGCGGCGGCAGCGGAATTAATTGGAAACATCTCATGAGCAACACCTAAAACGAAGCTGATTTCGCCCTTCGACGACAAGCGAATGCGTACACGCATCTTGCCATCACTCAACCATTCGCTGCTCAAAAGCCTCACGTCTGCAAATGTGGACGTTCCAAAAGTGATGGTCCTCTTGCCGGTCTTGAGGGCGTTCTCAAGTATTCTAGGATCGTCAGCATAGGCAACTTGAACAGCATCCGCCGGACTATCGGTAAAGATCTCGACTTTGGTCGCCAGAAGTTTCTCAACAGAGCCAAACACGCCTAAGTGAGCTGACCCAACATTTAGTAGGGCAACGATATCGGGAGCAGCGATTTCGCAAAGAAATTTAATATTGCCCGGCATTCG
>Ga0078894_10002396_pt1 | contig 14237 bp, 11 predicted proteins | sample LauGreSu1BDMLBSD_2_FD_67506 | JGI IMG/M metagenome (GOLD analysis project Ga0078894, IMG submission 67506) | Freshwater lake microbial communities from Lake Michigan, USA - Su13.BD.MLB.SD (version 4) (version 4) | ecosystem: Environmental > Aquatic > Freshwater > Lake | place: Lake Michigan...
GTATACGTTAAAGTACATCCTTGGCATAAACGCATTTGCTCAACAACCGATGTGAAAACATGCTGTCTGGATAAGGACAGATAACATGTTGGGTAGAACTCCCTAATAAATGTGCGGAAATCATTAACGAAGTATAGGTCATGATGATAATGTCGGCATGTATACTGTCGCTCAACATTTGCAATTCATTGGACGTATCTTGTACCAACGTTCTTTCGTTGGACAACATATTCACGTCCAAGGTAGTATACAACAAAATACGGTATTGATTGCATTTTTGAAGTTTTTGAATGACTTGAAAGGTGGATTCATTGTAGGATTTGATATGACATACAACATGAAGAGGACCCTTTTCATAGGAAGGAGGAGGCAAACAGGGTAAAAAGGCGTTTCGCAAAGTAGGTATACACAACTCAAATTGGGAATCCACTTCCATGTTTGGAAGGCAGGAATATGCATGGTTTTTATGAATTCCATCATAGTAATACACGGTAGAATTCACGTCGGGGTCCTCTAGTATTTCAGGAAAAGACCGTTTTTCGTGAACCCTTTGATGCGTAGGGACAAACCGAGTTGGAGGAAGAAGTGATTGAATGAATGTATTCAAAAAAGCGGACAGTTCCGTGGAATAAGGAAGTGTATCCGTATGACAATAGTGGACATGATTCTGTAGATGCAATGATAAAAGTCGCAAGGCTCCTTCTATGTAATGCATGAAAGATTTTACATAGACTTGTCCTACGTTGACTTTATGGAGAGTATACCATTTACGGTGACGCACCATTGTGTCTTCGGACAAGGAGTCAAATTGAATCCAATAAGGAGACACCGGCTTGTACTCTTGATAATAGGCAAACGTAGGAAATAAAGAAAGAGGTAATTTTTTCCATGTTAATTTGTATTTGATTTCATGGATGTATACAGACTCATTCCATGAACCCTTCTTTTTGTAGTTGTCTGGATGAAAGAGCGACCGCGTCGTAGGAGTAGAACGAAGAAACATCCATTCGGTAGATACAGAGGCAGTAGAAATAGACTCGGAGGGTAGGAGGAGGTCGTTGTCCTCTATTGCATCCAACAGATAGTCAAAGACACGTGAATTTTCATAGACAATGTCAGGAGAAGTCATACAAACATAGTCGTGAACTAGTAAATTCTGATGAAGAATTTCTAACCGAGTATACGCCACGTTCGTACTTTTTACGAGTTCACAGGATACATATTTTTGTAAGGTAGTGTATACATCCTCCCCTATGCAGTATACATGCATAGGAGGCAAGCTGAGGTTGCGCAACGATTGGATAGAGTTCAGTATACAGGCCGTGTCTTGAACGACCGCAATGAACCGAATGGGAGTAGTATGTAAAGATGGTTTGAGGATGTACTTGGGGAAATCATTCAACGTATCATAAAAATTCAACAATAGATTCACGTTGTCTTGATTCAATGGATTGACTACGGGTAAAAAGACCACCGAATAGGGAACATCGTTCAAAATAGAACACTGTTCACTGAATCCACTTCCATGACCATAATAACTAAAACAATAGGTTCGTTGCGATTTGGACAAGACAATGTACTCCAAGATGGTAGAATACAAATCGTTGGAATCCTCTGTATGCGCTATATGAGAAACATGTTCATCAAAATAATAAAACCCAAACAATTTATGTAGCTTGTGTTTTAAATGATAATTGTTGCTCATGACCATGGTTGTAGGAGGCAATTGTAATTTAATAATTTCTGCCAATAAATTATTGTCGGTAAACGAAGTCGTAAATTCAGAATCTTTGCAACGAATGTGCAAGACTTGATAGTGCTTCAAGGGAAACAATCGTTGAACATCCTTATAATAATGGGACTTGAACGTAAAAAAGGAATTGATATACTGTTTGATATCACTGGTAAGCAACTCTCGATCATAAAATAAATTGTTATACATGTAGAGGGTAGTGTCTGAGGATTGAAGAAACGTTTGAATCAAAGATGCAATCTGATAATTCAACGGTGTATGTTTATGTGAAATAAGTAGTTTATGGATAGGCTTAGAAATAGGTTCGCAAGGACGTTCCATACAGGCATGAATGGCATGTTGTGAAACATTGAGTTTAAATTGTACATGATAATGTTTTGCATATTGAGCCAGTAAAATGGACCCTCTCAAATAATCGGCAATTCCATTGCTGTAGTCCAGGACATTCATCAGGGTTTTATCCGACGGTATACTATTTAACGCATGAGTTAAATCAATTGGATGTACCGGTAGTATACGGAGAGAGTGAGATTCTACTTCATAGGGGAGCAAGGGAATGTTGTTGTTTAATTTAAAATGGGTAGAAGGCGGAGCTATGACATCAGGTTTCTTCTCCGGTGGCCGAGGCTTTACACCATTCATTTTAAACATAATATACAGATTAGACTATATATTACTCAACCAAGCGAAGTGTATACAGTTCTCCTCGTGCCATCAAAGGAACCGGTAATTTTTCCGAAAAACACCACAACAAGGGCAACAATTCTTGCGTTAAATCCAACACAGTAAGAAGCACATGCGGTGTATCTCCCTTGAATTTACATTTTGCCGTGACACGTACATGAAACATTTCATCAAATGTGTCTACGAGTGCATCCACCATGATACCGTTTTGCTGAACACGTGCAAACGTCTCGGCATCGGTTGTGACGCGAATCTGAACACTGGTCATGTAGTAGAAGGACCACGTTTGTTCATTGGTCAATTTTATACTCGTGTAGTGTAGATGACCAAATATCTTGTATCCCTTTTACCTGGCTCTGGTATTGGGTCTGCCATAGTTGGTATTCTAGGAGCCTTGTATTTTTTACACAAGAATCATATTCAGACCGTTTTATTTGTAAATGTGTTCCATGCTCCTAAACCCGTAAAAACACTCATTCAACATTTTTTAGATATATCCAAAATTTCTATTGTTCAATTTATTCATATCCGATATGGTTATAACCCAGACTATCACCCTAGTCATGAATACAAAGAGTTATCCTTTGTAAAAGAAATTGACGATATTTACCATGTATTACAAAATCCCGACACGGACTTTTCTTTATTTGTTCAATGGTTTCATGCTATTTTCATACTAAAACCCTCGTGTCAACTTGAACTGTACAAACTAAAATATTATGACATATGCATTAACATTAGACGCGGGGACAAAATTACATTGGAAAGTCATTTATCCTGTGCATCCGTTGCTCAATACATAGATGAAATAGAAAAAATACATTTACCTCATGTATCTATCTGTCATACCTCGGATGAATACAATACCTTCTTGGAAATTCAAGCAATTCGACCAGATTGGAAGATATCCACTCTCAATACACCCGAAGAGAAAGGATATTTTTTAAATGAATTGACAGTAAACACAGATGACCATAATTTTGACCATGTATATAAATTTATAAAGCAATTGCACATCATGAAAAATTCCACATTTTTTATAGGAACATTAAGCACTAACGTAGGATTCATGGTTCAGTTGTTGAGACAGCAAAGACGAGATGAAAAGAACGTATACATTTAAATCGTATTCATCCGTTTCATGCACATTTCTTTGTACTCGTAGAACGGGACACAGCCGTACCATCCACGTTCCACACCTTCACGCTCTCCCTGTTGAATCAAGAGTTCTTTATAAAGATACTTGTCCATACCTCCATAAACAGGAACACCAAACAGAATGAATTGAGTATGTAAATTCCAGGACTCGCGTATTCTCGTCTCACGATATTGGGTCAAATATTCTTGGAGTGGTTGCTTGTAGAGTTGGACCAAATGTTGTTTGACCGATTCCAAGTGAACACGATTCCATTTATAAATCCGAAGAAAGTGATGTTGTGCCATGGGAGGAGCGTATACATAAAAATCATCCTCTTCTTTCAATCGCTCTTGAAGATGAAGCGGAATATTTTGAAACGTGCGGCTCTGCAAAAAAGCCAGTAATTTGAAGAAGTGTAGTTCGGCTCTCCACGAAATGACATGAAGGAAACTTTGAATATGACGTTGTAGGTCGTTCGGAAGAGTGGAAATATCCATGGTTTAATATAAGTTTATTCAGAGAATATTTCAATTTTGTTTGCATCGTTCTATTGTGTTTTATTTTTTAAATAATACCCATTGACCATTATATAATAAAATGGTATTATTTATTATGGTAGAACCTTTCACTAATGTATTCATCTTGTGTAAATTATCGTAATCCGTTTTATCTTTTATTGTAGTTGAAAATTTTATTACATCTTCTCTAACTGCATCCCATCCCCAATCATCGCCAAATAAAATACTTTTATGCATTAAGCAATCCCAACATAACAATAATTCAATAAATGTTTCATATTTTTCATGTGCTGAATCTAAATAAATATAATTAGGTAATTGACTAATTCTATGCTGGGAAAATAACCTTTGGAGTAGTTTTATTCCTACACTCGTTGTAGCATTTATAGGTAAAATTTTATTTTCAAACCCACTATATTTACAATTTGCTAAAAATCTTTTATAAATTGTAGGAATTCCATTTTCCAATCTTAAAAATCTCCATTTACCATGGAGAGTTTTTTCATTTTCCCAATCCCACATATTAACGTCTCCTGTAAATGGGTCAATGCATATTATTTCGGTGGATTTATTTTGTTTTTTTAGTGTTTCCGCCATTTTAATTGCGGAACCGCCTAACATGCTACCACATTCAACAATATAAGTAGGTTCTAAATGTGTAAATAATAGGTGTAATAAATCATCTAAAATATTTGTATGCGGATATCCATCATCCACATATTTTTCTTCGCAAGATAAATACGGGGATGTATTAGAATACAAATTAACTAATAATTCATTAATCATTATATTATTACAGTATTATAATTCATCCAACATCATATACACAAATGTCTAAGGAAAGACGATTTATTCTTTTGGAAAAATAGAGTGTATACATATGGCTGCTTCAGAGGTTGAAGACGACCGTATTTATGAAGGAAAAGTTAACTCTCAAAAGATATATGTCAGTGTTGGCGTAGTTACCTATGAAGAATTTTGTGAGTTTGAAGATTGGAAACATTCATCTTCATGTCCTACATTTCCGACAACCCCAAAGACAATTCTTATAATTCACAAGTTCATGGAAACAGATACTTTCGATTATGAACATGCTTTAGACATACATTCAGAGACTGCAAAGGAGGTAGCAAAAAAAATAACAGATATCATTGTTAAAATCCGAGGCAAAGAACAGGCAGAACTTGACGATATAGTTGTATTTATGGACGATTATACCCCAATTAACTTACTTAAGGCATTTAGGTTTAAAGGAATACATGGAAATGACCCTATATGCAGGTACCCGTATGCTAGGGTAGGAGATTTTATTCGCGGTGTACAGGAGGTTGCTAACGGTACAAAAAGCGTCAAGTCAATTGCCAATACAAGAGGGGCGACAAAAGTCCATCGCAAAAAACGAAAAAATAAAACAAACCGTAAAAATAAAACAAACCGTAAAAACAAATATCGTTAACGTATATGTATCTATCCATGTTTTGTATCATGGTGGTTTCTGGAACTTTATCTACCATGAACGTCTGGGTAGATAAAGTGGACGACATACGATTTAGTTTGAATGATGTATACATGATTTTATTAATGTCGGGATGGATGCTCTTTTTCATGGCGGCCATGCATGGGGATGTTGGAATCAGTATGACGGGTCTCACGTTGGCGGGATTCATGATATTCTGTATACGCACTCAATTGTTTGTGTCGGAACGACAGTATTTGACAGGAATGATTCCCCACCATTCCATGGCCATTCACATGAGCAAACAACTGAAGAATAGCACCATAACACCTTTTTTAACCGATTTGATTGATACTCAACAACGTGAAATTGACTTCATGAAACGAACCTTGGCCGATTCTAGCCGTCCAATTGATTCTACGTATTCACTGTATACTAGCGTTGAACCACCACTTTAGACACAGGACCACCATTCCGCATCCGGCGAAGGGCTGCTGTCACATCATGATAGGTAGCGTTGTGATTGTTCTTGTAGAGGGAGGCTCTCGCATGCGTTCGTTCAGAACTAGACAGCACTCCCACTTTAGGCTTTAAATTCTGGTATACTTTTTCTTTGGAAAATTGTTGGTGCAAGGCACGAGAAGATTCAGGAACGGCAATTCCACGCGACCAACCACGAAAAGTTCCAATGGATCGCATATAATATGCATCTATATTATATATGGCAGCACTTGCAGAAGGTGTTCCTCTTTATTTTAACATTGGACGCATGAATCCTCCTACACCGGGTCATATGGGACTCATACAAGCCATGGTGAATAATGCAGCAGAAGCGGGTGCACCTAAGGTGTATGTTTTTCTTAGCAGTAATACAGCGTATCCCTCGGAAAATCCACTGGATTGTGAATTTAAAAAAGAAATCATTGAAGCAATGATACCTCTCTATGTAGATACAAAGGGTCTGGCCGTGGAAGTCATTTGTACTCCTGAAGAAGAAAAAAGTAATGTATTTTTTGGCCTAGAAGAACTAGTTGATACTCCCGAGTATTCCGGAAAACAAATTAATTTTGTAATGTTTGTAGGAGAAGACCGAGTTAGTATGGTAAATAGAATTTCACAAATACAAAAATTGGCGTCTCGGATAGCCAGACCTCCCAGGGCAATTGTACTTGAACGAGAGGGTATGGTCAAAAAGTATTCACCTGGTTCAAAACCTCCCGCTGTACAACAAATGTCGGCTTCATTTGTTAAAGATTTTATCATGAGTACAAAAAGGTTACCCGAAAAAAAGCGATTGGATATATTTCGTGAAATTTATGAAGGATTGGATGCATCCACCATAACGAGATTATTTGAGGAATTGGATTCTAAAATGGCAGAAGATCAGAAAGAGATAGATAAAGAAGCAAAAAGAGTACTTGCAAAATCAAGAAGAGATTCTAAAAAGACGGACGAGCCTAGACGCCGTACTCAGTCCGCTCCAGGAAGAACAACTACAAAAGAACCGAAAGGTGGACCTGAAAAAAAAGAAAAACGTTCTCAAACGCCTTATGGACTCAAAAGTGATTCAACAAAAGAATCGAAAGGTGGACCGAAAGGTATACCGAAAGGTAGACGTAAAGGTAGTTTAAGAAAACGAACCTACAAAAAGCAAAAGCAAAAGCAAAGGCAAAAGCAAAAGACTCTCCGATTCAAATGACCTCGTTGTACTTGTCCGATTCCTTTTCATTCTCCAGTCCTCTCAAAAGGACATCCATTCGGTAGACTTCTTTGGGAACAATGAGGCCTAGCAAAAATGGATTCATGTAGCAAAGTGTTCCTGCCATACCAAACATTCCATGTGTCATGTACATGTAAGGAATCTCATACTTTTGAACGGAATACTGATATTCTTTCATACCTCGGTAGCATCCTAACGCTCCCCATCCGACTAACGGAACCGGAAAAAATCGCATACAGGCTTACCTAACGAGTTGTATTTAATAGGGTTTTATACAACTTTGTGTCCCGGGACAAAATCCGAATCTACCAAAGCCAAGACCTGTCGTTCTACCAAATGAATGTCCGCCTTGCTCGTATTCAATTTCATGTTGTCGTGCAACATTTTCCAACCGGTATCACATTCAAAAAAGACCGTATAATAAATGTTGCTGGTGTCCAGTGTGAAGGTACACACATCCTGATTCAATACGGGAGATTGCTGACACTTGTACTCTCCGACCATACTAAAGTCCATGTGTCCGGCTTTTTCAATGCCAACGGACTGTATACGTGTCATGGGGGTAGGGGACACCATGACCCATGCCTTGTGCCCGGATACATTGTTTACATTGACCATGGGAGACAACCCCCATCGCCGAACAAAAGAGAATTCTTGTGGACGTGCTACCGTGGCAATTGTTCCTAAAGCACCTATAGCGTGCATAGCGTGCATAGCATAAAATTGTGCTGGTTCAGGATATTTTTTGGACAGGAGACCCATCAATTGAACCTTTTCGTCTAGCGTAAATTCGTCCATAGCTGTATACTTTATTTTATAACCCCATATATTTAATATAATTCATATATTTCATAAATAAAACTTAAACTAACTTATCTTCTTATTGTATGAATCTTGTGGCCTCGGCATCATCATCTTCCGATTATTTGGCCAAAAAAAAGGGGTTGGTCGTTAACAACCGACAAATTTTAGATACCATTCAAGTTAATGTAGAAGCGGCTGAATACAAGGGAGTTGTCGTTCCTTATGGAACACCGGAAGGGTATGTACTGACGGTGACCCAAAATGCAGCTAGCGAACTCATCTCGGATTGGATGCCTTCCAATGAAATTACAGACATGAACAACATATGGACCAATAGCAATGAATTTTTAGTTCCTCCTAATATTGTATATCCTTATTCAGATGAGGATAATTCTAATCAAGTAGCCAATACCAAGTTTGTACAAACCGTCGTCAATCGATTAGGATTGTCCAAGGTGCTACAAAACAATTCCGTAGGGACCCTAGGACAATCCATGACGTTAATAGACAATGGGTCCACCTCGGTCCTGACCTCCCAGGCACTGACCTTGTCCCGACCCTCCAAACAAACCCAGTATACATCTACCGGAGTATACTCCAACGACGCCTTTACGATTCAGCCATCTGCGTTGACCATCAATGCACCTGCCACTGTAAACCAGCTCATGACGTTTAATGCCTCCCCCCAAGTCCCTTATCCATCTATTGGAGACGATGTTGTCAATAAATCCTACGTGGACACCATGATTGGCAATTATTCAGGAGCCGGCATCAATCTATATTTGAATTGTGTCAATACCACGTATACTTTATCCAACCAAATGATAAATGGAGCATTTACCAAGATAGAAAACATACCGCTTTCCAACACGACTCCTTTCGCCACGTTCATCTCAGACTTTAGCAATTTAACCGTGATTCCTACTGGTATATGGGCCATGACACTTTATGGTTATGTATCCTCTGCCGTCGGACTGGCACAATATTATTTTACGCTTTCTAGACGGCGTTCTGGAGTAGACACTGTAATAGAGACAAGTTCCTTCAGCAAGGACATGAATGGAGTGAATCCCACCAATCCGGATACGTTTCAATCCATCTTGACTTTGCGAAGTGCATATACCGACATTGTCCTTACCGATACTCTGGTCATTAAATTGTATACTCGGGAGACAGGAGCATCTTCTGCTACCTTGACGGCCTATTTTGGCGGCGAATATTATTCCTTTGTAACAAGTTCTTTGTCGGGCGGAACATCCATCCTTACCATGAACAATACATTTACTGGAACAAATACTTTTTCTAATCTTCAAGCGACCACCATGACGAGTACAACGTCCGACCTTGCCGATACATCTACCAACGTAGCAACGACGGCCTTTGTAAAAAATTTGACGGGGTCTACCTATTTTACCACACGAGCTATCACAGACAACACTACCAATGCAGCCACGACCGCATTTGTAAAAACCGCTCTAGGGTCCAATTATTTTACAACTCAACCCGATACAGATAACACGACCAATGCAGCAACGACCCAATTCGTGAGAAACTTGATGGCATCAGATAATTTTACGACTCAACCCAATACAGATACGTCCACCAAAGTAGCGACGACGGCCTTTGTGAAAACGGCAATTTCTAATCTTGAAATTTCCAATGTTATTTCTGGAGATGCTACCTCTGGCGTGAGTTTATGGAATAATCTTGTGTCCGGAAGCATTACGATGGGACAGTCTCAAATTGGAGGAACTCTTAATATTGGAAGGAATGCAGGGCGAACCGGTGGCATTTTTATAGGAAATAACGGCTCCTCTGTATCCGTAGGCGGGTCTTTTAATTGCGATTACAATGCAACCGTCGCCGGGTATGTAACGGCAAATAAAGGTATGACCGTTTCAGGAAATACGGGTATTTATACGACTCTGTTAAATGCGAGTATGTTAATCAGTGCTACAGGAGGTATAACTACCAATACACTGTTGTCTACTGGACTTATTACAGCTTCCAATGGAGTAAGTGTAGGAGGCTCTGGGATTTCTGTCATGGCAGGTGGTATAACCACCACCAGACTCTTATCTACAAGCGGCATTTCCGTGACGGCGGGTGGTATAACTACCAACACCCTTTTGTCTAGTGGACTTATTACAGCTTCCAATGGTGTAAGCGTAGGCGGTTCTGGTATTTCTGTCATGGCAGGTGGTATAACCACCACCAGACTCTTATCTACAAGCGGCATTTCCGTGACAGCGGGTGGTATAACTACCAACACCCTGTTGTCTAGTGGACTCATTACAGCGTCCAATGGAGTAAGTGTAGGAGGTTCTGGGATTTCTGTTGTTGCTGGTGGTATAACTACCAACACCCTTTTATCTACCGGCGGCATTTCCGTGACAGCTGGTGGTATAACTACCAACACCCTTTTGTCTAGTGGACTCATTACAGCGTCCAATGGAGTGAGCGTAGGAGGCTCTGGCATTTCTGTTGTAGCTGGAGGTATAACTACCAACACGCTGTTGTCCACTGGACTTATTACAGCTTCCAATGGAGTAAGTGTAGGAGGCTCTGGCATTTCTGTTGTAGCTGGAGGTATAACTACCAACACGCTGTTGTCCACTGGACTTATTACAGCTTCCAATGGAGTGAGTGTAGGAGGCTCTGGCATTTCTGTCATGTCAGGTGGTATTTCTACCACGACGTTAAATGCTAGTATGTTAATCACTGCTACAGAAGGTATAACTACTAACACTCTGTCCTCTACAGGACTTATTACAGCTTTCAATGGAGTGAGTGTAGGAGGAACTGGTATTTCTGTCATGGCAGGTGGTATTTCTACCACAACGTTAAATGCCAGTAGTTTAATTACGGCAAGCGGTAATCTTTCTACCCAAACTATAAATGCAATCACACCAGGGTCAGCCGTAAACTTGTTTACCAATCAAACTGCAGGAGGAAACATAAATATTGGAACGGCAGCTGTCAGACTTACATCAACCAGTGGAATTACGGCCTCTAATGGTATTTCTGTACAAAATATTGGAGCACCCAATACAGCAGCATCCGTAAGTTTGTTTACCAGTCAAACTACAGGAAACATTAATATTGGTTCTGTCACCATGAGAATTACGACAACCAGCGGACTAACAGCAGCTAATGGTATTTCCGTACAAAACATTGGAGCAGGCCTTCCAGATTCAACCGTAAGATTGTTTACCAGTCAAATTACAGGAGACATTATAATTGGTTCAACAATAAATAGAACTATAATAAACAGTAGATTGACAGTATCTAATGATGTTTCTGTCCAGGAAATTAAAGCAATCAACCCAGGGTCAACTGTAAATTTGTTTACCAGTCAAACTACAGGTAATATTACAGTTGGTTCGACGACTAATACTGTAACCATAACAAGTCCACTTACAACAACGAATGGTATAACAACAACTCAGCTATACTCATCTGGCGATATTAGTACGTCGACTACGATGAATGTTGGAGAATTACTAACTGCAACAGGAGGGCTCACAACTGGCAACTCCATATATGCCGGTATACTTGGAGTGTCTTCCACTGCTTTGGTGAGCGGACTTCTCACAGCTTTATCAGGTATTAGTGTTTCTACGAATGGGTTAACCTCGGCGGAAGGAGTATACACAAATTCTATTCTATTTCACGGAGGAAGTACGGCTGCATCTATTTATACTGGACAAACTGGAACAATTACGATTGGTATGAATACAACTACGACTAGTTTTGGTGCGTTAAAAATAACTGGAAATCAAATTAATAATAATTCATCAAGTCAAGCCATTTATATTGGAAATGAACAAGTTGCAGGGCAAATGTTTATTGGAAATGCGGCTACACGAGCAGGAACCATTACAATAGGTGCAAATAATTGTGGAATAACTGTGAATGGAGCTATGATTGTAAATAACTTAGTATCCGCTACAAGTGGCATGAGTGTATCTGGTTCAGGATTAACGTCGGCCCAACTTATAACCGCTACAGGCGGATTGACAACTGGCAACTCCATTTATGCCGGTATACTGGGAACAACTTCTACGGCTACCATTGGAGGCGCACTTACGGCATCCTCTACTATATCTGCTGCAGGACTTATTACTGCTACAGGCGGATTGACCTCAGCTGGCCTTATCACAGCTTTCCATACAAATGGTATTACGACAACAAGGCTACACTCAGCCGGAGCAATTACAACCCAGACTACCATTGCTGCAAACGGACTCATGACCGCAACAGGAGGGCTGACAACTGGCAACTCCATTTATGCCGGTATACTGGGAACTACCTCTACGGCTACCATTGGAGGCGCACTCACGGCATCCTCTACGATATCGGCTGCAGGTCTCATGACTGCCACAGGAGGGCTGACAACTGGCAACTCCATTTATGCCGGTATACTGGGAACAACTTCTACGGCTACTATTGGAGGACGACTTACTGCCACAGGAGGCATCAACGTCACAGGTACAGGTATTTCTATTACTACTGGAGGGTTGACAACCAATACCTTATCGTCCACTGGACTCATTACCGCTTCCAATGGTGTGAGTGTAGGTGGGTCTGGTATTACCAGCAATGTAGTCAATACACCGTCTATCATGATTAATTCTCTTGTTGGAACAAACGGACAAGTCATTGGTATTATTAACAACGAATTAGCCTGGGTAAACACAGCAGGGTCTGGAGCAATACTTACGTTGGATTCCGTATGCGCCAATGGGTCCACTACAAGTGCAGTTATTGTAGCCAATGGCGGAATCACTGTATCTGCGGGAGGCATAACCACCAACACATTGTTGTCCACGGGGTTGATTACCGCTTCTAATGGAGTAAGCGTAGGAGGTTCGGGTATTTCGGTCATGACCGGCGGAATCACTACCAACTCCCTTTTGTCTACTGGACTTATTATAGCTTCCAATGGAGTGAGTGTAGGAGGTTCTGGTATTTCTGTTGTAGCTGGTGGTATAACTACAAACACCCTTTTGTCTACCGGACTCATTACAGCATCCAATGGAGTAAGTGTAGGAGGCTCTGGTATTTCCGTCATTGCAGGTGGTATAACCACAACTAGACTCTTATCTACAAGTGGCATTTCCGTAACAGCTGGTGGTATAACTACTAATGCACTGTTATCAACTGGCGGCATTTCCGTAACAGCTGGTGGTATAACCACCAACACCCTTTTGTCTACTGGATTGATTACTGCTTCCAATGGTGTGAGCGTAGGCGGGTCTGGTATTTCTGTCATGGCCGGTGGTATAACTACCAATACGCTGTTGTCCACTGGGTTGATTACTGCTTCCAATGGAGTGAGTGTAGGAGGCTCTGGGATTTCGGTCATGGCCGGTGGTATAACCACTAACACGCTGTTGTCCACTGGGTTGATTACTGCTTCCAATGGAGTGAGTGTAGGAGGCTCTGGTATTTCGGTCATGGCTGGTGGTATAACCACCAATACACTGTTGTCTACTGGGTTGATTACTGCTTCCAATGGAGTGAGTGTAGGAGGTTCTGGTATTTCGGTCATGGCCGGTGGCATAACCACCAACACACTCTTGTCTACTGGCAACATATCCGTAACAGCTGGGGGTATAACTACCAACACTCTTTTGTCTACTGGATTGATTACTGCTTCCAATGGAGTAAGTGTAGGAGGTTCTGGTATTTCTGTCATGGCCGGTGGTATAACTACCAACAGACTTTTATCGACTAGCGGCATTTCCGTAACAGCTGGAGGTATAACTACCAATGCACTGTTGTCCACTGGCGGCATTTCCGTAACAGCTGGAGGCATAACTACCAATGCACTGTTGTCCACTGGTGGCATTTCCGTAACAGCTGGAGGTATAACTACAAATACACTGTTGTCCACTGGTGGCATTTCCGTAACAGCTGGAGGTATAACTACAAATATACTGTTGTCTACTGGTTTGATTACTGCTTCCAATGGCGTGAGTGTAGGAGGCTCTGGTATTTCCGTCATGGCTGGTGGTATAACTACCAACACGCTGTCATCCACTGGGTTGATTACTGCTTCCAATGGCGTGAGCGTAGGAGGTTCTGGCATTTCGGTCATGGCGGGTGGTATAACTACCAACACGCTGTCATCCACTGGGTTGATTACTGCTTCCAATGGA
>Ga0078894_10002398_pt1 | contig 14225 bp, 9 predicted proteins | sample LauGreSu1BDMLBSD_2_FD_67506 | JGI IMG/M metagenome (GOLD analysis project Ga0078894, IMG submission 67506) | Freshwater lake microbial communities from Lake Michigan, USA - Su13.BD.MLB.SD (version 4) (version 4) | ecosystem: Environmental > Aquatic > Freshwater > Lake | place: Lake Michigan, USA...
AGCTTCCAGTTCATGGGCGGGGTCACTCCCTTGGGCAGAGCATTGGCACCTCCTGGGACGTCACACTTAAGGAACACACGGAAGATCAGATACTTGTCGTTACGTCGTGGGTACTTGTAGACAGGGCATGAATACTGCTGCTTCTCTCCTGCGCGATCATCTTGCTTTGCCTTTGCACCAACACCTGGGCCAGTCGCTGGAGCGGTGGAGACTGCGAAGACGTGAATGATGGGGAATGTGAAGAAGAGCTCCTTGGGCTGCGATTCTTCAAGGCGTTTCTCAGTTTTGTTCCAGCCGGCACCCTCCATGTAAAGACCATGAATCAGGACACCTTCAGCTACTTGCTGGAATTGACGTCCATCAATTCTGCCATCGTCTCCTTGGACAACATCCTTGATCACATCAGTTGCATACTCAACTTCATCGAGAGACCACTGCTGAGCCTTGCGCTGACGAGTAACTTCTTGCTTCATTGAAGTGAGGAAACCCTGAGGGTTGAAGAAACCTGTGAGCCAGAAAGACTGAGGGCGCTCTTTGGAGATCCAGTTGTTCAGCTGGTAGTGGCGATCAAGCAAGCCCTTTAACCAACCACTTAAGTTAGGCATGAGCCAGGCAATCTCAGCACCTGTAGGATCATAGACCCAGTTCTTGGGGACTCTGAAGTCATAGACAGCGTCAATTGCATCAACTAGATCTGGAGTCATGATGATAGTGCCTTCAATTGCATCAACCATGTTAACTAGGGTTCTTCTGACAATAGTAAGAATCATCTGGAACCTCTGAAGCTCCTAGAATAGGAACACGTTGAGTGGGATGCCCTTGCCGGTTTCAGAGAGACCCTTTGGTCCTCTAAGCTACTTGAGGCGCTCTTCGATTTCAGCTTCAACGAAGTCAGGTGGGAGCTAAGGCAGAAGCTCCTTCTCAATCTTCTCCTTGACCTCATCCTCGCGAGACTTTCCACCAGCACTTGAAGCCTCCTTAGGCTGAGTGTCAACGAGGGTTGTCAACATGGCAATTGACTCGTTAAGTCTATAGGTAAGATCTGCATTGGGGTGCAGACCGAAGATGATTGGAGAGTCCTTAACTGGGAACGTGGCAATGTGGTCCATGAACTTAGTGTGCTCAACAGCATCAGGAATGGCATAGTGGTACTCAGTGAAGGTAGTGTTGAAGATGTAGTTGGGCTAGAACACTGCCTCCGTCAACCACTGCTGACCGTAGGTAATGAAGAGCTCACGATCAAGATCATCAGTGATTCTGCCACCGTACTAGACTTCAGTTACCATGTACTGAATTGCCTTCCATGAGTAAGGAATGTTGAGTGCACCGCACTGAGTCATGTGCTTCTCAATGTACGTAATGGAAGCTTCAAGATCAGCAGTGTTGAACTCGTAAGGGATACAGAATCCTAGAGGGCCGAACTTTCTTCTCTCCTGAACAATAGAGTGAAGGAAGCAAGTGGTAAAGACGAGAGAACGCCATTTGTCATAGGGCTCAACTTTTTCGAGGAAGTCTTGGTTCACCATGGTAGTGAATGTTCTGTAAAGACCAGCCTAGAGACCCTTGGGAGGCTCAGTTGTGACCTTGATAGCCATCTGCAGAAGACCCAGAGGGAACTCGGGGTGTGGCTCGCAAGTGATCCAGAGTCTGAACTCTTCATGAATCTCAACTCCCTTAGGGTTGAGGATGTCCTCCATCTAGGCCATGAACTCAAGGGACAGATGGCAGTTGTTCAGGACAACCCATTTACCAGTTACGAAACCAGCCTTAACCATTTCAAGCGCTGGCTTCTCCATTTCTTCACCCATTGAGACCTTGCCAGTCGGGAACTACTTCTTCTTCTTAGCAAACTCGTCGATGTTGCCGGTGGGATCAGCACCTGGAGATAGAAGGTAGAGCACTGGTCTGTTGGGAGCTGACTCCTCCCATTGCTGAACGATAGGATCAGTGACGGGTTGCGCATACTCGTCACCAAGCACTCTCTAAATGAACTGTTGGCAAGCAAGCATGGTCCTATCCTCTCTGAGAGAGCGGACTAGGCAAAGGTGAAGGAAGTGGCCAATGTTTTGATCAGCATTAATCTTCTCCTAAAGGTCTGGAACCGGGACGTTTTCAGGATCATTGCTGTTGTACCACGATCTCCAAGGATCATCAGCCTTAGTCTCATTCTTCATTCTTTCGATGATGCTTCCGAAGAACTTTGATCTCTCATTTCCAAAACTGTGGCTGCTAACTGCCTTGAGGTTGAGCCAAGTCTTCTGGTCAAGCCATGTGACCATCTTCTGCTTATCATCGATACCGGCACCTGATTTCAGGAACACTGAGATGTCAGCGTTAGTGATCTTGCCTTCCTTAGTTAAGATCTTCAGGCACATCATCAGCTTGAACATGACCTTGTCGCGCTCGAAGATACCTCTGTTTATGTATCTATAGACCTTGCGGGTCAGTTCGTTAGTAATGTTGGCGACTCTGTCCTTAGTGAGCTGAGCCTTGGGGGCATTGTCGATTGACCAATCGAACAGTCCAAGGAATTGCTGCAGCGATGTGTTGTACATCCAGTTGACCTTGATCATTTCGACGATACAGAAGTAAAGTACGGAGCCACGAGCGGCAACACCACGGAAAGCTTCTCTCTTCTCATTGATCTCAATACGCTTTTCCTTGCCCTCTGCAAGCTTTTCATTGACCTCTTTCGACTTGTTCTTGATTGTAGCAAGCACATCAATAAGCTCGACGTCATCAAGAAGTGAGCCCTGAGCATTAGCAAGACGGTCAAGAAGCATTTACTCGTAGTTCTAGAGAGTCTTAGTGTTCATGGTGACCTCCTCCTGGAGTTGAGTAAGTTGCTCTTCTAGAGACTTTTGCTCCTTGGAAATGAGACGACCGAGGAGCTGCTGCTCGAGACCACCTTGAGTGACTGTAAAGTCAATGATGGTGGCCTTTGCAGCAAGCTCTGGTGAGAAGTGAGGGTTAGCAAGACGAGAAGTCATGTAGAGACGGAATTTATCGTCATAATCCATGTCAGTATCGGCAATCTTGATGAGCTTGTTTCTTCCCTTCACAATGATCTGCTTCTCGAGAATTGGATCGAGCAGGGGATCGACTTCGTTTTCGATCTGCTCAATGAGGACTGCGTAGCCCTCCATGAGAGGGAACTTGAGGGCATCCTTCAAGCTAGGGTGGTTCAGGGTGAAAATGCAGTCCTTTTCAAGGAGATCTCTTTCTCTCCTCTTGATCCAAGAAATGGCCTGGCCCTGAGGATCAATCATAAGAGGGTATCTAGAAGATCTGGTGACCATGATACCGTTCTGGATAGAGAGGTCATCAGTTGGAAGACCCTCAAGGTTCCACTCACCAACTGTTGCATCATCGACGAGGAACTTGGTTAGCTCCATGTCTGGGCTTGTGGGAATTCCACGAGTCATCAAGTCGGTGTGGAAGTACTCGTCAAGGAGCTTAGTTCTGAACTCAGAGTTGAAGGGACCGCAGTAAGAGACGAAGGCGCAAGCCTTAGCAACATCACCAACTAGTCTCGACTTGAGCGACTTGAACTCATTGGCATTTTGGATCCAACGCTCTTTGTTGTCCTGCAGAGAGTTAATAAGTCTGTTGGCCTGGTCCATCTTCTTTCTGGTCTTAGCAGCACGCTCTTGAAGGGCGTTCTTCTCAGCCATTTGATCATCGAACTTCTTCTGGAGACTTGCCTTAAGTTCCTGAGTTTCTTTGAGCTCAGCTTCGGCAGCTGCCAGGTTAGCCTCAGCCTCCTATAGACTAGCTGTCTTGATTTCAAGAAGTCTCAACTTGGGCTTCACGATCTTGGACTGCTTGTGGTAGTCACTCATAGCAGCGGCCCACACGCACATGCCTTCCAGAGCAGCAGATGACTTCTTAGCGACCTGACCGGTGAAAGCATCTTCGCCTGTGGATGGGATCTTAAGAGTCAGGTAAGGCTCTAGGAGCTCAATAGTCTCCTCGTTGATGTTGTCCTTCTCGTTGTTAGAGAAGTCAAAGAGCTGAGCCAAGAATGCGTTGTTGGTCATGGTGGCCTTGGAGTACTCATCGAAGGAGTCAGCAATGAATGGAATGTCCTGCTTCATGATGAACAGGTTCTTGAAAGTGGGCATAACCATTGGCTTCTGGAAGAGGATATTGATAGTGTCAAGAATCAGTCGAGTAGTATCGACAGCCTAACGCACATTCTTGAGCTCAGTAATATCCTTAGGCTTAATGGAATCGACGGCAGCCTCAGCCCTTCGAAGGTAAGGAATAGCGATCGCTAGATCTCTATCGGCCTCGTCTTTTTCTTACGTGATCTGTGCCTTTTATGCGAGACACTTTTGTTTAACAAGAGAGACCTCATCTTCCTTGATCTTTGCCTTGCGGTTTTCTATCTCAAGAGAAGCCAGAAGCTTGTCAGTGACCTCAGAGGCTTCCTTGAGCTTGACCTCTTCTTTCTTCAGGTCAACCTTGAGCTCCTCAACACCATCAGAAGCTTCTCTCAGCTTCTCAAGTCCGTTTCTGATATTGACATCATCTTTGTCGATGCCATCGAACTTGGCCTTGTAGACCTGCTTGTACTGGTCAATGAATGACAGGTAGGACTTGGGTGTGACATAGACGTAGCGACGCATGCGTTGGAAGTACTCACCGCAAACATCGGTCACTAGATCGTGAACCTTACCCATGTGTTTCTCGAGCTGTGATTTGGTTTCCTTGTTGCACTCAATGTTGAAGCTGTTGAGGAACTTTTGGGACACAGACACCAGAGCCTCTTCGGGCCAGGGGAGGAACCAATCAATTGTGCAAGACGAGAACAGAGATGGGAACTTTCTGGCTCTTTCTCTGAACTTGTTTCCTACTGGAGAGAATGCCAGAACCATGTGTAGGCAATCTCTCACTCTGTTAATGAAGTAGATCCAGAGCTCAAGAGTGCTTGGATCCTCACCCTTTGAACCAGCTTCCTTCATGTAGACATTCTTTGTCTCAAGAGCGAAGACATCTCTTTCGTCCTTTGGAATGAGACCAGCGATTTCACCAGTGGCAAGCATGGAGTTGATGGACTCAAGGAAGTCCTCAGTCTTGATCTCAGCATCAGTCATGATGAAAGTGACTTGCTTTCCTAGAGGTCCGGCCTCTCTGTAGAGAGCCTTAATATCATCCTTAAGATGGGTCTCTCCATAGGTCTTAGTGAGTGCAATCTGGAAGAAGACCTGCTTGCAGATGAATGAAGCGAGCTTAGTAAGTGACTGCTTACCGGAACCACCAACACCGACCAAGAGGCAGTTACCTCTGGGTGAGAGCAAGATACGGGTGATTCTAAGGAGATGTCTGAGGGCATCGTCGAAGATCACGAGGTTCATCTTCTTTGAGGGGAACTTCTCGTTGTAAGCCTCCATCTTGAAGTTGATGCGCTTGCGGATGGTCTCAATGTCGGGCACGGCTTCGTACACGAAGGGAGCTTCCTCCTCCATTTCACCGTACTCGTTGATCTTATCCTCACGCTGGAAGTCAGCGAACAAGTAAGCTGTCATAAGCTGCTCGTCTTCGAATCCAAGGGAGTCGCGGAACTTCTCCTTAGTGGTCTTGTCGAGGATGTCGTGGAAGACCTTCTTGTCATTGTAGCTGATGAGTTTGTCCTCAAAGACACGCTCGCACTCGTGGCGCCAGAGACCGATAAGGAAGAGCTCTGACTTGATCTTTTCCTTGATGTAGTTGCACTTCTTGATGACTTCATACTCGTGCTTAGCAGCAACTGCGCAAATACCCTGGAAGACTCTTGAAAGTTCACGAATGTTGAACACGTAGTGGAACTTAGCAGGAGTAGGCAGGAGTCTCTTCCTTACAGTGTCCCAAAGAGCGATTGTTGCCTCAATGATGGGAGCACGCATTGCGATGATATCGGGGGTGTATCTCTTAGGGTGGAAGAGCTGCTCGAGAATCTTACCGTAGATGTTCTCAATTGATCTCGTTGAGGGTGAGGTCATGTTAATTAGGAAGAACTGGCGCTTCAGACGGTGAGGGATATCATTACGACCACCTCCAGGATGGTTCATAGCTCCAAGGTACTGGAGACCATCGATGCTACGGAAGTAGCCACGATCATCCTTGCTAAGGAAGTAGAATCCTTTGTGGTCAACCAACTGTCTGACGATCTCAAGAGTGATTTGATCACCCCAAGTATTAACGAAGGGCATTGACATATCGTCAAGGAACACAGTCATGCGCTTGCCACCAGGAGGAACGTAGCTTCTACCTTGCTTTCTTTCGATTTCGTTCTCAATGGCGTCCTGGAAGTTGTAGGGAGTTGTAGCGCTGGAGAAGTTGATTCTCTTGAAGAGCATTGCCTCTTTGTCAAACTTTGAAGTGTACATCAAAATGACTGAGGTCTTAGCGGTACCAGCACCTCCAACAAGAAGGGTTGAAAGCTGGCCAGGCTCCTTTCTCTTTTCAGATCTCATCAGAGGAAGGCCTGCGATCTTCTTGATGATGAACTCAGCTCTGGTGGAGTCCATTGTAGGGATGAGCAGTTGAGAGAAGGCCATTCTCTTGGGAGGGACCCACTGCTCAGCTTCCCAAATCTTCCATGCTTTAGCATTGGGGTCGACATAGTAATCGAAGATGGTTTCTTTGTCAACTGAGATCTTCTGAGCAGAGATGGGAGGAAGAGGTCCACCTACTGACTCAATGTACTTCTGAAGCTTCTCTCTCTCCTCAGTTTCGAATAGGCCACCAATAGACCAGGCGAAGCAGTAGATGAAGTACATCTCAAAAGTCTTCTTGTCGAGGTGCTCCTGCTTCTCAAGATAGTGCTGGAAAACAGCAGTAAGAAGGTTGAGCATCTGGGAGATTCTCACAACAGGAGGAGTGAACATGACATAGACGTAGTCCTTCACAAGTTGGATGAAGAGATCCTTCTTGACAATGAACTTGTTGATGCAATCGTTCAGCCAGGTGCCCTCCTCGGGGTTGCAGTAAATCTTGCTCTCGACTCTGTCCTTAATCCAGGTCTCAATCAGAGGCTCCCAGTTGAGATCAGACTCTGAGACGTAAACGATACCGCAGCGAGACACGGTAGCAGGGGAGGCATTATCGAGGTTACCGACCTCAAAGGTCATCTTGCAGTTGTCAGTCATGGGGATACGCTCTGCATTAGCAAGGGTCAGAATCTTGTTGTCATCAAGCACAGTGTTGAGGTTCTCGACCCAAATAGCATCGACGGGGCCATCGCACTGAATCCAAGAGGTGTACTTGTTCTTTCTGTCGTTGCACTTCTTCCAGATCTGAGAGTAAACTCCAGGGATCCACTCACCAGTGATATTGTTCATCACACCGTACATCTGCTGGCCTGTGATTGACTTAGGGTTCATCCTAGTAATCTTGTGGGGCTGGCCAATAACAGTGAGGGCATCAGTGAGAATGTTGTTGATGGTTGTCTTACCGCAGCCAACAGGGCCGACAGTCATGAAACCGTGGCGCACAAGCGATGTCTCGTAAAGCTGAATGATTTTGATGAACCACTGGGGCTTTTCTACGAGGTTGTTTTGCTTGAGTAGGCCCTTGACAGCAGTCTCAATATCCTTGTAGACCTTCTTGGGAATGTTAGTCTGACGAGGGAAGATATCTCTGATCAGAGACTCGAATAGAGGCTAGTCTTGTGCGACGAACTTGGAAAGGTTCATGTCTCTTAGAGTTCTTGCCATGATCATTTCCTCATCAGCGTCAACCTTCTCACCCCTCTTCTGGTTACCAGCAGTACGAAGCACTGAGAGAATGTTTCTGAGACCGAAATCGTAATGTCTCTGCTTAGAGAGCTGCTCCTCGCAAAGCTTGTACAGAACGTTGAACTTCTTTGAGAGAGGCTCATAAGTGCTGTAACCCACAGAGGCCAGCTTGACCTTCATGATGACTTGTCTGTTTGGCATCATCATGCTTACACTTCTGAATTGCACCTTCAGGTTGTTTGGAAGCTCCTGACGACCAGCGTAACCAGGGTTCATTGTAATGAAGTAGCCGCAAGCGTGAATGAGGCCAATTGGCTGAGGTTCATTGGGGAACATGAATCTCTTAAGACCTTGCTTCTTGGCGAGAGTGATAGACTCGACCTGAGCAGCGACGACAGAGAGGGTAGCAAGAGAGATTCTGTTGAACTCATCGAAACAACCCCATAGACCGCTTTGGCACACTCCCTTGAAGATCTTAGCCATATCACGGTACTTGTGTTCATCGGAGCAGTTTGTGACGACGACGAAGATACCCAGAGTTCTTCCAAGATCTTTCACAGTCTCAGTCTTTCCGGTACCGGCAGGACCAGCAGGAGCACCACCGTAAAGCATACCAAGAGCCTGAGAAAGAGTGATGTAGCATCTGTCCGTAAGAGGAGTGATGCAAAGTCTCTCCTTTGCACCAAGGAATTCATAAGAGTAAATGAACTCGACATCGCAAATCTGAACAGCGACGTGCTCCTCATCATGCTTCCAGTACAGTCTTGTGTTTTTGACCCAATCAAAGTCAGTTGCATCTCTAATCTTGTACTGCTTGGCATCATCAAGAATCTTTCCGTAAAGATCTCTCTGATGTACATGGATTGTCACAAGAGTCTCGACCTTGGTTCTAGTAAGTCTGTCCATGTCTTCGAGGCACATCATTGTGAGCTCGCTCATAATGCCGTTGACGTCTTTCTTCTTGCGCTCGAGTTCAGTGATTCTCTCCTTCTGGCCTCTCTCAAGGCAGTCCTGGACCTTGTTGTTCCAGAGCATCTGGATACCAGCTAGAGCAACCTGTGACTGGTACTTGGCAACAAACTCTCTAAGAGGAAGGGTAAAGCAATCCTTTGCGCCCTCACGACAAACAGTTCTCACAGAGCGCTGCATTTCCTTCTCAAGCTTGAGGAGCCAGTCCTCAATGTTGCCCTCAGCCTTAACGCCTTCGTCGAGCTTGATCTCCTCCTGGATCATTTTTCCGTTCCTATCATAGCCCATTGTCTGCTCAACAGTGGTAATAAGGCGGCGGTCTTGCTCATCGAAGCTAACGTGATTGATAGCATCAAACAGCTTTTCGAAATCGTCCTGAACAGCGTTGGGGTCTGAACCGACTGACAGGATCTTAAGGAGATCACCATTGGAGCAGAAGTAGAAACGGGGAAAGATGTTTCTCTTGCTCTCAAGATAGTTTTCGAGCTTCTTCTGGCAGAACTCGAGTCCCTCCTGAAGACTTCCAAGCGAGTTCTTAAGAATGTCGTTAGTGCAGCAAGCAATAACGTTCTTCTGCTCATGAGCTCTCTCCATGATCTTAAGCCACTGCTGGTTAATGGCCTTGAACTTCTTGCTTTCGGTAGGCATCTGCTTCGAGATGTCACCAGAGCTGAAGACTGATACAAGGTTTGTCCAAAGAGTCTGGACCTTGAGCCACTTCTCAATGATGTCGGCCACATCGGCAATGAGTGAGATCTTTTCAACGACCTCGGACTTGAAAGGAGTCACATAACGCATGGCATTCATCTGATTCAAGGCCATGATGTGCTCTTCAAGCTTGTCCTGGATGTCCTGAATGTTACCTCCGAGAGTGCAAGGAGTGTCAACACCCTTCCAGGTCTTGATCTCAAGCTCGGCAATATCCCAGTAAGCAGAGATGTCATCTCTGAGCTGGTTCTCAAGTTTAAGCTGCTTGTCGGCGGAGTCAGTAATGTCTTCAATATCTTCCTTGAAGCCGAGAAGGTTTGCCTTGAGAAGCTGAGAGAAGGAGAATGCCTCACTGGCGTAAGGAATGTCTTCCTTGGTAAGTCCAATGACTTCGTCCCAATGTCTGGGTCTGATGGAAGGCTTAGCAAGAGCCTCAACAAGAGGAAGAATCTCAGTCATGTCATCAATCTCTTGCTTGAGTTCTTTGTAGGCGTCCCAAGTCTTGAGAACACCTGGCAGCTTCTGGCAATCTCTTCCGAAGATTTCAATCTGCTCAGTCATCTTGGAGATTTCAGCCTGAATATCGGTCCAAAGAACCTCTCTCCAGCGCCCAATTGTGTCCTTCACCTTAGAGTAAAGAGAGTAGAGCTTGTCAAGGAGCTCGATTTCCTTGCGAGTCTCTTCAAGAGCGGGATAGCTCTGATGAGGAAGGCCGAATAGGGCCTCACCTGCAAAGTAGGAGTCGAACTTTCTCTTTCTAACTGAGTACTCATCTGAGAACATTCTCAGTCTGTTCAGGGCTTCCTTGGGCTCGATACCTGGAACCATGGGACCATTCTTCTCAAAGTTCTTTCTGAAGTCTTCGACATCAACAATAAGGTTGTTGATTCCTACGATAAGGCTCTTCTTGAACTCTGCTTGCTATCCCTGCAGCTGGTTTCTAACAGTCTCAGCGTAAGCAACGAGCTGAGCCCAGTCCTTGTCAAGAATGGAAGAAACATCAGACTCTTCCTTCTCCATGACCTCTGGAAGGTAGGTCTCGAGGAGAGTGTACATCTCAGTCACTGGTCTGAACTGGAGCTCAATCTCGGACTCCTTCTTCCTGATTTCCTCGAGGGCGTACATGACGCTGCCTAAAGAGTCAATGTCTTTGACTGGCTTCTCGATCTTAAGTCTGATCTGCTTAATGTCGTCAGTCATGTGCTCGAGCTGAGTCTTTGCCTTCTTGTGAAGGTCCTTTGAGAAGGCAGACTTCCACATTTCGATCCACTTCTTAAGGCCCATCTTGACGCTCTCAGACTTGAGGCTCAGGGCACCAATCTGGTGGTAGCTGCTGATTAGGTTGATTTCATCCTCAAATTGGACGAAATCTCTAAGCTTGATCTCAAAGTCCTCAAGCTGAGGGTTCTTCTGGTTGAAGCGCTTGAGGCTCTCATCAATCTTTTGCTTCCACAACCAGTTGTACTTCTCAAAGCTGTCGAGGAACTTTTTCACGTTGTTCTTGGTTCCCTGGATGGAGCCGGTCAAAAGAAGGATGACCTTGACGATCTCTTTGTCCTTCGCGATCCAGTCATAGAATGGCTCTCTCTGGTCCTCAGGGATGTCCTTTTGATTCCAGTTCTGAACTCTCTTGGTAGACTTAAGGACATGGCTGGCAGCTCTGTTAATGGCACTCTGTACCTCCTCAAGAGTGGGCTTGAGCTGGCAGGTGTCCCCCTCAAGGTGAACGTCTACCTCAAAGAAGGGCTTGAGAACCTGCTTGGGTGCGTTTCTTCTTCCACAGATTCTCTCTTTCATCTAGTTAAGAGAGTACTTGGTAGCATGGAGAAGAGCCTGATACATTGACCAGTTGTAGTACTTTGAGAGCTTCTGGATCTCCTCAGCCGAGATGGGCTCAACATGCTGGTCAAGTTGATAAGAGCAGATAGTCTAGATTAGATCCTCAACAGCACTCTCAACTTCCTGGTTCTTGCTCTTGAGCTTCTGGGACTCTTCACGGATCCAAACTTCCTGCATCTCAACGAAGTCATCGAGGGTGAAGGTTTGGGCATCCTGAGGAAGGTTAACAAGGACTGTCTTAGAGAGGGTCTTGAGGTTGTTCTCAATTCGGTTCTCCATGATGTCATTGATGTTGATGATCAACTACTCGAGCTTTGCAAGGCCTTGATGAACATGGTGAAGGTAGCCATCAATGTTCATGGAAGTCCAGGTAAGGGTAACCATGCCTGGGCGAAGCTTGTACTCAAGATCTTCAAGATGAGGAACAAGCAAGCTCTTTGTGTTTGGCCTGATCTTGTTGACGATCCTGTCGTACTCTCTCAAAACGAAGTGGAGCTCACTGTTGTACATCTTGAACTTGTCCTCCTGCAAGAGTACGATCTTAGCGCTCTCTGGAATGTCAATTCCGATTCTAGACAAACACTTTGCCTCTCTAATCAGAGTTAGAATCTCACTATCGAAGTTGACATAGAGCTTGTTGTTGTTGGGATGTCTGATGATCAAAGTGGCCTGAAGACCAGCCTTTGCCTTCTCGACTTCATGCGCCCACTTCTGGCGCCACAGGTACTCGAATGAGAAGAGAGTGTAGCCGGTCTTGTTGTACATCTTGACAAACTTCTTTGACTCCTTTTGCTTGATCAAAGATGGAGGGAACTGTTCCATGGGGCCAGAGATTCTGTGGAACAAGTGTCTTGACCATGTGATGCTACCGGCAACAGTGGGCAAGTTTCTCACAATGGGAGGGTTGTTCTTGTACTTCTGGTACTGGTCCTCGATTTGATTGATTTCAAGCCCATAGTTGTGGAAGAGGATAGTGTACTTAGAGTTTACAGAGTTTCTCAAATTGTCTCTCTGGAGAATAGCCTGGAACTTTCTAAGAAGCTTGAGTGAGTCCTCAATGCTAGTGATAACCTCGAAGTTCTTATCAATGTAGCGCTGAAGCTCAGTCTCCACAGATGAGACGTCGACGTTGAACTCGACAAAGTCACGGTCGAATGTGTTCTGGGTGTACTCAAGCAGTCTGTGACCCTTCTTCTTGAAGGTGGTCACGAAGCCCTTGAACTGGTCGAGAATGCCGTTGATGTTCTCAAGGTTGTGCTTCTCCAAGGTACGGAACTGCTGGATGGTTCCGAAGAGCTCAATGAGCTTTGAAACTCTTCTACAGAAGAGATCAAACTTTCCGAAGATCTGGTTGGGAGAGAACTCGAACTGCTTGCCCTTTGGCATGTTCATGAGGCGCTCCTTGGTGATCTCGTACTACTTTTGATAGGCTTGGTTGAGCTCAAGGCAGCTCTTGAGGACGGGGATGAGCTCTTCAGGAGGATACTCATCATGCTACCACAAGATCTCGTCGCTGGTAATCTTCTTACCAGTGTTAGCGGTTCCTTCTCTTAGCCGACGGAAGTACAGGATGTTGTACTTGCAGTTGTTGATCATTTGCTGAGTGATCTTGACAAAGAGACCAGTCATACGATCGTTCGTGTTGTAGTAACGAGCGATGGTGTGGATCATCTTGATGCTGTTCATCAGGGCAGGAAGAGTATCCTTGATGGTCTCTGGGGTTCCGTCATAGAGAGGCTCTATGAACTTCTCAAGAGTGGAAAGGTACTTGACATTGTCCTTTGCCTCATTAAGGGCCTCAGTTACCCGCAATTCAATGCTTCTCCATTTGGAGGTAGCAAGGTAGATTTTATCGCGGGGTTTGCCAAGTTGCTCGGCGGGATTCTGGGAAGCCTAAGTGAGTACATCATAGACAGTGCGGCAGTTCTTGCTGCGGAGCTACTCAGAGATGCCAGTTAGCTTTCGCATGCGTTGGCGCCAGTACTCGATCTCATTTCGAGGTCCAGCCTCCTTATCTTCCTTACGGTCGTTTTCGGTCTCCTCGAGGGCCGCTTCGATTTTCTCAGACCATTGCGCGAAAATGGTCTCGAACTCGTTAATCATTTCTTGGTTAGGTGACTTGGTGTTCTAGATGTTCTTAGCATCGTTCTCCCACTTTCTGTCATAAGGCTCAAGCACAATGTTGCTCTGTAGTGACTTGAGGGCATCTTTCAGCTCGTTTGCGAACTTGTCGAAGACCTGCGTGAACTCCTTCTTTTACTCGTCCTCACAGACCCCCCAGTCGACCGGCTCAAGGCGATCAACGAGTGGCTTGAAGACCTAGTTGATGATGACGTTCAGGGTGGTCACGGTGTGTTCGGAAATCTCACCGAAGAGCACTTCGTTGTCACTAGATCCGTTGGGATTGACGGGCTTGCCCGGAGGGGTTGTACGTACGAAGTAGAGACCCTTGCCCTTTAGGCGCTCTTTCTCTCCTATTTAATAGCGGTAAGCGGTTTGCCGGCAAATTTGAATTCATACCATCAGTAACGTAGAACTCCTCTCGGCCTGGGTAGTCGAAGATCTCTCCAGTCTCTGTGATCTTGTAGGCAGTCTAGTAGTAGACGAAGACTCGAGCAGGCCCAGTGCCCTTAAGGAAGGCATCGAAAATAGGCTGGTTCTTTGCGTTCCTAAAGAGTTCCTAAAGAGCGGTTATTTATAATATTTATTTGAAAGCGGGCCGATAGGCCAGCGCTCTTGAAATGAAGACAGAGAGCGTAACTCTGGTCTCTGGTGCTTACATGTGCGTCGTATTCTCCGATTCCGAAGATATCTGAGATACATTGAGCCATCCACTTGGCTCTGGTTGACATAGCCATCTCTCTATGGTTTGTATGAATTAAGAGATGATGATTTCTTATTTAAATATAATAAAGCCAGTAAGCCTCTTAATTTTATTTGAACTTTTGAAATTTAAGCCAATATATTAATTTCAAATAAGACGCCTCA
>Ga0078894_10002401_pt1 | contig 14221 bp, 14 predicted proteins | sample LauGreSu1BDMLBSD_2_FD_67506 | JGI IMG/M metagenome (GOLD analysis project Ga0078894, IMG submission 67506) | Freshwater lake microbial communities from Lake Michigan, USA - Su13.BD.MLB.SD (version 4) (version 4) | ecosystem: Environmental > Aquatic > Freshwater > Lake | place: Lake Michigan...
GAGATACACGTCCGGACGTTCCTCGAACACGGCGACGACCGCCGCTTCACCAGCCTCCAGGCCGGCTTGCACGAAGTGCATGGCAAAGGTCGTCTTGCCGGATCCCGTCGGACCGGCGAGCACCAGGGAGTCACCCGCCGGGATGCCGCCGCCCATCATGTCATCGAGCCCGGCAATCCCCGAGGAGAGGCGACGCGGTGCGGTCGGCCGGCTGATGGCGTGTTGAATCGGCACGCGAGGGAAGACCTGCACCCCCGCGGTCGTGATCTTGAGCGTATGCAGTCCGGGCATGTGCGACACGCCTCGCGACTTCACCACCTGCAGCTTCCGCACGACCGAATTGCGCTCGACGTCCTGGGTCAGCCAGAAAATGCCGTCCGCGACCGTGAAGACCGGATTGCGCAGCTCCTGCTGCTGGTACTCCCCGATCAGGAGCGAGGTAACGTCCCAGGTGGTCAGGTGCAGGGCCAGGCGCTGGACGAACCGTTCGAGCTCACCGTGGGGGGCCTCCACAGGCACGGCGTGGACGAGCGAGCGGAACGAATCCACCACGACCATCCCGGGGCGCAAGGCATCCACTTCGTGGACGATCCGCGCCAGCACCGCATCGAGATCTCCCCCCAGCGCCTCCTCACTCAGATTGAGGAAGTGCACACGCTGCCCGACGGCGGCTTCGTCGAAAAAGTCGAAGCACTGCTGATAGCGCAACATCTTGAGCGAGGTCTCACCAAGGAGCGTGATGAACAACCCCGGCCGTTCCTTCGTGGCGGTCGCGAACAGCAGCTGCATGGCCAGCGTCGTTTTGCCGGAACCCGGCCCTCCGGCGACCAGATTGAACGAGAGTGCCGGCAGCCCTCCACCGAGCACCGCATCGAGCCCGGGCACGCCCGTCGCCAACAACGTCAGGGCATGTGCAGCATCGGCAGACGACATCGTGGTATTCTTCATGATGAGAGATCCTTGGGCTCCGTGCCGACGGCACCAGACAGTGCTGGGGTGCCGCATTGCTCCATGAGCCGAATGGCCATATTGTCTCCGATGATGTCACCGAGCCGGCGCATCATGGCGATCAGGAGCGCTTGCACTGCCGCATGCAAGGCGCTGGGATCGAGCTGGGCGACATCGGCGGCGTGGCTGGTCGTGATGACCGAATCGACCGTCGGTTCCCCTCCGAAATCGGGGAGGCGTGCCAGAATCGGATGCGCCTCGACACTCTCCGCGATGGCCCGCGAAAGCAGCGAGGCAAACCCCTCGGCACCGATCCAGCGACGCAGCCCCACATCGATGACCGCAAAGAGTTTTTCGGTCAGCGTGGACGCATCAGCGTTTGGATCACGCGCAAGGGCCTGCTGCCAGAGCCGCTCCGCCACCGCGAGCATGCGCTGCTCCCGGGCGATCATGGACGCCCTCTCGCCGCGCGCGCAAGAGCCACGACCTCGAGACGACTGCGCAGCGAAAGTTTCTCGAGAATGTTGTGCACGTGGCTCTTCACAGTGTGAATCGCGATACGGAGACGGGCGGCGATTTCCTTGTTGCTCAGGCCCTCCCCCAGCAGTGCAGTGATCTCGCGTTCGCGGGAAGTGAGCACCACGCTCTCCTCAAGGGCAGCGGAAAGCGCGGCGCGTTCGCGAACGAGCTGCGTGAACAGGGAGGAGGTAAGTTCCGCTGGCAAGAAGTATTCCCCGCTGGCGACACGATGGATAGTGGCCACGGTCGCGCTGGCAGTGGCTTCCCGCGTCAGAAAGGCGGTCGCCCCGGCACTCACGAGATCCGCAAGGCCGTCGTACGGCGCCACGATGCCCACGATGATTATACCTGCGGTCGGGATGAACCGCCGCAATTGGGCGCAATTGAATGTGGTGTCGTCGCTGCCCGCACCGGCGTCGAGGAGAAGCGCGCCCGGCGCACCGGTGGCGACATCGTCCCGAAGGGCGGCCACCTCACTAACGGCCCGCTGGATCACCACCGAGGGATGACCTGCCAGCAGGGCACACAGTGCGTCACGGCGATGTTCGTCGGCCGCCACAATCGCCACCGGGAGCGGTGGCACCACCCGGTCACCCTGGTCGTTCCGGCCAGCGGCGACCTCCCAATCGGCATCCATTGCATGTCCGTCTCCACGTGTGCGGGCGAGCCGCCTGCCGTCGAGACCTTCGCGGGTCGGACGGTCGCCCTCAACCATTAGGAGAACAAGTTACCCACGACGCGGATGATGCGCAGCAGCCCGGCGTGAGCCAGGCGGACATGTCACGGCCCACCGTCAATCCGCCGCCCTGGTGCGCCGAGCTCATCGATCACGTGTCGTGTCGATGGCACCGCTCCGTTCGGCGCCGTTCGTCTCGCGGCGCGCGACGCCACCGTCTCGCCCGCCGGCGGTGCGGCCTCGGGCCACGTGCCTTTGAGAAAACCGTTCATGAATGCCATGCGATCGTACATGCCACAGGCCTCGTACCGGGGTGGGCGACCTCGACTCGCGTGGAGACGAATCATGGTCCTCAGGCATACCTCGGACGCCGAGGTGTAGGGCGGGCCGCACCCTGAGTGTAGTCCGGACTGGAGCATACCGATATCGCTCCTAGGATTGAGATGTGCCCGGCCCGGGTGGTCGACCGTGGCGCTCCCGGCGGTACGTCCCGCCGGTGTGCGCCACGCTCACTGGGCCGCGCCCTACAAGCCGAGCCTGCTCCCTCAACGCCGCTTCGCGCCGGAGAGTAAATACAGGGTATTCTCACCCACCGGAGGCTTGCTCCATGTCGTTCCCCACCCGTCGCCTCGCCAGTGCGCTCCTGCTGCTCGGCGCCGCGACGTCTTCCCTCCAGGCCCAGCTCGCCACGCCGACGGGCCAGCCCGACGAAGCCCGCCCCAACAAGGCGAACTGGGCTCTGGCCAACCGATTTGGTACCGGGGCGCTGCGCAGCGTCACGTACACCTTCGGCGTGCAGCCGCGCTTCCTTGGGAAGTCCGACACGATGTACTACAACTGGCGTGACCGAAGCGGCTCGCGCTTCATGCTGTACGTGCCCTCCCCGGCCGGCGGTACCAAGCGCGCGCTCTTCGATCCAGCCAAGATGGCGGAGCAGCTGACGCTGCTCAGCAAGAAGCCCTACGACGCCACGAACCTGCCCTTCCAGGCCATCACGTTCCTCAAGAGCCACAAGGCGTTCCGCTTCACGGTGGACACGGTGCGCTACGAGTGGACGCTGGCAAGCGAAAGCCTCAAGTCGCTGGGCCGCGTGCAGCGCAACGCACCGCCGCCGGCCGACGAGGAGCGTGATACGCAGGGGGGCGGCTTCGGTGGCGGCGGTGGCGGTGGATTCGGCGGTGGTGCCGCCGGCCGCGACTTCAAGAACTATGCGCCCGACAGCACCGTGTTTGTCTTCGCGCGCGACCACAACCTGTTCCTGGTGGACGTCAAGAAGGGCGACACCACGAAGATCAGCACCGACGGCGCTGAGGATTATTCCTTTGGCGCGCGGGACACGACGGAGAACCGTCGCCAGCTCAACGCCCTCAGCGGCGGTGGCGGACAGCAGAACGACGGCGAAGAAACGGAGGAGAACGACGCGAACAGCCGCGACATGCGCGTGCGTCCCAACGTGATCTGGTCCCCGGACTCGAAGAGTTTTGCCTTCGTGCGCCGCGACCAGCGCAAGGTCAAGGACCTGTTCCTCGTGAACGTGCTGGCCAACCCGCGCCCCGTGCTGCTGCACTACAAGTACACGATGCCCGGCGAGGAAAACGTCACACAGAACGAGCTGTGGCTCTATCGCCGTGGAGATGCCGCGATCAAGCAGGTCAACGTGCGCAAGTGGAAGGACCAGTCGCTGCAGGATCTGCACTGGCCGGTAAGCGGCGACAAGCTGCGCCTCGTGCGCCGTGATCGTCCCCAGCGCAGCGTGGACTTCATCGAGCTCGACGTCGCCACCGGCGCCATCAAGACGCTGCTCACCGACGCCATCGAAGGCGCCGCCCTCGAGCCGAAGCCGGTACGCTATCTCGCCAAGGGTGGGGAGTTCCTCTGGTGGTCGCAGAAGACCGGCTGGGGGATGTTCTACGTGTACGGTTTCGACGGCGGCGAGAAGCGCGCGCTCACCACGGGCCAGTGGAACGCCAACAGCATCGTGAAGATCGACTCCACCACGAAGCAGGTGTGGGTCTCCGGTCAGGGGCGCGAACCCGGCGAACAGCTGTACCAGACGCACCTCTACCGCGTGAACGGCGACGGCACGGGCTTCACGCTGCTCGACGCCGGCAACGCGCACCACGCGCTCACGCTGGGCGAGAATGGCACGCCCAGCATCGTGTCGCCGAGCGGACGCTATGTGTACGACACGTACTCCCGCATGGACCAGACGCCGGTGTCGGTGGTACGTGACGGCCTCACGGGCCGGGTGCTCACGAAGCTCGAAGAGATGGACGTGTCCAAGCTCAAGGAGCTCGGGTGGAAGCCCGCCGAACCGTTCTCGGTGAAGGCGGCCGACGGCGTCACGGAGCTCTTCGGCAACGTCTTCAAGCCGTTCGATTTCGATAGCACCAAGCGGTACCCCGTGATTCACTACGTGTATCCGGGCCCGCAGACGGAAGCCGTAACCACCGGCTTCAGCGTGGGGGGGGGCCAGATGCAGCTCGCGCAGCTGGGCTTCATCGTGGTGCAGGTGGGACATCGCGGCGGCTCGCCGCTCCGCTCCCTTGCCTATCACCGCTACGGCTACGGCAACCTCCGCGACTACGCACTCGCCGACAAGAAGGCGGCGCTCGAGCAGCTGGCGGCGCGCCACAAGTACATCGATCTCGACAAGGTGGGCATCTACGGCCACTCCGGTGGCGGCTTCCTCACCGCGGCCGCGATGCTGCTCCCGCCCTACAACGAGTTCTTCAAGGTAGGCTGGTCGGAGTCGGGCAATCACGACAACAACATCTACAACCAGAACTGGAGCGAGTGGAACCACGGCGTACGGGTCGTGGCGAAGAACGACAGCGCGCGTGGCGGTGCCCGGGCGGGAGCGGCTGGCGCGCAGCGTCGCGGCGGCCCCGGTGCCGGCAACGGCGTTGGTGCCTCGCGTGAAGTGGTGCAGGACTCGACGAACATCGACAACGTGCGCTTCGAGATCCGCGTCCCCACCAACGACGAACTCGCGGCCAACCTGAAGGGCAACCTCGCCCTCGTTACGGGTGACCTCGACAACAACGTGCATCCGGGCGGCACCATCCGCCTGGCCAATGCGCTGATCAAGGCCAACAAGCGCTTCGACTACTACGTGTACCCCGGCGAGCCGCACGGGTACCGCGGCGCGGTGGGCACGTACAATCAGCGCATGCTGATGGAGTACTTCGCCGAACATCTCCTTGGCGACTACTACCGCGGCAACGGCGAGATCAAGTAAGCGTCGGACATGAACACGAAGGGCCGCCCGGTGCATCGGGCGGCCCTTCGCGCATGGCGCGAGGCGAAAAACCAACGGGCCACCAGTCCGAAGACTGGTGGCCCGTTGTCAGTTCGCTGAAGTCGCGGCTTAGCCGCGGAGCTTCACGACCTGCTCGGCCGCGGGGCCCTTCTGGCCCTGCACGATGTCGAATTCGACACGCTCGCCCTCGGCCAGCGTGCGGAAACCGCCGCCCTGGATGGCCGAGTGGTGAACGAAGCAATCCTTCGAGCCGTCATCGGGCGTGATGAAACCGAAGCCCTTGGCGTCGTTGAACCACTTCACCTTGCCGGTCGTACGCATGGCACTGCTCCTGTTGCTGTGTGTTCGGAGTCCGGCCCTGCCGTACGCACCGAGCACGCATGTTGATTCGCGGACCGTTCCCCCGCGCGGGTTAGTCGACGTCGTGCAACGTCGGCCAAGCATCGGATCGTGAAGTGAGTCCACGAGAAAGGGACCCGCGTTCAGCCAGGTCCCCGAAGTCGCCTGCTACTGCGTTTCCCGCGCCGTGGCGCCCCCTTCATTATCCGAAAGCTCCTAGACGTTAGCGCGGCCAGTTTCAGCCGTCAACACTGAAGTTGTGGGAGGCGGGTCACGCCGGAGTCACACCCGCGCCCGGGACGTCTGGACGGCCCACCGCACTACCTGCATGTTGGCGGCATGCTTTGGAATCAGTGCCGTTCCCGCCCCCGGAGTTTGCCTGCTCACGCGAACCGCCGCAGGGAGTCCGCCCGCGCGCGCCGCCACCAGAGACTTCTGCCGGTAGCGCTGGCGCTGACCATCGGGTGGCCGTCGCTCGCCGCCGGGCAGTCCACGGCCCCGGTATCGCCCGGGCACGTACGCCTCCTCCGCGCCAGCGACGTGGATACCATGGCCGTCGGTGACCCCGGGGTCCGCATCGCCTACGGTGCCGATTCGCTCCAGTTCGGGGTGTTGCGGCTGCCCGGCGTGACGGGGAAAGCGCGTGTACCTCTGGTGATCGTGATCCACGGCGGCTGTTGGACTTCCTCGTTCGCCACGATCAGCAATACCTCACCGCTGGCCAACGCGCTCCCCCGGCATGGCGTGGCCACCTGGAACGTGGAGTACCGCCGGGCCGACCACCCTGGGGGCGGGTGGCCGGGCACTTTCCTCGATGTGGCTCGCGCCACCGACTACGTGCGCACGCTCGCCCGCCACCATCCGATCGACACCACCCGGGTGGTCGTGGCAGGGCACTCCGCGGGAGGCCACCTGGCGCTCTGGCTGGCGGCCCGACCGGGGCTTCCCGCGTCGAGCCCACTCGCAACCGCCAGCGACCGGCCCCTCGCGCTCCGCGGCGTGGTGTCGATGGGTGGCATCGCCGATCTCGCGGAATTCGCCGGACGTTCGCGCTCCGGCTGCAGCGTCGGTGCGGTACGACTGCTGGGCGGGGAGCCCGCTGCCTTTCCCGAGCGCATTGCACAGGGCTCCCCGATGGCGATGCTCCCGCTCGGTGTCCCGTCGGTGCACGTGGCCGGTGATCAGGACGGCATCGCCCCCTTGGCCGTTCGGGAAGCCTTCGCCGCGGCCGCCACGCGCGCCGGCGACCGCGCCACCGTCGAGCGGGTCGACGGCGGGCACTTCGAGGTGATCGCCCCATCCACGACGCCGGGCAGGCGTGTCGTATCGCTCATCCTCGAGCGGCTCGGCATGGCACCCGTAGACGCGCGGCCGCCACGGTGAGCAATGCATCCGTGTCGATTTCCCCAACCGGCTCTTTACAGGGTTCTCCTCGCGCCGCAACGTGAAGCGGGAGCCGTCTCCCCGTGATCGCCCTCCCATGTCGCCCCACACGGAGCACACGCAGATGAAGGACAACCAGCTCAAATCGTTGCTCAAGAAGACGCAGGCCAAGGCCGCGCAGGTGAAGAAGCCCGCGGCACAGGGATACGACCCCACCCTGCAGGCCACGCGCGGCAACATCGAACGCGACGACTCGGAAGCCAAGGAAATCTTCAAGGAAATGAAGCGCCGCGAGTTCTGAGCCAGGAAGGGTCATGAGCACATCGTTTCGAACGATCAGCGCCGGCGCACTCGCCTGCGCGCTCGCCTTCACGGTCGCCGTGCTCCCGGCGTGCAACGCCTCCGATGCGCCGGTGTCGGACAGCGTAGCCGCCGAGGGCCAATCCTCCGCAACCGGCCGCATGGCCGCGGGCGCCAGCGCGCAAGGGACCTGGCAGGATGGCGACGAAACCGTTGCCTGGGCCAGCCAAGTAGAGCGCAGTGCGATCGCCGAGATCAGCGAACACGTGACCTTTGGCACCGACGGGAAGGCCGAGCGCGTGCTGCACTTCACGCAGGACGGCGCCTTGTCGGGCTATCGTGAAACGCGCACCCAGACGGTGCAGCAACCGGACCGGAGCCCGGCACCCATGACGGTGCAGATCAGCATGGCCTTCGCCGGCGACTCGCTCACCGCGCAGCGCAAGACGGTCGACAGCGCCGAGGTGCCCATCCGTCCGTACGAAATCGACAACATCCGGCGGCATGCGCGCGCCATATTTGACCACGTGCGCACCAAGACCCCGGCGCAGCGCTGACCGCATGACCGTGACGCGTGGCGACCTGATGATTCGTCAGCGCGGCTTCATGATGTTGAGCGACCAGTCGTATTCGCGCGGAAAGAGAATGGCCTTGCCCTCGAAGAGACGATCGCGCTGTTTCTCGTCCGTGCGCAGGGTGATGTAGGGTGCCAGCGCCTGCACCAGTTCCTTGCGCGACGAGGCAAAATCCCGCTCGTAGGCCGCGAAGATCTGGTTCACCCCGAGGACGCCCTTGCGGTACCAGGTACGCGTGGTGTCGGAGAGCAGCCGCCGCGCCTGATCCTCCAGTTGCGACTCGAGGCGCTCGCCGGTGTACGCCTCGCTGCGCAGGGGCGGGGCGCCCATGCTCCCCGGCACCACGGCGTAGTGCACGCGGGGCTCGTGAAACTGCTTGCGCAAGATCCGGTGCAGTACTTCATCGAGCGTGTACGTCCGACCGGCCGCATGCACCAGCCGTTCGTTCCACGGTCCCTTGAGCCTGAGGAAGCCGAGCGTGGGGTTGATCCGGCGAATGGACTGCCGCTCACCGTGTTGCACGATCAACTGGATGGTGTACGCGTTGTACACATTGAGCCAGAAGGCGATCTGCTCGGCCTCGTCCATCGAGGCCACGGGCGCTTTGCCGAGCGCGGCGAGGTAGCGGGGAAAGGCCGGCGCCTTCGCGAACGCGTCGTAGTCCACCAGCCCGTTGCGCACATGCGCGGCCAACAGGCTATCGAATGGCGCATGGTTGAAGCGCGCCGTGGCGCCCAGCGGCACCTGTGCGCCGCCCCGCACAACCGTTGCCGTCAGGAGACATCCCACCGCAACCACTACACGAACCCCGAACCGCATTATCGTTCACCCATGTCGACGGACTGGTTGCTTGGCACGTGGCGCCTCATGCGCGCCGATCCTGCACTCGATTTTGCGCCCGGCGTGCGCATGGAGTTCCTCCCCGCCGGGGTGTTGCGGTACCACGTGGATGTGGGCGGCAAGGACCAGGTGATCGAACTCGTGTACCGCGTAGACGGTGACACGCTGCACACCGACAATCCCGCGGCGCCACACTCCATGTCGGTACGCATCGTGCACGAGCACGGCGACGTACTCCTGCTCGACTTCGCCGGCCCGCAGGCACTGCTCGTGCGTGAAGCCGAGGTACCGCGCGCTCACATCCAGTAGGCGTACTGCTTCGTGACCAATACGAACCCCGCCAGCGCGGCGTTGGTCACGGCGTGCACCAGCACGAGATCTCCGAGCGACCGCGTCTTCCACATCCACCCGTTGTAGATCAGCCCACACAGCAGCCCCACGTCCCAGAAGGGGCCATGTTCGCTGGCGAAAAGCAGCGCGGTGCCCACGAACGCGACGGTGGTGTAGCTGCCGAGCGGCACCTTCGACCACTCCGTGTGCACGATCCAGCGCGGCAGGAATCCGCGCCAGAACAGCTCTTCGAGAATCGGCACCATAATCGCGGCGCGGAACACGCGCAGCGACACCACCAGCGGGTCGGCCAGCTCGTTGGCCGGGATACTCGTGGTGATCGTTCCGGTCACGCTGTTCTGGAACAGCCAGTGCGAGCGGTAGGCCGAAAACAGCTGGTCCGGTGCGATCCAGATCACGAACACGCCAAGGCCGATGAGCACGCTCGGCAGCACGTGCCGCACGCGAAGCGAGACGATTAGGTCGCGCGAGACCGCCAGCAGCACCGCCAGCAGCACCGCCACGCGCGCCACCGATTCCCACGGTTGAGGAATGGCCAGACTCGGCCCGAGGGCCAACCATGCCATAAACACCGCAAAAGGGGCAACCCACGGAATGGCCGACGACCGATCCGTGGGTTGCGCAGTCATTTGGGGTGCCATCATGCTCCAATTCTACAGGAAGTACCGCATTAGGTGCGCCCGAGCGCTCACGGTCCGTAGACGATCGGTGCGATGCCCTGACGGATGTCCCGGGCGCCGGCGGCCACGCCGGAACCGACGGCCAGCGCCGCCGTGAGTGCCGTGCCAACGCCCACGAGCGGGAGGATGCCTACCGCCACACTGCCCACGAGAAAGGCGGCGCCACCGGCGAGCCACGGCGCCAGCGACTTCTGCACCACCTCCACATAGCGCAGGCGGTTGCGCACGAACTTGCGCGTGGTGCCGTACAGCACGACGGCCAGTATGCTGGCGATGGCGAACGAAAGCAGCATGGCGATCATGAGTCCTCCGGTGTCGTGTATCAGAACCGCGGGCGGCTGCGGGCATGTCCCGCGGGGCTGTTCACCCTAACGACGAAGCGGCACGGAGGTTTCAGCCTCGTTCCGCCGTGTCGCAATTGCACGTGCTCGCCGGCCGCCGATCAGACGGGGGGACGCCTCTGCGGCATCGCCATCTTGCGGTAGTGCTCGGGCACGGCGAACAGGTCGTCGGGGAGGCGCTTCCGCTCCACTCTGGTCACCTCGAGGGGCACCGTGCCGTCGGGGAGCGTGACCTTGAGCGGGAACTCGTTGGCGATCTGCTTCTGCCACGGCGCGACGCTCCCCTGCCGCAGCCCCTCCATCGGGTTGACGAAGCGCCCCAGCTCCTTCGAGAGGCACATGTCGGCAGCGCCGGACCGGGACGCCAGCTGCACATGCTCGCACGAGAAGCCCGCCACCGTTTCCATGCGGGCGGTGCGCGTGACCTTCACGTCGTCGGGCTGGCCAACCGCACTTTTCGCTGCGGCGGCGGCCTCGGGGAGCGGCATCTCCATGTAGGTGTTCTGCGCCGCCACGAGCATGTACATCTTCTTCTCTTGGGGTACGGCGATCATGGCCATTCCCCCCATGGGCCCCGGCACATTCACGCGCAACTTGCCGTTGCGCATCAGGTACTCCATCTGCTGGCGCTGCACACCCTGCGGCGTCTTGGCCGACATGCGCAGCGTGACCGCCCCCTCGAAGGGTGGGCCGCCTGCCTGCGCGCCTGCCTGCGCGCCTGCCTGCGGCGCGACACCGCTCCACACCAGCACCGCCAGCGTAGCGGCCCTGGCGCGCCGACTCGTCATGCCATGCCTTTCTGTATGGCGGTAAGGACCAACTCTGCGAACCGGTCGATTTCTTCCACGGTAGTGTACACGTTGGGTGTCACGCGGATCCCCTTGAACTCCGGATGCACGATCGGCGTCTGCACCACGCGGTACTTGCTCATGAGCCACTCACCGAGCTTGACCGGGTCGATGCCGTCCACGTTGAAGAAGCCGATCCCACCGCCCCAAGGGGAGTCGAGCGGCGTCAGCAGCTGCACGCGCCCGTTGCCTTCGGCGAGGAGCCGTTTGGCCCAACGATCCCGCAGATAGACGAGCCGCGCCTGCTTGCGGCCAGCCCCGATCGCCCGGTGAAAGGCCAGCGACACGGAGATGGCGTTGTGATTGGCAGCCGGATGCGTGCCGATCTCCTCGTATTTCCGGATGTCCTTGCCCTGCCCCTCGTTTTCGGCGTACAGCGGCCAGATCGACGGGATCTTGTCGCGGCGCACGTACAGGAACCCCGTACCGATCGGCGCCAGCAGCCACTTGTGCAGGCTGGTGCCGTAGTAGTCGCAGCCAAGGGCATCGCGCGTGAAGGGAAACTGCGCGAAGGCGTGGGCGCCGTCCACGAACACTTCGATGTTGCGCGCGCGCGCCATGTCCACGATCTGCTTCACCGGCATGATCTGGCCGGTAAGGTTGGTGATGTGCGTGATCTCGATGACCCGCGTGCGTGCGGTGATGCCGGCGGCGAAGGCATCCACGATCTGCTGGGGTGCCGTGCACGGCACCGGGAAGGAGATTTCCTTGACCACGATCCCCTGCCGTCGCGCACGTTGCTTCCAGCCATTGATCATGCGCCCGTAGTTCTGGTTGCTGAGCAACACCTCGTCACCCGGCTTGAGATCGATGCCGTGAATCAGGGTGAGCAGCGCCTCGGATGCGTTGCGCGTGATCGCCATTTCTTCCGGATCGCATCCGAACTCGGTGGCGAGTTCGCGGCGCACCACTTCGATGCGCGGCTCGAGGTCGCGCCACATGTGAATGACCGGCAGTTCGTTGGAGTAGCGCAGATCGCGCTCGAGCTGCGCCATCACGTGTGAGGGCGCAGGCGAACAGCCACCGTTATTGAGGTTGATCCAGGTCCGATCGAGATCGAAGGCGCGCTGGATCGGCTCCCAGAAATCTTCGTCGCTGGCAAACGCAGCATCGGCCGCCGCATCGCCGCGCCATGCGGGTGCATCGGGCCCGAGCAGGGGCGCACCGCGGCTCTTCGCCACATCGGCGGCGTCGAGCAATCGACGGATGGCCCCGGGCGCGAAGCGGGGCGAGAAGGCCGGAAGCGCAGACGTTCCGGCGAGCGCGGCGACGAACAGGCGGCGGTCCATGCGGGAACATGGCGTGAAGGCGCCGCCTCCGCGAGGGGCCGAGTGGGCCACGGGCCGTTCCACCCGGTGGCGGCGCCTGTGCCCCGGGCATAACGTCCCCGTATGTTCCGATTCCGGTTCTTCCCTGCCCTCGCGCTCGCGGCGCTACTGCCCGCGGCCATGTCGGCCTGCGTGCAGCCGCTGACGCTCGCCCCGAGTGACGCCGCCACGGTCCTGGCGCACCGCACCATCACGGCGCCCAATCCGGGACTTCCCGGGCCATTGGCGGTGAACCGGCTCTACTACGGCAGTGGCAAGGACAAACGCCGCCCCGAGTATCGGGACTCCATCGCCTACCGCACGGCCACGGTGAACGCGGCGCCATTCGCGCGCACGGAGCCGGCGTTGGCCAAGAGCCGCAAGAAGTATTGGGGCTACGACAACACGGCGTTTCCTCTCAACGCCCGGGTGTGGTATCCGGAGGGCAACGGCCCGTTCCCCCTGGTGCTCGTGGTGCACGGCAATCACAGCATGGAGGAGTACTCCGACCCGGGGTATCAGTGGCTGGGCGAATTGCTGGCGTCGCGCGGCTTCATCCTCGCCTCGATCGACGAGAACTTCCTCAACGGTGCGCTCCGCGGCGAGAATGATGCCCGCGGCTGGATGCTACTCAAGCACCTCGAGGTGTTCCGCGCCCTCAACGACTCCGCCGGCAAGCCGCTCTTCGGCAAGGTGGACATGTCGCGCATTGCGCTCATGGGGCACTCGCGCGGCGGCGAAGCGGTGGCGATTGCCGGCGCCTTCAATCGGTTGCCGGCCTACCCCGACGACGCCACGCAGACCTTCAACTTCAATTTCGCCATCAAGTCACTCGTCGCCATCGCGCCGGTGGACGGCCAATACACTCCGGCGGACCGTCCCACACCGGTAAGCGACTACAACTACCTCGTCATACACGGCTCGCATGACGGCGATGTATCGAGCTTCTCGGGCCTCATCCAGTACAATCGTTTCCGCTACACCCGTCCCGGCCCCGAGTTCAAGAGCGCGATCTGGATGCACCGCGCCAATCATGGCCAGTGGAACACGGTGTGGAACGAGAAGGACAACGGCCGCACCTCGGGACGTCGACTGCGACTTGATGCCCTCATCGATGGTGAGGAGCAGCGCCGCTTCGGCCGCGTGGTGATCGGCGGCTTTCTCGAGGCCACACTGAACGGCCGCGACGAATACCGCCCCCTCTTCCGCGATCATCGCACCGCCGGCGACTGGTTGCCGCCGAGCATGTACCTCACGCGTTACGCCGATGCGCAGACGCAATGGCTGGCGACGTTCGAGGAGGATGTCGACGTCACGACCGGCTCGGTGCCAGGCGTGCGCATTGGCGCGGACTCGCTGAGCACCTGGAAGGAGGGCGACGTGCCGGCGCGGTCACGTACCGCCACCTTCCGCAGTAACGCCGCAACCGTGGGGTGGAACAACACACCGGCCGGCGCCGATACCACGACGCCGCGCTGGCCAGCGCGCCTCACCGTCACGCTCTCCGATGCGGCGCGACAGACCCTTCGCTTGAGCGCGTCGAGTGCGCTGCTGTTCACCGTGGGCAGCACCGACCAGAAGCCCAGCGTGCGGCGTGTGCCGCGCGACAGCACCCAACGCGACTCGACACCCAAATCCGCGTCGACCGCGCGCCGCCCGACTGCCAAGCCGACTGCCAAGCCCACCAAAGATACCGTCCCCCCCGATTTCACCATCGAGGTCGAGGACGCGCGTGGCCGCACGGCGCGACTGCCACTGAGCGCCTTCGGTGCCGTGCGCATGCCCATCGAGAGCTACATCTACCGGCGTCGCGGCCGCGACAAGACGGCGTTCCCGACGCTCGCCGAGCCGG
>Ga0078894_10002405_pt1 | contig 14207 bp, 12 predicted proteins | sample LauGreSu1BDMLBSD_2_FD_67506 | JGI IMG/M metagenome (GOLD analysis project Ga0078894, IMG submission 67506) | Freshwater lake microbial communities from Lake Michigan, USA - Su13.BD.MLB.SD (version 4) (version 4) | ecosystem: Environmental > Aquatic > Freshwater > Lake | place: Lake Michigan...
ATTGTTGCCTTTATTCCATCTACAACATCTTTTAATTCATTTGCATAATTAGCAAACTGATTAAATATATGATTAGCCATTTCTTTAGTAAGAATATATCTATTTCTTTTTACTGTCTCAGAAAGATAATTTTTATTATAATCAATAAAATTCATTTGTTATTTTTTTGTTTGTTATACCGCAACTCCTAAAGTTACTAAAAAATCTCTATTAAATTTAGTTAATGGAATTTTGCCTCTTCTTTTTGCAATGCTATTTAATGAAATCGAATTGTCTGCAAAATGTCTTGGTTCAAAACATCCATCTGCAATATGATAATTATGTATTATTTGATAAGTCCCTGCAGTTGGTTTCTGTGTTATACGTAATGCTTGGACGTAGTAGCCAATATTAGGTACTGTAGTTCTATAAAACCATAATTTACTATTTATATTATAAAAAAGTTCAAAATTACCTTTGTTAAGTATTCTATTTGTTATCTGTTTTTCACCCCAAAACATTTTACAAAAATAAAACCATAAGTCGCTGATAGGTTGTGCATAATGATGTTGTTTATAAACAGGTACATTGCCATTCATCGAAGTTTTATATATACAAGAAACTCTAGTCTCGTAAAAAGGATTTTCAATTATACCCCATCCATCTAAAAATCCACCATATCCCATATTTATATCGGTGATACTTTGAGGTGCAATTGTATTAATTGGGCATGCGGATAAGTCGCCAAGTAACCCAACTCCAAACATTATTTTTTTGTATTTTTCTTGGTCTTCTGCTATCAAGCCTCCATTAATGTAAGGTTCCAATCTTTTTCTTAAGCAAAATTTGTTATTGATGTTATAGTTTTTCCAGTCCACAACAATACAATCGCCAACTGGATAATTGATAAATCTGTCAAAAGGCAAATATTCTACTCTATCAATAAAACTTAGTAGACCGTCAACATTTTTTATTGTTATATTTGTAATACTTTGTGGTTTATATAAAAATTTTTGTTGATTTTGAAAAAAAGAATTCCAATTTTGAATTTTAGAAAAATCTATACTATTATCAATTATTTTTTGTTGACCGTCAATTGTTCCCGTGCTGAAATCGTCAACCTCTACTTTACTAAACTGAAAATTATTATTTTTATACTTTAATACAAGATTAGTTAAACTTGGAATAGAAAAATTGAATACTTCATTTTGGGAATTGCCATTAAAAATAAAAAAAGAATTTTGATAATTTAAAAAAGTATATTCTAAACTAATTTCAGATATGGGGGCTAATACTACAGCTTGAGCAGTATTCTTAAATAAATAATTTTCATAACCTTGTTTTCCTACAAAATTACCTCGTTCAATAGTATTCGTATAATCTAAAACTGAATTTATGTATTTAGATAATTTATAAAATTCAGAATCTAATAAACTCGCCTTAATTTTTTCCCCTTTATCTCTCTCTATCTGAAATAAAAAGTTATTTCTTACATATTTTTTCATAATTATCTTACTAATTATCTTACTGGTGGATTATTAATCTTATCTTGAATTTTTTTAGGGAAAAAGCTAATATCAATAATCCCATCGTCAACAAAATCATAACTTATTGTTTCCGCTTTTAGCAAATTATCTACAGTATAAGTTGGTATAGCGTTATCATCATAACTATTTGATGGCGGTAAGCAAGTAAAAAATTTTTGACCCGCTGAAAAAGCTACTATATCATATGTTGCTCCCGCAATTCCTATTGAATTATTTGCAAAACAACGAGCAGGAATATTCATTTTAAAGTAGTCTTTCTCTGTGCGGTAGCTTGAGCCAACGCTAGGTATATCGCTTGAAATAGTAGAATTGGCTTGGCTAGAATAATACAATGGTGGCTTCAAAGATAAAGATAGTATACTAAAAAAACCATCCCCAAACATTGCATTTTTAGCATAATCATCAGGGTCATATAAAGCTTGTGCGATATTAACTAAAGGCATTAAATCTTGGAATCTTGCTTGGTAATAATTTCTACCATACATCGTACGTTCACTCACATCAATATAAGTATATGTATCAAGTAAATTTATTTTATATTCTGTTAATTGATGCACTGCACCAGCACCAAAAAGGCCTTCAGGCAAATTTCTACAATGAGTATTTTTTTGAGAATACTGCGGATAATCAAAATCTCCCCAATTGGCAGGTCTTTTTTGCGATTTTAAGCCATTACTTGTTATATAATTTGGATATTTTGCAAAACTAATATAATCTTTTACAATTTTAAATCTACTGAAACTATTTATTGAACTAGGGGCAGTAATAGTTACTGTATTTTGATAAAGTGATAACTTGTCAATTAATATACTATCACTAGCAAAATTATTATTATCAAATATATTATTATCTAAAACTTGGTCTGTAATTTTTGTTATTTCAAAAGAATTATTATTTTTACATACGACTACTCCATCCTGTCTATAATCAACATTTAAATAAGTTAAAAAATCTTGGTCTTTATTTTGCCCAATAAACGCAATAGTAGATATTGGCGGTGCTAAATAATTTAAAAATAACCCTGCTTGTGCAGGTTTTTTCCATATCAAATTATTAGTATCATCTTCATACAAGTAACAATTGAAAAAATTAGGGTTAGGGTCTTGCAATACTTGTATGTCAAATAATAAGTTTAATTCTGGCAGCAATTTTGTATTGATATAATTTGTAATTTTATTAAATTCGAAATCCCATTGTTCCGCATCTATAAAATTTTTGTTTGTTAATCTATCTGCTACTCTAACGTAGGGTTCTATTGCCATTTTTTTATATTATTACTACTTTAATTTACTATGCTAACATTAAAAATTTGTAATCCTCTTGATATGTTGCCTGTCATTGTTATTTTAACAGAATTATAAGAATAAGTATTGTTTTTTAATAATTCATTTTGAGTTTTAATAGATGCTGAATGATAATTTGTTGCAAAAGACGCCATATAAGCCTCTCCCTCCCCTACTTCATTAACATTAGGTAAATTATACAAGGAAAATCTTTTATTAATTTTAATTGTAGCTATTCTGTCTAAAAAATCATTCATATTAAAATTAATTGTCGTGTCAATTGTTGTTTCGCCAAGTGAACTTGCATTTACAAATAATTTTGATGCATGTGTTGTATTAGGTAATTGTAACCAATTGTAGCCTATTTGCCATTGTACGCTTTCATATTTATACTCAATATATGATTTGTTCTCTCTTTTATCTGCATATACTAACAATTCGCCGTTATTTCCTGATAAATATAAGTTTGTATCAACTGGATTTTGACTAATTGCTACTCCATCAGTAAAAGCCCCTGAAAAAGTACCCCAAGAATATATCCCGTTTGCTTGGTAAATATAACAAATATAGCCTATTTTGAAGCCAAAAAAACCACCATAATTATATTTAAAAGCTCTTAAGTTTCTATATTCATCCTCGGTTTTTATAGAGTTTATCTGTTCTTTTGTCTTATCCCAAATATTCCTTGAAATTTCACTGTTAAACTCAAGATTATTAAATCCATCTATTGTAATTGTTCCTATCCCTGTATCAGATAAAAATAATAAAATACCTGGCAATTCTATTATTGAGCGTTTATGGAAAAGGCCTATGTTCTCAGTTTTTTGCCAAGCAAAATCAGAAATTTTTATTTCTCTAGCATCGTCATTTTCGGTAGGGTCAGCATTATTCCATACTTGTATTCTTTTCTTCCCCATAAACAAGGTTCTACCTTCCCATGCCTTAATTGTCTCGATATTATCGTTTGCATCAGAATTTGAGGCCATTTGAATAAAAGGTAATATACCACTTGCGGTATACCATTCAAATGATTTTGCTTTATCTGCATAATAAACTAGCATTTGTTTACCATCTTTTCTAAAAGAAGATAACCCGCTTCTGCCTTCGGGCAAAGCCCATAGTCTATCATTAATAACGCATACTTCTGAAAAATGCGGTAATTCTTTTTTGTACAAAACTGTTTTTACTTCTCGAGGAATAGGATTATCGTTATTTGCATTAATAGTTAATGTGCAATTATTACCATTAAAAACAACATTTATAATATTAAACATTGCTTGTATGTAATTTCCGCCGCTTGCAAGAGTTACCTTTTCACCAACTTTTAAATATTTCTGTAATTCTGCTAAAAAATTGATATTAAACGCAAAGCTAATAATTGTTAGATTCTGTATATTCACAGCCCCGCTCAAGGGAACGGGTACATCAGATTTCATCTCGTAAAGTTCGCCATCGTAAATATAGCAAGGGTCAACGCCATTAAATATTATTAAATTATTTTTATAGTTAATTGAGCCAACAATAACGCCTGCATCTAAATCATCTTTTAATATTACTATTTGTACATTAATATCTTCGCTTTTTGGCACTTGTGCTATCATAGCACGCTCATAAAATAACCCATAGTTATTTATATCTATTGCATCAATCGGACTTTGAATAGAAAAAAGAATTTGCGTATCAGTAATAACTACATCTTGAGCTAAAGTATAAAAAGATTCTCTATCGTTTTGTACATAATTTCTAATATATAATTTTAAACTATTGTAAAAACTATTTTTTAATTTGTTGCGTCCATCTTGGTTAATATTTTGTAAATTAATTGTAAATGTAGTTAAGTTTTCATCTCCAGCTATAGTAACATCTCGACCTATAACAATAAAAGGTATTGAAATATAATAACATTGATAAATAATAGTATTTGATTCTCCTGCAGGAGTTATAAAATATGCTATCATTAAAGTGTTTGAAAAATAAAGTTCTCTTTGAATAGGTGCGTTATCAATATATTTATGTTTTAATACGACTCCGTATCTTACGCTTATTTGAGTCGGGCTATTAATAACTACATTTTGTAAAAAATTGGCAAAACTAGGGTCGTTTTGTATAGGACTCATCCCATTTTTTGGAATAGGTATTTGTGTATTCGTGTTATATCCGTTAAATGGCATACATTACCTTTTTTGGCTAATATAGTATCCGTCTAAATATTTAACTTTTCTTTCAAATTCATTTACCCAATAGTTAAATTTTTGATTGTTACCATCGGGAGTTGTAAAATGATATACCATTGCTTTTGCTAACAGTGCATCAAAAAAAATATCATTGTAAGGTATAGTGGCTGTCTCGTTTTGAGGGTTGCTTCTTTCTAAAACTAATTTTTTTGGGCTAGGTATGAGAATTGCAGTTGCAACATAACGTTCCGCTTCTGAGCCATCATCAAGAGTATATTTTTCAATGGCTGGATAATCTAATAAATAGGGGTTTCCAGCCATAATTTTAGTTCTTATGCTTCTTTCTTCTAAATATTGCTGATTGTCTATATTTTTCTCTAAATTACTTATAGTATCACTGTATAAAGAAATAATTTTTTGTATATCTGTTGTATTAATTTTAAATACAGTAAGGTTTATATCCCAGTTAAATTCAACTAATATTTCAAAAATAGGAGTATTCCAAAAACGCTTATATATGTCATAATGAGCTAAATTTAGACATTGCAACATTTTTTCTATTCTATCTTCATCAGTAGAATCAGAGGCGGATAATGAAAATGAATTAAGATATTGTATTGCCTCTGATACTAGCATAATATAGCTATTTTATTTAGATGTTAATATCGATAATACAATATAATTACCTACAAGTAAACTACGCATCATTGCTCTTGTCATAACACCGGCCGCTTGTCCAGCGTCATCTGGTACAGATATTTTAATTGTAATCTTTTCTCTGTCTGATTGCACTGAGTCAATAATTCTTACAGGGACTTTGGTAGTATCGGCCGCTGCGGGTGCTAGTGCATAATGCGGAGCAGCAGCAATAAAATCGTAATTTCCTGCGAGAGGGGGAGCTTTTTTGTATCCTAAAATCGTTACTCCGTAAAGTTGTTGATTTTCTATACCTAATGCTGAAAAAGGTATTTTTATATAAGTTATGCCTGCAACGTTAACGTCTACTATATCTTCATTTTTAATTGGTATCTCAAAAACATTTTGCATAAGTGTAATTCTGTTAATAGAATCAGCACTCACAACTCTATTTAATCGATTGCCTGCACCTGCATTAGCAGGTGCATAACTACCTGCTACTATATCTCTTGTTATCCCTGCCCACAAAGGTGACTGATTCCCTGTAACAGGGTTAGCATCGTTGGTCGCTACAACGGGTGCGGTTGTATTTGTTTTTTTATCAAAAAAAACTGTCATTTTATTTATCCTATTTTAAATTATAATAAATTTTGTGGTGATAATGTAAAGGAATGTATCAACCCTCTATCTACTAATACATTTGATTTACTTGGCAGCTTAGAGCTAAACCTAACAGGCTTATAACCCATTGTCTCTCTATAAATTACTTCGAAAGTGTCTTGGTTTGGATTTCTTATTGTTTCCCATTCTTGCACTTCTAATCTTTTTGATTGTGTATGAATTATTGCTTGCTTACCCATTAGTACAGAATAGTTAATTTTAGCACCCGCAGCAGTTCCAGTTGTTGGGGTAACAAACTGCATTTGACTTAATAATTCGGTTACATAAACATCAGTACTGCCTATTTGCATCACATACTCAGAACCATTGTATAAGGATGGTTGACCTTCTACTTCTCTAAATGCTCTATTAATTTGATTTTTATATTCTGATGTTTGTCTTAGTCCATTAAACGCATCTCTAGAAATAAATATTACATACCCAATTGATGGTGCATTTTTAAATGTAGATGTTGTAAGTGGATGTACGACGTCTTCATTACCCGCTACTCTACTACCTGCTCTTGCAAGTTGTATCATTTTTTGTAAATGAGGAATTGTTAATATGGCTGAATTTTCATTGTTAATATTAACTGCTTGCTCAGCCCCAAATGTTGCGTCTGCAATTGCTCCCGCAATAGTATTTGCTGGAGGAACAGTTGCATACATACTCTCACCCCCAAAAACGCATCTATCAAATGCTACTACGTCTTCAGATATATTAGGTTCATCTAGTCCACAGAGCGGTATAGATTGAGGTACTGTTGTTTTGAACGGTATAACGCCAGAGTCGTCAATGTACATTGGTAAAAAGTACTCGTCCGTTTTATAAGTAATAGCGTTAGGTTTTTTAGCGTAATAAACTACGTTTTGAGCAAAGCATTTAGCAAATTGATTATATACTTGAGCAATATGCCCTTTCGTTATATCTTCTTTTACATTCATCAGTATACCATTAACTATATCAATGCCAATCTCACGGATAGGATATTGATAATCATATGCCATACCTTTGAACTTTACCTCTGAATGCTTTACATTCATTGAGTCTACTGACGGAGTTGCTCCCTTATTAGTAGTATCAGTACCTCTAAAATATGGGGTACCATTAGAATAATTCATTTTGGGGACTACAAGTTCTGTACCAGTAATCGGAGCTTCTTTCATCCATATTGCATTATCGGTACTTTGACCTCTAAATTTATAGAATGTATCATTGTTAGCCATCCAATCGGCTATACTATCCGCAATTAGTGAACTTTTATCTCTTACAAATAATTCAAAAATTGAGGCTATGCTTGTGTCGGGAACTCTTTTAGACATATTAATTTATTAATTGATTAAAAACATATTTTATTTTTTTAATTAACTAACAAGGAAACTATACTTAAGATATATTTTGGGAGTTGCTTATAGCAAGGCCAATCAAAATTAGTAAAAAGTGCTTATTCTGCTAATTTAGACTATATATAGTCTATATAATAACAGAATAAACAAGATATAGTATAATGTCAACTATTATTTACCAAACCAGCCCAACATATTACTATTTGATGTTTTAGAGTTTGTAGAATTTATGGAGGCTGTTTTTAAAGATGTAATTTTAGATGTCCCCCTATTTTCTAATTCTTGTTTTAATGTTTCGTTTTCTTTTTTAAGCTCTTCAATTGTTTTATTTAATGAATTAATAAATTGAGTAGAGTTACCATGTTTTTTGATAGGCGTTACCACGTTTTTTATATAATCTTCGCCTTCCTCTGACATAAAATCCAAAATATCTGCAATATTATTTGATTTTAATATTGTCAAGTACTCTTTTTGTTTTTTTTCGGAGCTTTTATTAAATAATATATAAAAAGCATCTATTTTATCTTTTAATTCATTGTCTTTTTTGAACTCTGCGTAATCGTCTATTTTTGCTTTTATTCTTGAATCTATTTCTCTCAAGGCTTTTTCTTCTTCTGTAACCTCTGCTTCCTCTATTATTTTTTTTGCAATGTCTTCAACGTCTGATAAATCGATATCATCAGTAGTCAAAATACGTTTCCCTTCGCTAATTTCTGATATTATTGAATCAAATTTAGTCTTAATATCGTCATCGTCTATATCCGCACCTCCCAAAAAATCTTTTATAGCTAATATATCAGATTCTATCTTGCTAAGTTGTCCATTTGCATACAAAGTTTTATTTTTAGTTTTTTGGTAAGCTTTTCTAGTATCGTTAAATCTTTTTTCAAAATCTGTACTTTGGGTTTTTGTGGTTTTTAAATCTTGCTGGTCTTTAGATTCTATAGGATTACTTGTTGTTACTGAATCTGTTATTTGTTGTTCTACTTCTTGATTGTCTTTTTTTGCGTTTGTCTCATTATTACCATTAGTTTTTTTAGAAAAAAACCCTAAATCTTCTTGAATTATATTATCTTGTGTCATATAGTTATTTTACATTTGATTATTTTGTTGTTCTTGTGATATTTGTAATTGTTGCGTCATTTGTTGTTGCATATCTTGATTCCAAGGGTCTACTCCTTGGCTTCTCATCATTTGCTCTGATAAATACTTTTTATATTCTTCGGAAACATCAAAAGCAGTTTTTTCAGAAAGCCCTAATCTTTCCATGGCTGCAGGAGTCGTTAAAATATAATCTTTATTCGGGTCTTGAAGAATAGACAAGTATATAGCTTTCTCTTCTTCTGTTGTCGTACTAAAATTAGATGTTGGCTCGGGTACAACTTGAAAATCAAGTACTGATATTTCCTCTGTTAAAACAGATATTTTTGTCTCGCCTTGCTTTGAGTATTGTATAATTTCTTCAAAATTCTTTACACCTTTCAATGTATCAAGCATCAATTGCCCTTCAGATATTACAGATTGTCTAAGTTCTAAAATAATTGTAGCTGCTGAATTGATTGTTTGTTGAGCTCTAGTTTGTATAGCGATACCTGATTGAGCATTTGTGGGCTTACCTTCGTAATCGTCAAAAATACCTGTAATATTTTGAAGTTGCGAGCTTAAAAAATTTGTAAAATTTAAATATCCATCTACTACATTCTGAGAAGATGCTACAATTTTTATTTTTTCGGGGTCTGCAATAAATATCATTCCATTTTTTTTCTGCCTCTCATTTGCGTAAACTTCTGAAAGTTCTTTAGGGTCTTGACCTGAAGTTGTAGCTACTAACATTTGAGCGTCTCTAAAATGGAAATATTCAGTTATTGTCTGATTCAACATATCTTGTATTTCTAGTGCTTGTCTCATTAATCCCATCGGCTCACCATTATAAGTATCATAAATCATAAAAGTGTACGGGAAGTACTTCTGATTAGGTATTTGTTCGGCAATTGGGTCATTTTCAAATAAAATATTATCAGTAAACACAGAACGCCAAATTATAGTGCCTTCTTCTTCTGTAACGTCACTATACCTCTGCCCCTCTTCGTCAAGAGTCAATTTGTCTGCAATATCTTTATAAAAAGTTTTAAAAGTATTTAATACTTTATCTCCTTCATCCTTTATTAATGTTTCTCCTGTATAAAATTTTTGTTGTTTTTTTTGGTATAATTCGGCTACTCTTATTGAATTCCCGTTAACTGTCCAATTACTAAAAGGTATGTTATACCATTGCCCAAAAATCGGAGTTTTATTTTCTTCTTCTTTGGATATTAAGTCATTTATTGCCTTTTCTTTATCGGGGTAAAGTAATATTAAATCTTTTTTATGTATAAATCTTACTCTCATCATTATTTTTTGGTTTTCAAACCTTGACGTAAGGTCATCTGGATCCCAAAAAATCTCTCTAGGGTCTATATACTCATAAACAAAACCATTTTTTTCTTTTCTAAAAGTACTACATCCAATTCCTCCTAGGATTGCATCCTTGGCTTTCAATTGAGAATATAATTGATAATTGCTTTGAGTCTGTTGATTTAACGCCCATTGCTTAATATCTTCTGCAATTTTTTTATGTATTCTCATAGAAGATAAAGGCGTAAAACCACTTCTGAACGAGTTTTTATTTAAAATACTTAAAAGTTTTTGAGTTTTATAATTGATTTGATTTATTGTTTTGCAATATATCCCCCAATTTCTTTCCATTTCTTTTTTTTGCTCTTCTGACCATTGTTTACCTACATAATAATCCATTACTTTATTATAATGTATAAGCCACGATTGACGAGCGGGTGCAGTTGATAAATAATTATATTTATTTAATAAATCTTGTATTATTGCTTCTTGTTTGCTCATGTCTCTAAATAACGTTCACCCTCAATTATATAGCTAAATCTTTCGTCATATTTTGAACTCCAAATATATAATGAATATCCTTTTTTAATTTTTAAAGAAGTAATCGAATAATCTTCGTTCGGTCTAATTAATTTATTATAACATCTATAACCTTTGCTAATTGGTTCTGTGGGGGTAGGTGTAGGGTCTAGTATAGGCGTAGGGTCAATCGGAATGCTTGGATATCTCAAATATATAAATAATCTAATATTTATCCCGTCTTGATTATCAAAATTAGCTGTTATATTTGTAACTGTCAAATGCGTAATAGTAGTGTCGTACTCTGCAATAAATATAAGCGAATTTTCCTCATCTATACCTCCTCCTGACAAAATATTACAGAATAATAAATTGTCAATAAATGGACTTTGTGGGTCGGGAGTAGGTGTACTAGTTTGCAGTGCTATTGTTGCTGTCTCTGCTATCATTAGCTTCAATATTATTGTCTTTATTTTGCAAATTATCATTAGACTGAGTAGGAAAAAGCCCTATAGATGTATAAAAATCAAAAGCATCTTTTAATGCTTTTTTAATACTATTGACTTGTTCATCATTAAGCTCCCTTCTAACATATTTTTCTGTTAACTCAGTTACAAGTCCTAAATTTAATTTTGCTAAAGCTATTGCAAGTTGTATATTTTTGCTTTGTTCTATTATGTTATCTAATCCTGTATTATTAATTGTCATTTTGAACTCCGCCATTAATTTCCTCTATCATATTTTCCTCTATTTTTGTTAATGATTCCTTAATATTATTAATTCCTTCTATTATTTCCTCTATTTTTGTTAATGATTCCTTAATATTATTAATTCCTTTAATAAATCTAGTTAAATCTTCAATAAAAATCGTTTCTAAATCCCATTCTCTATCATGGGAAAATATTTGATAGGCTAAGGGTACTAAGCCTCTATTTAAATCCATTTCTATGTTAACAATATTTTTTAGTATATCTAGGTTTTGCTTTATTTTCATTTTTGATAATGTTTTATTATAAATAGTATATATAATACTAACAAAAAATCATATATAAATCAATATTTAATTGATACCTAATTTAATTAAAATTATATGCAGTGTACCATTTTGACCGACTGTACCCGTTTCTTCTAGATATATTTTAGCTTGCGTAGTACTGCGGGATTGAACTGTTGGTACCCATATGTCGTTTGCTACGCTAGTTGATGTGGTATCAAACCATTGACAAAAAACAAGCGGTGTATATCCTAAATTTGCATAATTGATTGTTATTGTTGTACTAGAACTGGACGGATTAGTTTTTGATGCTGATGTGATGTCCCCTGCTACCGTTACAGTACCAGTTGGCACCCCGCCTACATCTCCTACGTATACAGTACCAGTTCTTATATACTGAGCAAGAATAGTAACAATTAAATTTTGAACAAATAATTTAGTTGTTACGTCTTGGTCGTTAACAGGATCAGATACAGAAACAATCCTTTTTGAATTCATATTCAAATTTGACGATGCATCAAGCGTAATAGTTGAATTGTTTAATTGTGTGCCTATGGTATTACCCCAAACGCTTAACGCATTAACAGTTGTAGTACCTGCTCCAGTAACATTACCGCCTACTGCAGGTGTTATCCAAGTAGGGGTTCCATTTGAAGAGCTTAAGATTTGCCCATTCACAGTAGGAACAGGAACAGAAGAAATTGTAGAACTGTTTTTTATAATCAACCCATTTGTTCCAAGTAATGCTAAAGATTGAAGAATATTAGATAAAGTAATATTTATAGTACCTGAAGTGGTAATAGGTGAGCCTGTAATACTTAATCCATTGCTACCCATCACCGCAACTGATGATAATCTGTCTATAAATGCAAAAGCATTATTTTGTACTGCTAAAACTTGATTATTACTCCCCATTGCTATAGTTGATATTGCTGTCCCTAATTTTGCTACTATTCCATTATTTTGTAAACTTGCTAAACTTTGTAAAATGGCTCCTAGATTAATATTTATAGTACCTGAAGTGGTAATAGGTGAGCCTGTAATATTCAGTCCTGAGCTTGTACTTGCTATACCTACACTGGTAACCGTTTGAGGACTCTTAAATTTTGGTTGACCGTCAACATCAATTGTAAATAATTGGCCGCTTGTTCCTAGAGGTGCAACGCTATAACTATAAGCGGTATCACTTAATACAACCCCAACATTTGCTAATCCAGCCAAGCTATTTAAATTTTGGTTTAAATCGGTTGTCAAATTCTCAGTACCACCGCTAGTTGAACTAGAAACTATAAGACCTTGGCTTGAAGTTGTATAATTTATATCTGTTATTATATTATCGTTCAAAAATCCTTTTGTAACATAATCAGAATCATTTACGGGGGCTGCTCCCGCTACTCTATTTGTTTTAAAATCAAAAGTATTATTGCCTTGTATATATTCAAGCAATGTTGTATTAATATCATTAATAATTTTTTCTAGCCTAAAACTAGGTGCGTTTGTGTAATCTGTTATATTAGAAAATTTATAACCATCTCCCTGAGGATTATATAACCCCAACCCCATAATATTAAATTCATTTATTTGAGGTGCAAATAAATTTAATAATTTAAATTCAGTACTTAAGGCTTCATTAAAATAAAATCCGTTAAAATTTGTCATGCTACTACTACGTCTACGCCTGTTTTTGAATTTCTATATATAAGTTTACCATCTGAAATCCTTGTCCACAAGTACCCCGTTTGTAATCCATCTACAGGAGGGGAAGAACCTAGGGGGTTTAGTCTAAGTGCATTTTGTATAAGAAGATTAGACGTAATAGAAACGTAGCCACTATATGAGCTAGGTGTTAAATAAAAAACTAGTTGATTGCATGATATTGTATCTGAGCTAAAAGTAAACCCACCTATTGAGTTAGAGCCATTGCTAGCATTTGTTACTCTGCCATAACTATCAACTGTTATATTAGCGGAAGTGTAAGAACCTGCTACTCCTGCGAAAGTTGGTAAACTTATTATGCCTGTAGTTGTTATCACGCCACCGCCTAAACCTGCTCCAGCTGTGATACTAGTAACTGCGTTTCTCCAAGAGAGTGTATTTATTCCATCTGTAGCTAAAACTTGGTTATTTGTTCCAGCAGTAGTTGGTAAAAAAAAGTTTAATGTTGATATATAATTAGCAGGCAGCCTAAAACCAAAATAATATAAATTGTTACTAGTATACAATTTTATATTAGCATTATCTAGCAATCTTATATCTTTACGTATATCAACATATAGTCCACTAGGATTAAATACAATGTTATTAAAATTTGTAGTAGAAAATGTTGAATCTATTAATGATACATTGCTTTGAGTAGCTCCTGTTATTCTTCCTTTTGCATCAAAATTAATAGATTGTAATAAATTTGTAATATTATTAGGTGATACAATATTTGCAAGACCAATAACTGGATTAGTTCCTCCTGAGGACGTAATCTCCAATGTTGTACCAGTTACAGATTGTACCCCTCCTGTCTGTACATTTTTATATTCTAATGCCCCAGTTCCATCATTATATAAATATCCTGATGCATTAGCAGGTATTGTAAAATTTTGATTTGATGGTAAAGTTGCTGTTGATATATTCAATGCATAATTATTATTTTTTAATTTTAAATTTCCTTTATCTAGTATAAA
>Ga0078894_10002408_pt1 | contig 14199 bp, 13 predicted proteins | sample LauGreSu1BDMLBSD_2_FD_67506 | JGI IMG/M metagenome (GOLD analysis project Ga0078894, IMG submission 67506) | Freshwater lake microbial communities from Lake Michigan, USA - Su13.BD.MLB.SD (version 4) (version 4) | ecosystem: Environmental > Aquatic > Freshwater > Lake | place: Lake Michigan...
GCGCCTCGGGCCGCTCCTCGACGACTCGGCCGAGTCGGTCTCGGCCCTCGGCGCGCTGCTCCTCGCCGCCAACGCGAGCCGCCCGCTCTGGCGGCTCGAGATCGTGTTTCCTCCCTCCGGCGCCCGCTCAGCCCGCGTCACCGTGGCCGGCCGCCTCGTCTTCGCCTGCGCGCGCGGGAGCTGCCGCGACACCACCGTCGAGCTCCAGGGCGCGCGCGGCCTCGTCAACGCCACAGCCACGCCCGCCGCCGCGCTCACGCTCCGCTGGCGCACGCGCAGGCAAGTTGTGCTGGCAGACAACGCCGCAGGCTCCAGCTGGTTCCCCGCCGCCGCCGCGCAGGCGCAGGCCTGGGCCGCCGCCGGGCGCCTCCGCGCGGGCGCCGCCGTCTTCCGCGCGCGCAACGTCTTCAGCACCTCCGTGACCGCCTGCGCGCCCTGCCCCGCCGGCCTGCGCTGCGCCGCGCACGTCGGCGCGGCGTTTGGCGCGTAGTGCGAGTTCTGACACACTTGAAAGCGATTAGTGTTTCTTATTTATTACAAACAAAAGAGCACTGACAACAAGGTCTAGTAGGTCTAGGTGTCCTTTTCTGAGTGGGCCTTTTCTGAGTGGGCGCGCTGGAACAGGAAATTCTTCCTATGTTTCAAAGCCCTCACAGTGCGTTCTCGAAACTCAACGGCGTGCGCGTCAGCAAGGTTTTGCCAGCTAAACTCGTTTGTGATTTTCTGTTTCGCCAGCCAGCCATCCTCATCCGACGTCCACAACCTGTTTTTACGCTTCTTTAAGGAACCGTTTGCGGCCGACTTCCTGAGCTCCTGGAACTTGCTGCTCATGCTCTGAATAGTGCGAACCATTTTGAACTCTCGTCGGAAGAGGTCGGCGAGCATGGGCCATGACCACTTGCCGTGGTGCTCCCTCAGCCATTGTTCCTCCCTGCTGGTCCACATTTTGGGCGCTGGGGGAAATTCGCTGTCTTCTGTGCTCGGTGCTTGCATGCTGACTGCGCAAGTGCTCTTAAATACATCGAGGATGTTTCACGCCGTGCGAGACTACACGAACACCGACACGCACTGCACCAGCACGTCTCTGTGCTGTACTTGCGAGACTAGTGAGCAGAGAGAGTTTGTATATTTTGTATAGTTTATTGCAAACAAAGCAATCAGCACAACTTCTCGTATGGATTCCAGGTGGTGGCTGGCAAGGGCGCACCATCGACTAGAAGGTGGTCGAAATCTCCAACAGCTGCGCCCGCAGTTTCGTTCTGTATCACGTCCATGAACTCATCAAAGTCTTGCCTTTCTTTCTCGCTCAAGGGCATGTTATCGATGAACTCATCAAAGTCTTGCCTTTCTTTCTCCCTTATTTCTTTCTGCATCTTCAAATGATGTTGCCTCAGCCCATCACCTGTTCTGCTCGACTTGCATTCGTTGTTCAAAAGAACGGCACGTTGTGGCCATGACAAATAATGCAAAGAGGACAAACCTTTGAGACATTCGGTCTCCTTCGTTGTCCAAGGTGCACCCGGCTCGTTGTCCACCTTTCCTGTGCCATTCTTCTGCACATTTCTTCGCTGGCACATGTCCACATGAATCCTTTTGATGCGTAATTTTAAAGCTGCATGGTTGCACCCGAAGCCCGGATGGTCGTTCAAAAACATTGTGGCTATTTTCCCTGCACCGCGACCGAAGAACAATTGATGCTTGATCCACAAAATGTCTCTTTCATCCAAAGGTTGTGTTACTTGGCTCTGCATGGTGTCTGCGCAACTCCTCTTAAATATTGCAGTCTCTGAGCGCGTCGCGGCGCGAACCAGTTTTTTCCAATTTTGACTTTGAAAGTACGTGGAAAATGCAATCGCGGACAGAATAAAATTTTCATGGATTTAAATACTCTGTGTCCCAGGGGCATCAGGATGCTTGCAGCAATCAACCCCAAACCCAATTATAAAATTCAGCACCGACAGTGCTTTAATCTTGACGCAGCAGTACCGCGTCAAGAATGTCGCCAAAGGCATCCTGTTTTTGTTTTTGCCCGTGTATTAAAGACCCATCGGCAATGATTCTGCTGGCCATCCTGCTGGCCACGCAAGCTTTTTGCCAGAAGCCGGAGGTCCTGCGCGAGGAGGACAGCGTGCTCGAGGTGGCGCACGCGGACTTCCACGCGTACGAGAACGCGTGGTCCGTGACCTTCCGCAGCGCGCCGAACGCGCACGCGTTCGACGTGCTGGTCTTCGAGATCTGCAAGCCGCCCTGCGGTGCCGACGCCGGCGCCAGGGCGGAGGACGGCGGGGCTGAGCTGTATCCGTGCCGCGCGCTGGCACGGGCCTTCGTGCAGCCGGGCTGGCGCAACGAGTACATTGCGGGCCGCGCGAACGAGAGCGCGCGGCTGTGCGCGGACCTGAGCGACCGCGGCTCGCCGTTGCAGGCGCAGGCCGCGCGCGTGCTGAGCGGGGCCGACGGCGCGCCGCTGGCGCGGGTGCGCGCACCGCTCACGCTGGTGCTCTTCAACGAGGACGAGCTGGCGACGGGCTGGGCGTCGGTCGTGTCCGAGGGCGAAGCGCGGCCGGACATCCTGAGCGTAGCGGTGCGCGTAAGCTACATCACGGCGCTGCACAACATGTTTTCCATGCGGCGATCGGTGCTGCGCCTCCGCGTGCGGCGCCCGGTGCGCAGCGCGCTGAGCTTCAGCGTGCAGAACCCGTGCACGGCGCTCGGCTTCTCGGCGCCGGAGTTCGGCGTCGTGAGCCTGGTGAACGTGAGTGGGCGCTTGGTGTGCGCCTGGTTCTGCCGCGAGGACTACGTCAAGCTGCCGTACAACTCCGCCCCGCCGACGCGTGCGCAGCTCAACGCGTCAACGGCAGACTACGCGCAGCTGGCCGTCAAGTACGAGTGTCGGAAGCCGCCGGCGGACTGGGTGTCGACGGTCTTTGGCCTTACGCTCGAGTCCGCGATGCTGGCGACGGCGGGGGAGTATGCACAGACGCTCTTCGACGCTGTCGACCGGCTCGCGGCGGCGGTGCGGCTGTCACTGGTGGGTGCCGGCGAGGGCATCGTGCTGCTGTCGATCTCGAGCGAACTGTACCACCCGATACCCTTCGTGGAGTGGGCGCGGCGGCTGCGGGCGGCGGGCTGCACGGACGCGGCCGCGTGCGCGGTCGAGGAGATCAGCAACCCAAACTACGTGTACGCGCGGCGCCGGCTGCTAGCGGAGTTGCTGCAGAACCTGCGAGTTGACGGCGTGCTTATTTCGCCGCCTGCCGCGCTGCAGGAGCCCGGCACGCCAGCCTCAGAGCAGCCCAGTACACAGGCGGATCGGGTGGCGGAGGCGCAGAACCTGCGCGTTGCGCTGGCAAGTGCGATCGAGGAGAACATAGAGCTAGTCGCCGAGACAGACTCCAGCCTCGTCGTGCGCAGCGTGCAGGACGTGGACATTGAGGGTGTTATCGTGTCGCAGCCAAAAACGGCCGGCGACGAGGAGGTCGAAGGCACAGAGCAGGCCGCCACCACCGCCTTGCGCGACGCGACGATGGCCGGCGTCGCGCTGGGGGCGAGCGCGATCGTGCTCGCGGTGGCCTGCGCGCCACACCGGGTCACGCGCTTGTTGCCGCGTCTTCGCAAGCCTGGATAAAAGAGAGCGCGAGCATGCCGACGCACGTGAGGCTGCTGATGACCCTGGCGCCCGAGGCGGCGGGGGCCGCAACTGACTCAGAGCAAGCGGAGGCCGCAGAGCAAACGGAGGCCGCAGAGCAAGCGGAGGCTGGCGAGGACACACACGCGACGCACGTTTACGACATTTATGACACGACGGCTCGGCGCTGCAGCACACTGGAGACTGTGCGCTCTGCGCTGCGCAGCCTGCCGCCAGCAACGGGCGAGGAGCGCCCACTGCGGGAGCTCATGCACGCCGCACTACAGCCGCAGCGAGCGGCGGGCAGCGACACTGAGCGGCAGCCGCGCGCCGACGTCACGCTGCCCACGCTGGGCGTGCGCATGCAGGCTGTGAGCGCGCGCGGTGCGGTGCTGGAGGGCGTCGCGAGCTTCACCGTGGGCGACAAGCTGCTGCCGAGCCGCATGCGCGCGGTGCGAGCGGCTGTGAGCGCGGGCGGCACGCAGCTGACGCTCGTCGCGCTGGTGCATGGCGCAGGCATCGCCGGCACGCGCCCAGCGTTCCACTTCATGGGCAGGCCGAGTGGACAGCTTATCGACCTTCGTGCGCTCTCCACTGGCAAAAAAAGCGTGGCCGCCAGCGGCGGCGCCTCGCACTACATGCGCCGCATTGGACAGCTGCAGGCGCACGTGAAGGCGATGCAGGACGTGGGCGTGGCCGTAGACGTGCCGGCGCTGACGCAGCGCGCACACACGCCGCTGATCGACGCCTACATGTCGCACGCCGAGCACGAGGGCCGCGCGCTCATGTGCGTGTCGGTGTTTGCCTGAGAGAGCGCGCGCAAGGCGGCGCTGAGCTCGGCCTCCAGGCGCACGTAGCGCTGGTAAAGCAGCGTGTAGGCCTCCTGGTGGGCCAACAGAGGCGTGAAAGAGGCCTCGGGCGCGTCGGTCATGCCCGGCGCCAGGCAGCGCCGCAGAAGCTCGGTAACAAAATTTGTTTTTGCACGGCCGCTAGGGCATGTAATAAACACAATAAACAGCATACAAACTTGACCACTGATGTCACAGACAGGACAGATAACAGAGATAACAGAGTGCGCTACACCCCTACTGCCCGTCGCCGGCCTGCCCGTCGCCGGCCTGCCCGTCGCCGGCCTTCCTGTCCCCGGCCGCAACGCGAGTCGCGTGCTTGGCGAGGCTCAAGCGCGCGGCGTTGAACGCGGCGTCCTCGTTGTAGGTCCAGATGCCGTAGTAGAGCAGGTCGTGGACCCCGGGGTCGGTGCTTTCCGGCCCGCGAACGCGCGGCTTGCAGCCGATGCGGCGGAGGAGCGAGTACGCCTCCCACGTAAGGTCGGTGCGCGCAGTCGGCGAGGGCTCGTTAGTGCACCAGACGCCAGCGCCGTTAACCAGGTCTTTGCGAACGACGTCGCGCACCGCATGGTTGAGCGCAAGCGGGTCGTCGACGATCATCCTCGACCAGCCTAGGATGCAGGCACCAAACGCCCCTTCGGTCTCGTATTTGAGCACGCCCTTGACACGACAATCCTCAAGCGCCGAGTGCAGTTGGTTCAAGCGCGCGGAGACGCGGCTGTGCATTTCCTTGGCCGCCACGGCCGCCGCGAGGCGCAGCGCCACGGCCGCGCTGTCTGTGGGCGCGGTCGCGGCAGGCTCACCAGCATTGACAAGTTCGCCGTCGACCTCGACGAGTTCGCCGTCGACCTCGACGAGTTCGACAGGCGCAGACTTGCGCTGCTTCTCACGGCGCTCAGCTGCCCACCTGGCAACGATGCTTTTGACGAGCGGCTTCGTGAGAGCAATGTACTCGCCCTTCTTGATGCCCAGGATGCGGCGGCGCATCTCGTTGTCGTCAAAGAGCTGGCGCTTGCGCGTGTTCCTGCTGGGCCTGTGCCAGAGATCGTTTACAGAGCGCCTCGGCAGAGAGCTGCTGCGCAAGCCGGAGTACCAGCTCCATACCTCCTCCGCATCAGCGGCAAAGATGCGCTTGCACCAAGGCGCAAGCGGCGGCGGGTTACTAGGCGTCGGCTTGCGTGGCATGTGTCGCGAACCGTGGAAGATCAAAGTCAAAATACGGTGTCAAAATATATACTTGTTGGAATTTTGAGTTTCAGTAGTGCCTCTTGGGAATTTTGAGTTTCAGTAGTGCCTCTTGGGAATTTTGAGTTTCAGTAGTGCCTCTTCGGAATTTTGAGTTTCAGTAGTGCCTCTTGGGAATTTTGAGTTTCAGTACGGGCCTCTTTTTGAGCGATTTGAGTTTCAGTACCGCCAATCGCGAACCAGCATGAGCACGAGGGCTGGTAAGCGCAAGCTTGAGCAGGCTGCGGAGGCTGTTGCCGCGGGCGGCGCCGGGGGCCAGGCCAGCCGCGAGGCCGGGGGCCAGGCCAGCCGCGAGGCCGGGGGCCAGGCCAGCCGCGAGGCCGGGGGCCAGGCCAGCGACCACAGCGAGGCTCCTGCCTATGACAGCTACTACAAAGCGGTCAAGTTCATGCACAAGTGCGCAGTGGATGCAGTCTATCAATTCGACGAGTACCGCTCCTTGCTTGAAGACGAGGTCACCATGGCCATCGGACACTCGCAGGTGCTCGAGGCTTCTGAAGTCAAGAGCAGCTTCGCCCTCGCCAAGTCGATGATCGCCCGCGTGGCCGAGGCCTCGGCGAAGCTCGTTGAGCAAGGTAAAGCTCAGCACTCCAGGACACCGTTTGAGCTCTTTATGCGGCTTCATACACAGAAGAACTTGACGGATGCCGCGCGCGCGCTGCTAAACGTCGAGCGCATGCACGTCGAGCAGCTGCGCAACGAGCTTGCCGAGGCGCTGAACGGCGCCAAGCGCGACGAGGAGCTCAAGCTCATGGACACTGAGGCGCTGCTGCAGCTGCGCGGCACCCTGGAGGAGTCGCTCGCGCGCGTGGCGGATATGCAGAGCCGCCGCGCAGCCGAGATGCGTGTCTGTGCGACGCTGCCGTCGGCCGTGTGCCCGATCACGAACAAGTGCATGATCGATCCCGTGATGGCAGCCGACGGCCACTCGTACGAGCGCACCGCGATCGAGCGCTGGATTCAGAAAGAGGACCAACACGCGAAGTCGCCACTCACCGGCGTCAAACTGTCTTCGCACGCAGTCGCTACCAACTGGACCCTCCGCAAGACCATCAACGAGGCCGTGGACGCTGAGCTCGCGCGCCAGGCGCCGGGCGGCGCGGCGTAGCACGCTTAGTATGCGCAGCACTGCCACAGCACTACAGAGCCAGTTTGCATGGCGTACTCTTTGATCAGCCCTAGCCGGTGCTGATATGTAAGCGTGTTTGACGATTTATTACACTCAAACTTAGAACATTCCTGCTGCCACTCACTTGCGCGACTTGAGCATGATGGATACCATGCGCTCAGTCTGCAGGGCGTGTACGTACTTGGCGTACGAGACGTACTTGGACTTGGGTGCTTTCCTGGGCGCCGGCGCCCCGGCTGCCGCCTTCACAATTGCCGCCTTCCCAGCCGCCGCCTTCCCAGCCGCCGCCTTCCCGGCTGCCGCCTTCTCTTTTGCCACTGCCGCCTGCAACAGTTGGAGCGCGTGCGTCAGCGCGCGCCAGCACAATGCCCGCCACCACCACTAACCTTCGGTTGCCGGCGTGCCATCGATCTTCGGGCTGGGTGCAAAATTCGAAGTCCTTTTATAAACAGGGGGATTGACAAGGACCGGTCCTTTTGGGGTTCGACCACCGGTCCTCCAAAGATTTTGTACTGAAACTCAAATTTTTGCAAACCACAAACTAATCCACAAACCAAATAAAAAATTCACGAATCGTCAATACTGAAACTCAAAACGACTTTACTATAAAAAGAAACAGAACATCCAATCGCGAACTTTACCACCATGGCCACGAGGGCTAGCAAGCGCAAGGCAACGCAGGTCTCCGACATTCCCACAGACGGCAAGGCCGCCGCAGACGGCGGGGCCGCCGCAGACGGCGGGGCCGCCGCAGACGTCAAGGAGGAGTCTAAGCTCACGTGCGATGGGCACGGCAAGCGCTTCGGGCTGCGTCTGGCTGAGGAGCTCGACAGGGAGCGCAGATCGTATTTGAGTGTCGTGAACAAGCAGCTCGAGGAGATGCGCAGCGAGAACGCGCTCAACAAGCAGAGGGTCGATGGCCTCGAAGGCGTGATCAAGAACAAAGTCGAGGGCCTCGAAGGCGTGATCAAGCAGATCGAGGAGGCGCGCAGCGAGCTCGCGCTCAGCAAGAAGAGGGTCGAGGACCTCGAAGGCAGGAACGTGGTGTGCATGGACGCTGAAGCCCTGCTCCAGCTGCGTCACGACCTCGAGATTTCGCTCAAGCGTGTGAAGAAAGCGGAGGACCGCCTCGCGTGCCTGCCGTACGTGCCGGAGATTCTGCCTTCGGCTGCGTGCCCACTGACGAAGCAGTGCATGATCTTCCCCGTGGTGGCTTCCGACGGCAACACGTACGAGCGCTCGGCGATTGAGAAGCACATCGAGGCCGCTGGTGAAGAAGCCACGTCTCCGCTGACCGGCGAGAAGCTCGAGTCCCACAACCTCGAGACCAACTGGAGCATGCGCAAGGCCATCGTCGAAGCCGTGGAGAAGGTGCTCGCGCGCAAGGCCGGCGAGGCCGGCGGCGAGGCCGGCGGCGAGTAGAACAGGGAGGGCGGGTCTTTAGCGTAGCTCAGTCATCATACTTCAGTCGATTTAATTGTCAGACAGCATAAATAAACATTAGCGTATCTCAAAACTCAGCTAGACCTGAGAATTAGACATGCCGGTCCTCTGTAAGCGATCCCCACTCGCAGCACCCTCGTACCTGTAGTATCAAACAGAAACTGGACCCTGAAGCGTCCGCAATCGCTTGTCAAATCGAAACAGTGGAAGAACACCTCCATTTGCTCCAGTTCCCATTCTGCCTCGTTGAATCGAGTTTCATCCAAGGCGCTGCGAGCCATCAACCACTCGTGGAATCCGTGCCACAGCGCTTCATACACCAGTGTCCGCTGTTCTGCGTTATACTGCTCCCACTGCTCCGTCGCCATGTCCAGCCACTGCGCCTCCTCCGCCGGCCAGTAGTTAAAAAAGCCGTGCGCCTGCTGCCAGTCGACGGGGTGTGTCTCAAAAACAGCCTGGAGCTCGTGCTGCTCGTCCTCGTCGTCGCTGACTTCGTCTGTATCGTCATCGGGATTATCAACATCAAGAGCCTGCATAACGTTGTCCTCGTCGTCATCCTCAGCGCCAGAATCAAAGTCGTCATCCTCGTCGAGTTCGTCTAAGTCAGGCTCCCAGTCCATCAAGTCTTCCTCGACGTCCCTGAGCTCCATCTGGCGCGCCGGCACCAGGTAAATGTTCCATGCGCGCATGCATGACAGATCTTAAATCCCACACATAACTCTTTTACTCTCAAAAATAAATAAATCTTAGCTCCTCGCTACTCGAAGCCGGGGTCGCACACACAGTCGCTGCTGCGCGTACTGGCCGGCGAGCTCGTGTTCTGGCCCGCCGCGCAGGCGTGGCACTCCGTGGCGCCGATGTTGGCCTGGTAGAACCCATGCCCGCACGGCACGCACACGCCGCCCGCGTCGAAGTGTCCGGGCTCGCACGGCAGGCACGCGTAGCCCTCCGTGCAGAAGTCCTCGTAGTGCTCGGCGAGCGACACGTTGTGCGCGTGGGCAGCGTAGAGCTCGAAGAGCGCCTCGACGCGCGCCCAGCTGAGGGCCAGCTCCGCGCCCGGCGCGCAATCGCTCGGCTGGACCTCCGCCACGCGCCACAGGCACGCGTGGCACGCCGTCTGTCCCGCCGCGCGCTGGTAGAGCCCCGTGCCGAGCGTGTCGCATGAGGCGCAGCTGCTCGCCTCGCTGGAGTTGGAGACCGTATTCGGAGCACATGGCACGCACGCGGCGCCGACACTCCGCGACCCTGGAGCGCACGCAGCGTACTGGCACTCATACGGCGCGCCCGCGTCGAAGGCCGCCGCGCCGAAGCCCGCGCGCGCCGGGCACGCCGAGCAGTTGTACAGCGTCTGCGGGCCCTGGACACACACGACCTCCGCCGCATAGCCTGGCTCGCACGTCGCGTTCAGGCCCGCGCACTGCGACACACACGCGCCCGCCTGCAGCTCGAAGCCGGCGTCACACACGACGCCACACGTGTACGCGTCCACACGCGCGTGCGCGCCGTTTGCCACGCTCGGGCAGGCCACGACGCGGTTCGGCGCCGCCGCGCGCGAGAGCACCTTGTCCTGGCCCTCGCCCGCCAGGCTGTCTTCGCGCAGGCATCCGTACTCCGGCAAGAACTGGTATCTGATGAGGCTCGTGGACCCCAGCGCCGCGGCCACGGGCACCGACATCGCGTACTCGCCCGCGTCGGCGCACAGCGTCGCCGCCAGCGCGCTCGGGGGCGACGCGCACGCCTCCGCCCGTGTCCGCAAGCCGAAGTGCATCTTCTCGGTCTCCGGCCGCCGCGTCAGCACCTGCACCTCCGCGTCGAACTGCAGCGGCCGCACGCAGTCGAGCAGCGAGAAGCCCTGTGCGCCTGGGCACGCGCGCGCGCCGGCGTCGGCGGCGAAACTCACCAGCGTGTCCTCGTTGCAGGCCAGCACCCCGTCGCGCCGCCAGCGGTCGAAGTCCGGCGCGCACGCGTCCAAACGCAGCCCCTCCGGCACGCGCGCAAACTCCATGCTCCCGTAGTTCTCCGCACGCACGCCCGCCTGCGCGCCCGTCTCGCGGTCGTAGCCGAGCGCCAGCCGCAGCGCGCTGCTGTTGCCCGACAACCACACGCCCGCAAGAGCCGGCAGCCGGTTCGCAAAGTACGGGTCTTCGTTGCTGCTTTTCTGCTCACACGGGTCGATGCTCACGCAGTCGCGCTCCAGCCACTCGACACCGATCGCGTGCTCGTCCAGCTCGCGCTGTTTGAGCTCAGACACGGCAGCGTCCAGGCCGCGACAGACCACGAGGCCGTAGGTGGCGTTCGACACACTCGCGTACAGCGGCAACGCCCCTGCCAGCTCGAAAAACAAGAGGCCTAGCAGTGCCGATCGCATTCTCCAATACATACTCACACGTTGTTTTATACGGTGTTTGTAAGATGGTTTATTACAAAGATCACATTATCTTTTCACACTGTCGATCACTTGATCACACTTCTACATCGCCACGTACCTCTTGTGCCAGAGCGGCTCGGTCCGGCTCACGGCCGGATTGTGGCTGAACCGAGAGCCCCTGCCGCCGAGCCGCCTCAACCCCAGCTTCTTCATGAGATTGAGCACGGTGCCCGACGCCGTGTCAGTGGCGTAACGCTTCAACTCCCACACAACATTAGGCTGCATGCGCATCGCGCCGACAGTCCACTGCTCCATCGTCTGCAGAAACTCCACTGGCTCCACAACCCGCAGCGTGTGGCAACCCAGCAGGCTCGCCTGCTTGCCGTCGCAGGCTGCCGCACGGTCGAACACGAGCTCCACCACGCCCGCCGCGCGCATGCCGTCGATCTCACGCACCAGCGACCACAGCAGCAGCTCCAGCCCAAAGGGGGCGAAACCTTCCTCGCCGTACTTGCGCGACAGGCGTTCTCCGGTCCTCTCAAGCGTCCACATTGGCACGCCGTCGCGCCATATCTCGCGCGCGCCTGCATCTGCAGCAGCGTCCGCCGCGCGCACGAAATCCCGGCCCGCCTTGCACAGCGGCGCGAGCACCAAGCCAGCCTCCTCGCGCGTCAGCTGCCCCGCGAGCAGCGTCAGCCCGTCCTTTTCACGCAGCAGCGCGTCAAAGCTCTGACCCTTCACCATGTGGCACCGCACGCTTGATACTGAAACTCAAATTTGACCCCTGGTACTGAAACTCAAATCTGACCCGTTGTACTGAAACTCAAATTTGATCAACACGAACCACTCCACGAACCAGATGCTGAAACTCAAATCTCAAAATTGCTATAAAAGGAATCTTGTAGGTCGGTTGTGTCGATACCACACCGCCATGAAAACCCTCAAGGAGGCGCGCACAGAGGCAAAGGAGTCCCGCATTTCTGAAAAGTTGGAGAAGCGGGTGGAATTGGAACGCCTGCTTTCCGTCAAGCTCGAGGAGTTGAACCAGCTGCGTCTCTCGTCTGACGCACGCACGCAGGAGTCTGACGCACGCACGAAGGAGCTCGGGGAACTTCGCTTGCGCAACCACGAGCTTACGATGGAAATGTCGAAGGTGCGCCGTGAGCTCAACCAGTACATCAACAAGGCAATTCGCGAGAAGCAGCGACAGAAGGACATCTGCTGGGTGCCAGAGGCCACCCTGCGCGAGGTCACGAGCGAGCTCCATGCCGAGCAGAAGATGAGGCGCCGCCTGTGCGGCCAGGGCCTTGAGAACTGCACGGACGCCGAGCTGCAGGAGCTCTGTGAGAAGATTAACACGGCACAGGAGCGCGTCACCGACGCCATGGAGCGCCGCGCTGCCGAGACCCGCGTCACCGAGAAGAACTTGAACTACCAGTGCCCGATCTCGCAGTCGATGATGCGCGACCCGGTCGTGACGGTGGACGGGCAGTCATACGAGCGCAAGAACATTGAGCAGTGGTTCAAGATGTGCAAGGACTCGAAGGAGCCGATCTCGTCGCCGCTACGCGCGCCACTGGCCTCGGACTTGCTCGTCCCGAACAACAGCCTTCGGCGCGCCATCGAGGAGGCTGTGGACTTCGAGCTTCTCTGCTTGCGCACAGAGCGCGCGGCCAAGCGTGCGCGCAGCGACTAGTATGCCTTGTGTCGACTAGTATGCCTTGTGTGCGCGCGCCGCCTGACGCGCCGCCCGCCAATGATTTGTTGCACTGTTACTAATAAACATTGTGCAAGCTACCTGTAGTACTCTGCGCGGTAGCCGCTGTTGCACACGCAGTCGAACCGATCGTCGGAGCCTGCCGGCGACGCGCTGTTGTCTGGACAGTGCAGCAGGGTGTCGTTGACGCACACGTCGTTCGGCCCGCACTGCACGCACGGCTGGTCCCACTGCACAGCGCAAGGCTGCCCGGCGGCGTCCACGAAGCCCGCGTCGCGCCCGGCGAGGTCTTTGGTGCGCGTGCACCCGCGCCAGAAGCCGGGCTCGCAGAAGCACTGCTCGACCGCGCGCGCGCCGGCTGTGCTGGTCGAGGCGTTGGCGCACGGCACGTAGCCCACTCCGCCGGCGCACCACGCGCCCGGGATGCACTTGTCGCAGGCGGCCGTGCGGTTGACGCTGTAGTACCCCGCGTTGCAGGAGCAGTTGGCTTGCTCTGATGAGCCCGCCGGACTGTGCGAGAAGAGGCGGCAGAGCGTCGCCACCTCGCCGCCGGGGCAGAAGCGCCCGGGCTCGCAGAGGCTGCAGGCCACGCCGTCCTCGCCCACGAAGCCCGCGTCGCACGTGCAGTCCTCCGCCGCGTCGCTGCCGGCCGCGCCCGCCGTCGAGCTGTGCACGTGGCAGGCGACGCACGCCGTCGCCCCGGAGCCGCTCTGGAACTCGTTCGGCACACACGGCGCGCAGGCGGTCGCCACCGCGCTCGCGGCGCCCGTCTGCCCGGTCCCGTTGAAGGTAAGGTCGAGCTGCTGGAACTTGCCGGGCGCACAGAGCGCGCAGTGCTCGTGGAAGGTTCCCTCGGCCCCTGGAACGCACTGGCACTGCGCAGGGCTCGCGAGCGGCGCCGACGTCGCAGCGCGGCTGTGCTCGGCGCAAGGCGTGCAGTCCGTCACGACGCCGCCGACGGCGAAGGTGTTGAAGGGACACGCCTCGATCCGGTCCGCGCCGGGACAGCGCGCGCCAGGCTCGCAGAGCGCGCAGCGGAAGCCGAAGTCCAGCGGCGACTTGTACAGGCCGGGCGCGCACACGCAGGTGAAGACGTCCACCACGCTCGCCTGCGCGTGGCTCGCGTTCGCCGGACAAGCCTCGCACGGCAGCGCGAGGTGTCCAGGCACGCTCGTGTTCTGCCACGTGCTCGCGCCGCAGGGCTCGCACGCCGTCAGGCCGGGCTCCAGAGCGACGCTGCCGCTCGCGCAGGCAAGACAGGTGTCGCCGGTCGGGGCGCCTCGGGCGGTCGAGAACTTGCCGGCGGCGCACAGGGTGCATACGGAGGCGTTCTTGTCGTCGCTGAAGGAGCCAGGGGCGCAGGCGGTGCAGACGTAGACGCCGTCGGTGCCGGCGGCGGGGTCCAGCACGCCGAAGAGTCCGGGGTCGCACACGCAGGCGCGTTGGCTTCGAGATCCGGCGGCGCTGGAGGTGTTGGCGTGGCAGGCCAGGCACGCTGCGCGAGAGCTAGAATGAAGGAAGACATTGTAGGTGTTAGATGGGCACGCCTCGCAAATATAGCTGCTGCTGTTTTCGCGGAAGGTGCCCGCCTCGCACGCCACGCACGCCTCGCCAGGCGCCCCCGCGTAGCCCAGGTTGCACGCGCAGGCCTCGATCGTGAAGGACGCCGAAGGCGCGGCCGCGTTCGGGTCGCAGGGAAGGCAGCTGGCGACTGAGGGCGCGGTCGTGTCGGGGTTGAAGGTATCGACCGGACACGCCACGCACGCTGACTGGTTGACGTGCTCGTTGTAGAATCCCGGCGCGCAGGGCTGGCAGAAGAACGCG
>Ga0078894_10002410_pt1 | contig 14194 bp, 11 predicted proteins | sample LauGreSu1BDMLBSD_2_FD_67506 | JGI IMG/M metagenome (GOLD analysis project Ga0078894, IMG submission 67506) | Freshwater lake microbial communities from Lake Michigan, USA - Su13.BD.MLB.SD (version 4) (version 4) | ecosystem: Environmental > Aquatic > Freshwater > Lake | place: Lake Michigan...
CATTAATGCATTTCAAGCTGGATATCAATTTGATCAAAAAAGTAATCCTGGTGCAGCAATTCGCAAATTTGCTGAAAAATCTAAAAAATTTAAAGGATATTTTTGGACTTTAACTCAACAACCACCAAAAATTGATCATGCATGATATTTCGCTTCGTCTGTTTTTGGTTTTCCGTCTACTCCAAATCCATAACTTCCATTATACTCATGAAGCATTTCTGCATCAAAGCTCAAATATTGTGCAATTCTGGTTCCTCTTTTAATTCGAGCTGGACCTGTTCCTATGTGCAAACAGCCTGCCATGCAACCTTTGTATTTTGAATCATATAATCCACTCGTAATAAAAATATCAGATCTATTTAGAGTGCTTCTAGTAATAACCCACCCAGCTTCAAATTCTCCAACAGAAATTACATTAGACATGACAACTTCGTAAGAGCCTACTTCGAGATTAAAGTACCCTTCTTCATCTGGAAAGATTTCTTGTGTTTCTCTTAATTTCTTATGATTATCTGAAATCTCAAAAGTGGTTGGAAGAATTTTAAAAACCTTATCCAATCGAAGATCTACTGCATTTGGTTGACTGTCTCCTTCTTGGACGTTTGTAAGTGTGCTTTTTGAAGTAGGACCTAAGATGTGCTTCATATTAAAACTCTCTACCAAAATCTTCTCCAAGCAACTGTCTGCCTGTATAATTTTGGGAAACGGTAGTTCCTTGTTCGTATACGGTTTGTTGTCCAGCTTTAATTGCATTTTGCTGCAACCACATAATAAGATCTGCTTCTTTTGAATCTGGAACTATAAATAGTCCTGCGCGCGTTTGTATAGTAATTTGCATACAATATATAATATAAACTAGTTCAAAAATTAATCAACTCGGTTAAATATTTTCTATGGACGACATTCAAACTTTACTAGATGAGCTTAGCAGCTTTCAAATGCCTGCTCCAAATACTCAAAAAGCAGTAGAGTCCGATCCCGTCCTTGACAGAAAAGAAGTTGAGCAATACTTTTTAAACAAAACAAAAGCTGTCATCGAAGCTAGTGTTGGAGCTGTACAAGATTTGACTCAAGCAACAGTCCACGGAGGCGACGCTAAAGACGTTGAAGCATTGTCTAAGCTAGTAGCATCAACTGCTCAAATGCTAGATACATTAAATAAATCGAGTCTTATCGATCGGAAAGCCGACAGAGACGAACAACTCGAAAAAATTCGTATAGAAGCAAAAAAAGAAATTGCGGCACTTAAACAAGGTCCTAGTCATGTAACCAACAACAACGTTCTTGTAGCTTCAAGAGAAGACATTATGAAAAAACTAATTGATTCTCCTACAATAGAAAGCTTAGAAAGCAAAATTATTAAGTAAACAAAATGTCTAACTGCGTTTCTCCTAGCGATACATCAAAAGTATATTGGGGCAGCATTGTAGCAGATGGTTCGCCAAACCAAGCAATAGCAATGCCCAGCAACAATGCAAATCCAATAGAATACGTATCTCTTTTATTGCATGGAGACGGGATCAATAATGCTCAGAACAACGCATTCCGAGATAGCAGTTCCAATGACCATACTATTACTCCCGTTGGTACTGTTACGCAAGGATCGTTTTCTCCGTTCGGAGATTTGTGGAGCAATTATTTTCCAGGAATAAATTCAAACTATCTTTCTATTCCTTCAAATTCTGCATTTAATTTTGCGTCTGGAACGTTTACTGTTGAATTTTGGATTTATTTTAACTCTGTATCATCCGGCACATGGCAAAATATAGTAGGCAATTATAATGGCATATCAACAGGATGGTCAATACAAGCAGACGACAAATTTGTTGCTAACTTTTCCGGAGATGTAAGTGATATAACAGGTACCACAACTCTCGTTCCAAATACATGGTACCACGTTGCAGTAAGTGGTTCGACTGGTTCATATAAGCTATTTGTCAACGGTGTTCAAGAAGGATCAACACATACTGGAACTACTTCTTTTACGGGTGGAATTTTAGGAATAGGAGCGCTTGGAGACAGACCTGGGTTTATTGGCCTTGTTCCTGTTAATGGAAATATTTCAAATCTCCGTATAGTTAACGGAACAGCTCTTTATAATTCCAACTTTACTCCTCTTACCTCTAATCTCACAGCAATAGTTGGAACGGTTCTTTTAACCTGCCAAAGCAATACGTTTGAAGATAATAGCACTAACAATTTCGCTATTACAGTAAATGGGACTCCAAGCGTTGTTCCAAATTCTCCATTCAAACCGACGATTGCTTATAGTCCAGCTATTCATGGAGGAAGTGGATACATTATTGGCAGTTCACACTTTAGAGCTCCATTAGCTAGTTTGCCTTTCACGGATGATACATGGACTATAGAATGTTGGGTTTACATGTCTACAGTAGCAGCAAACAATCCGATATGCTGCGCTTCGGATTTAATGGTATTCAATTTGACTCCAACTCAGCTCCAATTAGCATGGAGGCCTGCTGCAGGCGGTTGGTTGGGTTTTACATCAGATTATACATTTGAGGCTAACAATTGGTATCATGTTTCTGTTTCTAGAGATAATGGAGTAATTAGATTTTCAGTAAATGGAGTTGTAATGACAGCTACAGGCGTAGCCGTTGACGGAGCACAAGGGGGTCAAAGCACAGCTTTCTTTTATATTGGAGCTTTTGACAATTTTCCGTTTTCTGGCACCATGGACAACTTCCTTGCTGGTTACATAAGCGGTTTTAGAGTAACAAACAATGTTCTTTATCCAGCTGGATTTAATCCACCAACAGCGCCTCCAACAAATAGTGCCGCTACTTCTCTTTTGCTTAATTTCACAAACGCTGGTATTTTTGATTCTGTTAGAAAACACGACATACGTGCTGTCGACGATGCTAACATTTCAACAGCTGTAACAAAATATGGAAGCGGTTCTATTAGATTTCAAGGAAACAATGACTATTTAACAATTCCAAATAGCAGTGACTTCGCTTTTGGAACTGGAGATTTTACGGTAGAAGCTTGGGTATATCCAACCGGTACAGCAGGGTACAAGGCTATATTTTCAACACGTTCTGCTGTAATTACTACACCTACCTCTTTTATTGTCGGTTTAAATACGGGTAACACATCTGCCTTCTGGTATGCAAATGGGTTTTTGTTAGTAAATGCCCAAAATATAGGTCTCAATACCTGGGCGCATGTGGCTGTTAGTAGACAAGGTACAACACTGAGGTTGTTTGTAGACGGTGTATTGATCTCAACTGCATTTAATAACGATAATCTAACTTCAACCTTGGGGACTGTTGGTGCAAACGCAGACGGATCAGAGCCTTTTGATGGTTACATTGACGATCTCAGAATTACAAAAGGAGTTGCTGTTTATACATCTAATTTTACTCCACCAACTCAAGCTTTTCCTGATACTTTTCAATCTCAGTCTTCGACTATAAACGTAACGCTGTCTTCTCCTACTTCAAACGACACGACTACAAGTTCATATTTTAATTATAGCGGCATTCCATGCACTTTTAAAAATGCAGATGGAATTGCAGCTAGAACAAATTGGGAAGGACCGAAAACATGGACTTTTTCCCAGCCAGTAACTAATCCAGCTTTTGCAGTTTATTCTCTTGGAAATGGAGGACAAAAATTGTCTTTGACTACTTCTGCAAGTTCCTGGAAAATTTTATGTAACTCGTCTGTTTCAGCAAACCAAATTTGCATCTCAAATGATGGCACTACAATTGAAGGCAAAGAAGGATATGGTATTATTGTTTTTCCTGGTACATACAATTCGATTACAATTAATTCTGATATGTCAGAATATTATTCAAATTATGTTTGGGGAACTGTTGATACTCCATTAGTTAATCAAACAACTTGCGTAGAATGCCCAACTGCTTTGCCGTTAACTTTGGAAGCTGAGTGTGTGTCTGTTTATTTTCCTAGAGGTTTAAGACCAAGCGGTGGTGTCTTAGGTGGTAGTGTAGAAACTGCAAACGTTACCATTAAAAATATAGGAACAACTACATGGACAACAGGACAACTGTTTAGACTTGGTTGTCAAGACCCTCAAGATAATAGCAATTGGGGTACATGTCGAGTTAGCTTACCAAGTGCTTTACCTGTACTTCCTGACGCCAATGTTACCTTTACGTTTCCTGTAACAGCTCCAGCTCTTTCTGGAACATATCCATTTTCTTGGAAGATGCTCAGCGAAGCTGCTCCTGGAGGACTTGGAACATGGTTTGGACCTACGTGCACTAAATTAGTAACAGTTCAAAATATTTGTAGCAATCCATTAACATACACTCCAATTATGTCGTCTAGCTGCAACGATTTTTTGAATAATTCGGTTTATAAAAAATTATCTGCAGACGAATGTGTTGGAAATACGAGAAGCACTATTAATCAAAATTTCTTCTCAATTCAACAAACTCTGACGCTAATGAGAGATACTATACCATTTAAATATAAAAATGATTTAAATGCTGTATTCAGAGAGTATGGAGTGTCTCTTTGTCCCTCAGTTAATATAAACATGGAGAGTATAGATTCTGATGATTGTCTGGGAGACTCGAGATTAACTATCAACAATAATATTATTAATATTAAGAATGTTATCGACGAACTGCATTTCATAATTAATTTCTTTTCTGATGTTCCATATTCGTTTTCAGACACAAATGAATTAATATATGGTTTAATACCTGAAAATGAATGCATCGGAGATTCGCTCGAACGTTTAAATTATTTGTTTGATTATATTAAAAATTTGTTAAGTGAAATTTGCTCAATCGTTGATGTGCCTGCATTTACTCCGACTCCTACTCCCACTCCAACAATTACTCCAACTAACACTCCAACATGCACAAATGAAAGAGGTGATATTTTAGATCGTTTTGCTTTACAAGGAGAAGGAGGTTATAACTGGAACACTTTTAATTTTGTTGATAGAGACAAAATGTATGTTTCTGAATCTTTTGCCAACGAACGCTTTCCTAGTGTTATTGGAGGAAGTCCTGCTGCTCCAGCTGCTTACTATACCACATATGATTACACAACAGCTATTGGAGGTACAACGTATTATGGGTTAAGCGGAATATTAAGGTTTTGTGCAGGAAATGCTAATAACACTGCTATTTTTAGAGACGGTAGAGTCTTTTGGAGTGGTTCTACAAAAGTCCATCCATGGATTCAAACCAACATAAATCAGTTCAAAGATTTGTTTATGCCTTCATCTTATAGAGCCAATTACGTCCAATTGGTTTTAATGAAGAATGGAGAATTAAGAAAACTAGATCTAGACGACGCTACTGAAGAAAACAATCCACCAGTAGTCGTTGGTTTAGACAATACAGTGTCCCCAGCAGTTAACAAAACTTTAAACGATGTCACTAAAATAGTACAAATTAACCAAGCCCATAACGCAGATTGCATTGTTGCATGTGCTGACGACAGTGTTTGGCACGTAGTTGTTGCTAACGGTAATTACGCCCCTACTGGAGAAATTGCTGCCAGAAGAATTAAGAATTTAAAAGCTTCGGAAATACAATTTGCAATGATTGGAGATCCCGGTGATTCCTGCTTTGTCGTTCTCAAAAACGATCTGAAGAAAATATATAGATTGAATAATTCTGGAAGAAATCTATGTGACTTCGGTTGGCTCACTGAAAGATCTCTTACCCCTGTCAATTTAACTCCGTTTACGTATTACGGTTCTAGTAGCACAACACTCCTCGAGCCCGATGAATACTTTATTGATGGAAGCAGTAACGAATTTCATTTTACTTTTTTAACGAATAAATATGTCCATTGCTTTAAAGCCGCTCAATACGGTATCGGAAGTTGTGCCTACCCTGGTCAAAATCCTGTATATGTAAAGCACACTCTTCTTCCAAGTCAGCAACCATCTATTAGAATGGTAACCGCTACTTCATACGCCATGGCTGTAGAATTAGCAGACGGTTTCTATCTGTTAAGCTCTAACGGCATTGGAAACTACGTCACCGGCGAGCCGGGTAGCGAATACCATAAGGCTTATCAAAACATGGATAAAATTCCAAATTGGACTAATTTGGCCAATGTATTAGCTCCTTTGAGAGGTCTAGTTCCTTTTGATACAAGCTGTCCTATTATATACACCCCTCCACCAACAGTTCCTCCTTATCAACCCACCCCGACTCCTACTCCAACAGCAACAAGTACTTCCACTCCTAGTCAAACTCCCACTCCTTCTACTTGCATTCCTTTAGAAGGGGAGAAGTTTATAGATGTAGGAGAAACATTAAGAACATGCAATTCTGTTAATCGTTCGAATACTAATATAATCGTAAAAGGCTCTTTCTGGGTTGATAATACAATTAAAGTAAAGACATTGTTAGTAGAAAGCGGCGCAAATTTATACCTTACTGGATTTATTCTAGGTAGTGTTTTAAATGATGGTGGCACTATAACAAACGCAATACCTCCTTCATCAGCAACCTATCTTTGCTGTGACATTTAATAGACGTTCGAATAAATAAACAATATGCCAGGAGTTAAAATTACATCATTGCCAGTAGTTCCGCTTCAAAATAGCGATATTATTCCTGCTGGAAGAACTGGAGGCGTAACGGTCGGTATTCAAGGAGGGGAGTTTCTTAATAAATTTAGTGATTTATACACAAGAATTAACACTTTATCCGCTAATACTATTTATGTTAACGATACTCCGACCATTAGACTAACGTACAATAACAATACTAGATTGTTAACAGCAAATCTCAGAGAAACATTAGATTTAACTGCTTGGAACGGCAAGTTAAAACTCCCAACAGACATTGAAATACCTCCAGGAGCAATCATGCCCTTTGCTTTAAATGCAGCTCCAGATGGTTGGCTTGTTTGCGATGGCAGCAATTCTTTACCAAACGGTACAGGAACCTTTCAAGGCAAAACAGCTAATTTCGGTCGTTTGTATAATGCTTTAGGAAATACATATGGAGCATTGGGAACTCTACCCGACTTGAGAGGTTATTTTATTAGAGGTTTTGGTACAAATGTTGACGGAACAGCTTCTTATAATGTATTTGGCGCAAAGCAAGCCGACGCTTTTCAAGGGCACAAACACGATTTATATGATCCCGAGCACGGTCATACAGGGAGTGCTGATGAAGGAGGAGAACACGAACACAAAATAAACAAAGGAATATCTAATCTGGAATCCGTTTCAGATTGTAACGTAAAAGAAGGCGACACAGATGCATGCGATTGTGGCCAATGGTGGACAGAAAAGGGAGGAAAGCACGGCCATCCAGTAACAGTTAGTCCAAATCCAACTAACGTAAAAGTATTAAGTCCGACTGGAGACACAGCAACAGCTGGTTCAGGAGATTCCAATGGTCCTGGTGGATCTACACCAAGAGTTTCCAATGAAACAAGACCGAAGAACGTTAGTCTACTTTACTGCATTAAATATTAATAGATATGGCAAATTGTAATACAGCTCAACAAATTTCTCCCACTGAATGCATGGGAGATTCATTACAAAAAATTAACACAAATTTTGTTAATTTAGATAGAAGTATTTGTGGCATTCCTTATCCCCAATCTTCGGATCATGATAGCACAAAACACAATTTGGCTTTATCCGAACAGCAAACTTGGTCATTTGACTCTCAGACTAAAAACTCTTTTGCTTACAGCACTCGATTTGATTCTATTGGTAACGGAGTTCAACGAACTACGCTAGCGTTGGATGATGCAACACAGATCGATGTAACTGTTTTTCCGTATCATAGCAATTCAACTGTATTAGCAAGCAAACCACTGGCTACCTTTTCCACGATTTCATTGACTGATAACATCCCAACTGTTACTTTGTATTGGACAGCTATTGGATCAAACGAATGTGCTTTTGTTGAAGATTTTAATAAACCGAACTCCTTTACAGACAAAGGTCCAATTTGGTTCAATGATACAGTATCTGCAATTGTATCAGGAACTAATAAGTTGTACGTAGGAGGGTCCTTTACACGAGTTGGTGGAGTAGCTAAGGAAAAATTCGTAGCTATAGATCTCACAACTTCAGAGGGAGCTATTTCAACAAGTACTACGATTGAAGATCTGGGAAGCCATGGCGATGTCCGTAAAATAGTAAAAGCAAGCGTAATACAAAATGCTACTCCCAAAGAAATCATTGTCATTGGAGGTTCATTCGAAAACATTGGTTTGAGAGGTCGTAGCTTACTAGTATACAATGCCACAAACGATTTGTATTATCCGTTTTATGTTAATGGAGAAGTAAACGCTTTGCGTGTAATTGAAAATCGGTTATATGTAGGCGGCGAATTCGATTATGTAAATTACGGAACAAGTAGTGCTTCCGTTTTTTCTGGCCAGAGATTGCAAACGAATGGTTTCTTTGTTGTAAATTTATCTCAATTGTTGATTGGGTTGATGAGAGGATCTTTATATGATCTTTCTTCTGTTTTTAATTGCACGTGCAACGAACCAGTTGTCATTAATGATTTTGAGTATTACGACGGTGTTTTGTATATAGGAGGAAAGTTCAAGATCAAAACGCAAACAAACTTGCTTTCTTATCAAAATTTATGCTCTCTCAACGTAGGAGGTTTATATGGAGATGGTGCTCTCAAACTTGATTGGAAGCCAATTATCAACGGACCAATTTATTGCTTGCATATTGATAATACTATAGCAAAAGGAAACTCTTCTTATCTTTACATTGGAGGAGATTTTTCTCGAGTCTACACAGAAAGTCAATTCAATCAACAACCACGATTTAGAAATAAAGAAATTGTAAATTGCGAAAATGCTATTTGTTACAAGTTAAGCAATTTGGCAACTACCCTGACAACTCCTACGCTCGTGTCTGATTTTAAACCTGCATTCGAAAGCCCTGTAACAAGATTTGCTTCTCATGATGACGAGCCTGATTCTCATATTTATTGTTACGGAAGGCATACATCTGTAAATTCCGAAGCTTCGAATTATCTCGTTGCAATTAAAAAAGCATTCTCGTTTAATAGAGGATCCGTTGTTCCAAACATATGGAATCCTTCAATCGAGAAAGCTCCATCCCTAATTAATGGGGCTTTGCTGAAAGCAGGAAATGCTTTATTTGTTGGAGGAAACTTTAACAGAATTGGAGACTATACTAGATACAACATGGCGAAAGTATCGGATACTGCTGCTACAAGCTTTGCTGAGCCGCTATCTACATTTTCGTTCGACGTTGGAGCCCAAATAGCAACTCCAGGCTTATTCTTTTCGCTGCTATCTTCAACTCCTGCTACGAGAAAAACTAGCACACCGTTAAGACTCGGCAGAGTTCATGCTACATCATTTAAAATGTCCGAAGAAACTTTTAAGGGTTATACGAAAGGCCAGCTATTAAGATTTTTTGTTCGTAGACCTGGTTTGGCTGATGCTCTTAACGGTCTTCCTACTAACAATGATACTTTTAAACAGAACGTATCAATTATTGGATGGAAGGTAGACTTTAATTGATAAATACTCTTTATGGCAGTTTCATCACCAGAAAACGTACCAATATCTCCATACGCCAACGCCCCATATAATTTAAATGAAAATTGGTGTTTAGGGGATTCGAGAGCAATTATTAATGCTAATACCAATTACTTTGAAAATAACAAAGTAAATCGTTCGGGAGATACGATGACGGGCAAACTTATTGTTAAGAACGACATTAGCATCGAAAACGGAGGAGTACTAGATTTAAATTGCAATAGACTATTAAACTTCAGCGTCGACGTTAAAACAGTTCATATACCAGCTCTTGCTGGTTCTTCTACGAACAAGTATGTGTTACAATCTCCAGGGGATTGTGGAAAGATACTTAAAGTTACAGCTGACACTCATTCTATTGTTGCTATACCTCAGGGTTTACCGGTTGGATTTAATGTTATGATTCTCTGCTGGACAACTTTCAACATGTTTATTGCTCCAGATCCATCCACGACAGGCGTATTCGTAAGAAACGTCAATAATAAATTTTCTATTAGTGGGCGGTATGGGATATGCAATTTGGTTATCGTTGAGCCAAACATAGCATTGATCTCTGGAGATTTAACATAATATGTTTGGGTTACCTACTCACAGAACGCGCACACCAGGTCGCGGAGAAAGGCCCCAATGCGATGAATTTGCAAATAATCCAACCATTGCTTATGGTTGTGATCCATACGACCCAAAATATTTAAAATCAGCGTTGAGACTAGCTGAAATGAAATGGAATCATTACACAATGATTTTATCTCAAGATTGGAAGAATATTCGTACATGGGGAGCAACTAGCACATATGGTCCCGCTGGAATTGGAGGAGACATTAACGAGCCACGTACTATCAACATTCTTTGGCCTGGAGGAGTTAAAGAGGATATTATATACATGCGTTCGGTCGGTTATAATAATGGGTATACAATATTTCATACAGCAAGTGGTAGTGTGTTTGGAGCAGGTAACAACGCCGGTTATATTTTAAATACAGCAGCTGGTAGCAGAAATACAATGGAAAGAATTTTAACTGATGTTCAATCTTTGTATTTAGCGGGAGGTCAAGCGACTCCGACGATGATTTACTCTAAAACAGACGGCAAAGTTTATGCTTTAGGAGATAGTCGACCTGCTGGATTTGGTCCAGCTTTAATAAACACAAATCTAACTCTAGACAATGGAGCTAATTATCTTGGAATAGACAACGTGCAAAAAGTCTGGATGCAATATTTCGTTGAGGATGTTACAACGACTAAATCATTTGCATTAAAAAATGACGGATCCGTGTATGCTTGTGGTTATAATAAAAAAGGCGCTCTTGGAGTTAATTCTACAAGCGATTCAATATTACCATGGACAGCTGTGGTTAAACAAGATGGAACTTTGCTAACTGAAGTAATCGATATTGTTACGACAACCGAAGGAGATGCAGCAACTGGAAATGGCAATTCTACATATTTTTTAACATCGTTGGGAGAAGTATGGGTTTGCGGTTCTAATAACTACGGTCAGCTTGGTTTAAATTTAGCTTTAACCGACAATAGGAATTATGTAGAAAAAATTCCGAATATTAATTTTGCAGAATTCATATGTACCACCCAAAGAGGACATAGTGTTTTAGTTTCTACTAAAGCGAGCGAAGTGTATTCATGGGGAAGAAACTTACGAGGAGAATGCGGAGTTGGCTATATAAGTCAAGGACCTCCCGACAATACAGCAAATTATGTTAAAATTGCTACTCAAATTGCATATCCCAACACAGAGCGAATTACAATGATTCATGGAGGAGGTATGTATGGCCAAATAGATCCCGCGTTTACAACCGTTACGTCTTCAGGCAAAGTATATGTTTGTGGGGACAACTCTACATATCAACTTGGACTCAAAAATCCCAACAATACAATTCCAAATCCTGTAACAACGTTTACAAGAAATGAATTTTTTGGTTATGGAGCTCCTAGACGCGTCGATCCGGGCCGGTTTCCGTTAGTGATTACAGGAGGAACGTTGTTGTCTGGTACTTCTGTTGTAGAATCTTCAACGCCAATTGATTTCAAATACAAAACTTTCACGACACAAGGTATAGTAAAAAATCAAAACGTATACGTTGTTCCAGGCTATTATGTTTTTGGTCCAGGAATTCCTCCTGAAACTTTGGTAACAAAGGTCGATCGAATCAATCACAAAATTTATCTGAACAAACTAGCAACAGCAACTACTACTAATATAACACTATCTTATGAGTTTTATCCAAAAGCTTGGCAAGCTGATCTTTGTGGTTATCCTAATGAAGGTTCTATGAAGGTTGTATCAGAAGATGGAACAATGTATCAAAGCGGTTGGAATCAATTAACAGTCAATGACACAATGTGGAATTTCAACCCTAGAATTGGCACGCAAAACGTATTTGAGCCTACTACTTTTGAGGCTGCTTTTTAAATTTTTGAATAAATAAAACTATGAATCCAACATGCGAAGGTGACTTATATACAATTCCGATAGCCAAATCAGAATGTATTGGAAATTCTCTGATAACTATCAATCGCAATTTTTCAGAACTCGACAAAGCTGTATGTAATTTAGAAAATACCGTTGAAGATAACTCAGTTACTGGAACTACTACTATTCAGTTAATTAGCTCAGCCGTTGAACCAATAGGATCAACATATGCTACTGAATCCAGCTTTGTATATACGGCTAATACGTCTCAAGGTACTGCCAATTTAACAAATCAGTGGCAAGACGTTTTTATCAACAAGACGCTTGGGCCAATGCGTGTAGCATTTACATCTCCGAGCGTAGCAAAAACTGCTTATATATCCGCTAGACTCGTTTTGAGATATTATGATTGCGCTACTTCTTGTTGGGCCCGCTTAGGTTTGTTTGGAAGCGGAAACAGGACAACACATCCTACTCCAACGCAAATTATTGATTCTACAAACGTTGAAGGTCATGCGGGTTACTCAGAAACAAACAACATCGAGCTCGGAGGATTTTATCGTCTATTGCCTAATACAAATTATACATTCGGTTTGCAGTCTTATTTTTATGCAACAGGAGCTGCAGGCAATGGGGCCATAGAAGTAAACGGTTGGCACATTGATGGGCCCGGAGGAGACGGAGGAGGTAATCGTAATAAACCTACAATATTAAATGCTTCCAGCTTTACAGATATCTACGCAGAAAGTCCTTCAACTGCTCCAGTAAGTCCAACTCAAAACATTGGAATTGGTAGCTCTGCAACATTACCAATCAATCGCGTAAGAAATATTAGCTATATCAAAATAGCTATTTTGTAAAAAAAAGAGAGGCCCTTCTCAGAGCCTCTCTTATTATTTTAGATTTTGTTTTATTCTACTTTGATGTCGATATCAATTGTTTCTGGCTTCACAGCTGGAATAACAATTTTAAGTAGACCGTCTTTGTAAGAAGAGCTAATTTTTTTGGAATTGACTTTCTCATCAAGATTAAAGGTCATGCTTCCTTTTCTTTGACTGATTCCTTTTTTAAGGTAAGTTACAGTCTCAGAGAACTCCTCTTTAGTATCTTTATTGATATCAATATGCAGCTTGCCGTCTCTTACTTTGACGTCGATATTATCTTTGCCGACTCCAGCAAGAGCTACTTCGACTTCATATTGAGTAATCTCATCTTTGGCGTTTCTTACTTGAAGAACGTTGTAAGGATAAACTGCATTTGGAACATCAAATGCTTTATCAACTTCTCCAAAGATGTTGTTAAACCAGTTATCATTAAACAGGGCGGGCAACTGGCGATAATTCCGCTCTGTGGACGAATAGTGTCCAGGTACGTATGTTGCTAATGTTGTCATTTTATTATTATTTCTAATCAATATATGTTTGTGCTAGCCACTTAATTGTGCACTAGGACCTATATACTTATCTTCTAGTTTTACGAATTTTCAACAAAAAAAAATCCCTCTAGGTTGGTAGCCCAGAGGGATTCGGGTTCGACTCAGTTAAAGACCCTTGTCTTCAACAAAAGTGTAAAGCTCTTCAGCTCTCTTAATGATGTCTTTAGGTTTTGGAAAAAGATCATCAATCGTTTCAGTTGAAGGATTAATCAAGTTTCCTCCGTCATCATATGTCCGATGTTTATTGAGTTTTTCAAGGAATCTCATACTTTCATCAGAGTGAGCCATTTGGAGAACATCCAAACGAATTTCATAAGCGTTTTTTGCCATAAATGTGTGTGTCCTTTCTAAAGCAACGTGTGTGTATTGCTGTATTTTATTTATCACGCTTCACAAGATTGACAACTCATAATGCAATTATTTTATCTTTAAGGTTAAAATAAACCATTTTACAAATATTAAAAAACTCTTTGTCGGTTAAATCCATTTTACAATGATTAATTTTTTTGTGAACTAGTTGAATGTTGTTTTTCGTATAATTTTCCGAGGAATTAATTCGATCTACAGACGCTGTGTTTAACTTTACATTGCGAGATAAAACTAAGTCCATGCCAGTCAAAGCACATTTGCGTTGTTGGGTTATAAATTTTTCGTATACATCATCTGGAGTTATTTCCAATACAAGACCTCTGTTTTTTGAGCTGCAAAGCAAATTTGACCATATTCTTCCTGGAACATATGGATGATTTAGAGGTTTACTATTTTTTCTTAATTTTAGCTCTCTAGCTTTATGATACACTGTATTTAAC
>Ga0078894_10002412_pt1 | contig 14180 bp, 5 predicted proteins | sample LauGreSu1BDMLBSD_2_FD_67506 | JGI IMG/M metagenome (GOLD analysis project Ga0078894, IMG submission 67506) | Freshwater lake microbial communities from Lake Michigan, USA - Su13.BD.MLB.SD (version 4) (version 4) | ecosystem: Environmental > Aquatic > Freshwater > Lake | place: Lake Michigan, USA...
GCCTGAACGTTTTCCGATCCGCATTTGCTTTGTTCCGACTTACGGGCGAGAATATCAGACACGACGGTTCTGCAGGCCCGCGGGCCTGCATCTGTTCGTCCTCCCCGGTCCTCCTCCCCGGCCTCTTTCCTGTCGGTGCGATATGACTCCCCGATTCTTCAGCGTTTCTGCGTATTTTGCAGTTCTGTTTGCTGCGACTGCTGCCACTGCGACCCCGCAGGAACCGTCTGCCGAACAGGCTCAGTTTTTCAACGAAAAGATCCTGCCCCTGCTGGAGTCTCGCTGCTTTGAATGCCACGGCGACGGTGACGTCGAAGGCGGGTTGCGGGCGACATCCAGGGAATCGCTGCTGCAGGGCGGAGAAACTGGCCCGGCGATTGTGCCCGGGGATCCGGATCGCAGCCTGCTGATTCAGGCTGTTCGCTACGAAACTCTGCAGATGCCGCCGCGCGACAAGCTGCCTGATGAGGAAGTCACGCTGCTGGTCAAATGGGTGGCTGATGGTGCTGTGTGGCCTGCCGCCTCCTCGGCAACAGCTCCGGCTGCCATGACCCGTACTCAGTTTCCGCTGCAGGAACGCATCCACGCTCACTGGTCATGGAAGCCCATTCAGCGTCCGTCGATTCCGCAGGTGCAACGGGCCGACTGGCCGCGTGCGGATGCCGACCGCTTCATTCTGTCTCAACTGGAAGCTGCCGGGCTGGCTCCGGCTGCCGATGCCGATCGTCGCGTGCTGCTGCGACGTCTGTGTTTTGATCTGACGGGGCTGCCCCCTGCACCCGAGCTGCTGCAGAAGGTCATGGCCGATCCTGCTGAAACCCCCGTGGTGCTGGAAAAGGTTGTCGATCAGTTGCTGGCCAGTCCGCAGTTCGGTGAACGCTGGGCACGCCACTGGCTGGATCTCGTACGCTACGCCGAAACACTCGGCCACGAATTTGATTTTCCGCTGCCGCATGCATGGCGGTATCGGGATTATGTGATTCGTGCCCTGAACGCTGACGTGCCATGGGACCAGTTCGTGCGGGAACATCTGGCCGGCGACCTGCTGCCGAAGCCGCGCCGTCATGCAGAGCAGGGATTCAACGAATCAATCATCGCCACAGGTTTCTGGTACCTGTGCGAAGACAAACACGCTCCGGTGGATGTGAAGCTTGAAGAAGCCCTCAGAATTGACAATCAGATCGATGTTTTCGGTAAGGCATTCCTCGGGCTGACCATCGCCTGTGCGCGCTGCCACGACCACAAATTTGATGCCATTACCACCGAAGATTACTATGCATTGTCGGGTTTTCTGCAGAGTTCACGGCGGCGAGTTGAGTGGCTGGATTCCGGCAATCGAATTCAGTCGCTGGTGCATGATCTCGATCAGCAGCGTCTGCAGGCTGACCGTCTGACGACAGCAGCTCTGCAGATCTGGAATCCTGCGGCTGTCAGTCGACTGGTGGCAGCGACACTCGATCCGCAGCAGCCACTGGAAGCGCCTGTCACACCTGAATTGGTGCAGAGGCTGCGTCAGCAGTTGCAGGATCCGGCTCTGCCTGCTGCGGGTGCCTTGCTGTCGCTGCCCGCTGTCCTGCAGCAGAAGTCGCAGGACCTCTCGGATGCTCAGGCTGTGGCGACGTGGCATGCAGCCGTGCAGCAGGTACGTCAGCAGCAAAGCGTACCTGCTCCGCAGTCTCCACAGGACGTGCAGGTGTTTGCCGATCTGCGTCAGGGCCTGCCATCGGGCTGGTTCACGTGGGGCGAGGCCTTCTCCGTTTCGTCAGCGGCGCAGGCTGCGGGGGGGGCGGCGCCGGGTGGCTGGCAGTGGCAGCCGGCCGGGTTGCAGGCGGTCACCGGTCAGGACGTCTCATCAGCAACTGTGTCACCACGGCTGCGGGGTGCTTTGCATTCACCCGAGTGGGACCTGCAGCACAGTGAAATCCTGATTCTGGCCGCCGGTCAGAATGCTCGTCTGCGATTGGTTGTTGACGGTTACGTCATGAACGAGTTCACCGAGCTGCTGTTTGGCGGGCTGCGTCAATCCATCAATACGGACGGACGGTTTCAGTGGATTCGAATTGCCGGAGATCTGGGGCGATATGCGGGGCATCGCTGTCACCTTGAATTTCTGGACGAGGGTGATGGCTGGTTTGCAGTGCGCGAGGTTCGGCTGGTGGCCCCGGGAGTGAATCCCGGGGTGCCTCTGGAACTCTCGGCAGCGGCCGATCAGGCAGTGACACTGGCCTCTGATCGTGCACAAATGCTGCAGACATGGGCGGACGCTGCAGTCCGTGATCCGGCCTGGCCGGCGACAGCCGTGTCGCTGGGACTGGCTGGTGACCCGGGCGCTGGCGAATTGGCGACGGTGCTGAATCGCTGGCGGGAACTTGCGGGTGTTGATCCGGGTGGCGAGCCAGTGCTGGTGATGTGCGATGGGACGGGTGAGGACGAGCGAATTTTTGTGCGTGGCAATCATCGCAGTCTGGGCAAGCTGGCCTCACGACGGCTGTTGACAGCGCTGGATGCCGGGGCACCGCTCAACAATCCGGCGGCCAGTGGGCGACTGGAGCTCGCCGAGCGAGTGCTGGCGGACAGCAACCCATATCCGGCTCGAGTGGTTGTCAATCGGGTTTGGCAGCACTTGTTCGGACGCGGTCTGGTGGGCAGTTCAGATAATTTTGGAGTGCTGGGCGAGAAGCCGACGCATCCCGAGCTGCTGGATCTGCTGGCCGATGAGTTCCGACAGGATGGCTGGTCACTGAAGCGGCTGATTCGTCGCCTTGTGCTGACTCGCACTTATGCTCAAAGCAGCGTTCGCAATCCCGCCGCCGAAGAACGTGATCCGGCGAATCTGCTGTGGCATCGGGCGGAGGTCCGGCGGCTGGAAAGTGAAGCAATGCGAGACACGATCCTGACGATTTCCGGTCGACTGGATGCCGCGATGCACGGCCCGCCGGTACCCGTGTATCTGACTGCGTTCATGCAGGGACGCGGGCGTCCAGGGCAGTCCGGTCCGCTGGACGGAGCCGGTCGTCGCAGCGTCTATCAGGCGGTGAATCGCAATTTTCTTAACCCGTTTATGGTGACATTTGACACACCTCAGCCAGCCTCGGCAGTCGGTCGTCGCAGTCAGTCCAACGTGCCTGCGCAGGCCCTGATTCTGCTGAACAGTGAATTTGTGCACCAGCAGGCCACGGTCTGGGCCCAGCGACTGAAGGCACAGCAACCGCCTGACCGCCGTGTGGAAACCGCGTGGCTGCAGGCCTTTGCGAGGTTACCTGAGCCGGCGGAAGCGGCAGCGGCCACTGAGTTTCTGAAAGTCGCTGCTGCTGAGCTGGGGGCGCCCGCTGAGTCAGCGACGGACAATGAGGCCGTGCTGGCACAGTTGTGTCATGCCCTGTTGAACAAGAAGGAACTGATCTATCTGGAATAGCGATGCTGGCAATTCATTTTTCCTTTTGCCGTCATCCGTGGTTTAAAAACTGCCTCGCTGGTTGCGGGCAGAATTTTGCTGCCGAGTTTGGGGCGATTTGCGTGCCGCCACCTCGCATTTCGGGTTGGTTTCAGAGAAACTCTGAAATTCGCGGAAAGTCCTGGCCGGTGATTCCGGGATTTCGGCCTTTCCTGTGCATGGCTCGATCGATTGTCGAGACGTGAGAGAGGGATTCGGGGGGATCTTTATCGGCTGTCACGGGCCGATTGGAAGGACGCAAATCAGATGCGTAAGCGCAACAGCAGGCGGAATCGACTCAGTCAGAATGGAAGCCCGACGGCGCCGGAAATTCTGGAAACCCGAGTGCTTCTGGCAGGCAAGGGAGGTCCTGAGTTTGTCGCGGGTGAGCTGCTTGTGCAGTACAACTCAGGGACCACGGCGGCTGGACGCAATGCCGCTCGGGCCGGCATGGGGCTGCAGGTTGCTGAGACGATTCAAACGAAGTCGATGCAGAAGGCTGGATTTGGGGTGATGGAGCGGGTGCGTGTCGGAAACGGCATGACAATGGAGGCTGCTATGGCACGCCTCAAAACCAACGCTCGAGTGAAATTTGTCGAGCCGAACTATATCTATAAGCCATCGGCTGTCAGCAATGACACCTACTACACCAACGGCAGTCTGTGGGGGATGTATGGCAGTGATTCGCCGGGTGCCTCCGGTCCCGCCGGAACCACGAACCAGTACGGTTCCAACGCTGAGGCCGCGTGGAATACGAATCTGACGGGATCCCGCAGCATCGTGGTGGGTGTGATTGATGAGGGTGTGCAGATTGATCACCCCGATCTGGCTCCCAATGTCTGGACGAATCCTGGTGAAGTGGCAGGCGACGGCATCGACAATGATGGTAATGGTTATATCGACGACACAAACGGCTGGGACTTCGTCTCGAACGACAGGACGGTTTACGATGCTGGCCAGGATTCGCACGGCACGCACGTTGCCGGCACGATCGGTGGCGTTGGTGGCAATGCCAGCGGTGTCGTGGGTGTGAACTGGGCGGTCTCGATGATCTCCTGTAAGTTTCTCGGCCCGACTGGCGGCACAACTCTGAATGCTGTCAAGGCGCTGGACTACCTCACCGACCTGAAGACTCGCCACGGCATCAATCTGGTGGCCACCAACAATTCGTGGGGTGGCGGCGGATACTCGCAGTCTCTGCATGATGCCATCATTCGTTCGGCGAAGCAGGACATTCTGTTTATCGCTGCGGCGGGTAATGCCACGGCGAACAATGACACGACCGCCTCCTACCCTTCGAATTACAACACAACGGTTGGCACGTCAACGCAGACTGCTGCTGCCTATGACTCGGTGATCGCTGTGGCGTCCATCACCAGCACTGGGGCAATTTCAAGCTTCTCCAGCTACGGTGCGACGACAGTCGACATCGGTGCGCCGGGTTCGTCCATTGTTTCAAGTGTGCCTGTCAGCACCTATGCCAGCTACAGCGGCACCTCCATGGCAACTCCCCATGTCACGGGTGCGGCGGCCCTGTATGCTTCGGCTCAGTCCGGCCGAGTTTCTGCGGCATCCATTCGTCTGGCACTGCTCAGCAGTGCCGTTCCGACTGCATCGCTGGCCGGCAAGACCGTCACTGGTGGTCGTCTGGACGTGTACGAAGCCATTCGCCGTTCGTCGTTTCTGGATCTTGATCGACCGGTTTACGGCCCGACTCAGACTGCCGGAATTACGCTCAGCAGTGCTGCCGCCAATCTCAGTCCCACTGTGGCTGACACCGTGACCGTGACCGTCAGCAGCACCACCGAAACAGCTCCACTGTCGATTGTGCTGACGGAAACTGCTGTGAATTCCGGGTTGTTTGCGGGAAGCGTTCAGCTTGGCAGCGGAGCGGCCGCAGCAGACTCCATCCTGCAGGTCGCTCACGGAGACGTGATTACCAGCAACTACGCGGCCCTCAATCTGACTGACACTGCCACCGTGGATGGCGTGGCACCTTCAATCGCTGGCGTCTCGGCGACTCCGTCCACCGTCAGTGCGGTGATCAACTGGAGCACCAGCGAGTCAGCGACGGGCAGGGTTCGCTATGGTACCAGTTCCGCTGCACTGAATCTTGTGAAGGCCGGCAGTGCCACCGGGTTGACTCAGTCGATCTCCATCGGCGGTCTGACTCCGTCCACTGTCTGGTACTACCAGGTGGAATCAACGGATGCTGCGGGCAACGTGGCGACGTCAGCCATCTACAGCTTCACAACCAACGCTCCGGCACCGATTCTGTTTGTCGATGACGACCACGGAGCCACCTACGAGCGATTCTTTAATGCGGCTCTGGCCGCCGGGTCGCTCAGCTATGATACGTGGAACGTGGCCAGTGCCGGAGTTCTTCCGACATCGGCCGATCTGACGAAATATCAGACTGTGATCTGGAACACCGGTTATGACTACAGCAGCACGAATGCCGGGCTGTCAGCCGCCGAGCAGACTGCGATTTCAGAGTATCTGAATGCCGGTGGCCGCATCTTCATCAGCGGACAGGATATCCTGTACAATGGTGTCACAACGGCGTTCCTGCAGAACTACCTGAAGGTTTCCACATTTGCCAGCGACGTGGTGACTGTGGCGCACACGGAAACCGGCGTCACCGGTGACCCGATCACAGCGGGAATGTCACTGGCCGTCGCTGCTCCTGCTGATTTCGCTTCGCTGTATGTGGATGCAGTCACTCCGATGACCGGGGCCACGGGCATTCTGCAGCATGGAGTAGCCACTGCCAGCTCGCCGTTCTCGGCCGTCAGTTACCGCGGCGATTATTCGACCGGCGGCTTCGGCGTGGTCTTCTCGACCGTACCCTTCGAAAGCATCAGCTCGACCGCGGCTGCTCCGAATAACCAGGCGACGTTCCTGAAGAATGTGCTGGACTACCTGAACGGCCAGACGATTGCCGTGCGAGTGTCTCCGCCTTCGGCCACGGCCACGACCGAAGCAGGTGGACAGGTGACGTTCACTGTCAGTCTGTCGGCACAGCCTGCGGCGGATGTGATCATTCCGGTCAGTGTTTCCGATGCCACGGAAGCCACAGTGTCCGTATCGTCTCTGGTATTCACAGCAGCAAACTGGGCAACGCCCCAGACGGTCACTGTGACCGGCGTGAATGATAACGTGGATGATGGCAACATCGCCTATCAGGTCGTACTGGGGGCTGCAACGTCCGCCGACACCGCGTGGAACGGGATTGATGCCAGTGATGTGTCACTGTCCAACACGGACGACGACACCGCAGGTATCACAGTCGGAACGATTTCCGGCACGACCACCACGGAAGCTGGTGGCGCAGTCAGCTTCACGATCAGACTGAATTCCGAGCCGACAGCGGATGTCACTCTGGCCTTCAGCAGCTCAGATGCAACCGAAGGCAGCGTCAGTCCGGCGTCAGTGACGTTTACGGCAGCCAATTGGAACACGCCAGTCACGGTGACCGGAACCGGAGTCGACGATACGATTTTTGACGGCAACATCGTTTGGACTCTGGTCATCGGGGCTGCGACCTCCGCAGACACTCTGTACCACGGTAACAATCCGGCAGATTTCTCGCTGACAAACCTCGACAATGAAGCGCCACCGGCCACGAAGTTCTACGTGGTGGATGACGCCACTGCCAATCGTACGTTTGAATATGACAGTGCCGGGGTTCCAATCGAGAACTACGCACTCAATTCGGCCAACACCACGCCTCGTGGGCTGGCCATGACCGCTGCTGGTGACAAGGTCTGGGTTGTGGACGCGGCTCGCCGGGTGTACGTCTACAATACCAGCGGGGCACTCCTTGGGAACTGGGCGCTGGGAACTCTGGCGACCAATGCCACGGTCGAAGGTATTGCCACTGACGGAACCCACATCTGGGTCGTTGATGCGAGGTCGGACCGAGTCTACTATTACGCGAACGCTGCAGCTCTGACGACCGGCACCAGGACGGCGACCTCCAATTTCGCCCTGACTCGCGGCAACGCGATCCCGAAGGATATTGTCTGGGGCCGTCAGAACAATGTGTCCTACCTGTGGGTGGTCGACGACACGTCGACTGCTGATCGAGTCTACCGGTATACTTTGAATGCCAGCGGTGTCGCCACCGCAGTGTCATCGTGGGCCATCAGCACTCAGAATACCGCTCCCACTGGCATTGCACTGGATCCCGCAAACGGCGTGATGGACCTGTGGATTTCCGACAGTGCCACCGATCGAGTCTACCGTTATGCGGACGGTCGGACGCTGACTGCTCCGGTTTTGACCAGCTCCTTTGCTCTCGGTACTGGAAACGCAAATCCTCAGGGGATTGCTGACCCGCCGCCGGTGGCCGTCGAATCTCAGTTGCCGGGATATCGGATCGAGCAGCGTGGCGTTGCGGACGACTCCCGGTTTCCCACGGTCATCAATCGTCGCAGTACCCTGCCGACCGCAGGTAACAGTGGCGAACAGTCCGCGTTGACGAGTCTGCTGTCACCCACTGCTCGCCGATCTGCAACAGCAGCGACGAAAAAGTCTGAGCCGACGGTCACTGCCGGTCTGGTCAGCCACGGTTCCAGCCGAGTCGCCGAATTCAGCCGGACCGCAGCGACTGTTTCTGACAGCGGTGCGGATTCCCGTGAACTGTTGGATGACGTGTTTGGACAACTCAGCAGCAGCGGTTTGAGTTGGCTGAACTGAGCCCGGTGTGAAAGAGCGGTACTGAAGATCACCTGCCGCAGACGGCCCGGAGCAATCCGGGCCGTTTTTTTGGCTCAACGTAAAAATGAAGTGCGCGGTGTGAAGAAGCATTTTCACCACGAAAGGCACCAATTGCAGAGGCGAGCCGTTGGCGGAAGCCAGCGGGTGTTGTCCTGCAGGGGAAGTGCTTTCTGGTCGACCTTGGGAGGGCGAGGCTCCCGCCGAGCCGTCGACCTTGGGAGGGCGAGGCTCCTGCCGAGCCGTCGACCTTGGGAGGGCGAGGCTCCCGCCGAGCCGTTCAACCCTTGGGAGGGCGAGGCTCCTGCCGAGCCGTCGATCTTGCGAGGGCGAGGCTCCTGCCGAGCCGAAGGATTCAGCAGCTTGAGGGTTTGAGTCCCTGATCCAGCAACGGCACGGAGCGTAAATCCGGCGGTTGTGCGCGGGCGGACGTTTAACTTCACTCGGTAGGTCTGCCGTATGTTCCGGAATCGGCGGTGGAATCAGAGGCGAGACACTCGTTCGAAAGGACGATCGACTGCTGAATGGGACTCATCAGCCTCAACCTGTGAACCGAGTGGAAACTTCGAAGGCCGACGGCGGTGTGCGAAAGCCTCGCATTCCGCCCGTTCTGGATCGCTTGATTCAGCAGGCGTTGCTGCAGGTTGTTCAGCGTGACTGGGATCAGAGGTTTCTGAAAGCAGCAACGGTTTCCGACGAGGGCGGTCGGCTCATCAGGCGATCACGGTGGCTCAGGGCTTCATCACCGAGGGCTTCCGTTGGGTGGTGGATCTCGAACTGGAAAAGTTCCCTGATCGAGTCAATCACGACACCCTGATGAGTCGGATTTCGCGTCGAGTTCGCAATGTTCGAGTGCTGCACCTGATCCGTGCGTTTCTGAACGCCGGCGTGCCGTGGAACGGCACATTGAGGAGTGCGGTGGATCGTTCGTGGAGTCGGAAGTTTCTCGGGTACAGTTTTACGAACCACTAAGCTCCAAAGCGTCGCATTGCGTCCAGGGCGATTCTGCGTTTCAAAGACTGAATTCGTGAGCTGACTCGTCGTACTTGCGGGATTGCTTTGGAAGAGATGATCGTGCAGGACCACGATGCGCGTTCGAGTCCCCGCCGGGCCTCAGAACCCCCGGTTTCGGGGGGCGTCCCCGCACTAAGGGCTGCCGGAAACCGACCCTTCGGGCCGGAGTCGCAAACCACGCAAAACGAACCACCACGTAAGGCGCCCACAACCACCGCTTCGCGCCACAGAACGACTTTTGTCGGTGCCGGGCAGGAATGCCCGGGCTGCGGTGATCGCCTCATCCGTGGATGTCCGTGTGCATTCCACGTGAAAACACTTGTGGCAACCAACACACACCGGCGCTACTGCGGCTGCAAAGTGAGCAGGTCAATGCTGCCACCGTTTGGGATGGTCACATACAATTTGGCGGCTTCGTCCACGCTCTTCGGCAACTGCTCGGCCGTCAGCCCCTGCAGGCGATCGGCTCGCACAAAATGTGCCGAATGCTGCCCGACAACTTCCGCTTTTGAACCCTGCACAACGATGGCCGTGGCTTCGTCGAGTCCGACTCCCAGCATCTGCGGATGTCGCTGTATGACCGGCAGCAGATCGGGCTGGCGACCGCGCTGAGCAAAGTGCTGGTCAATCGCACTGCCAGGCAGAAATGCAAATCCGCGTTCGTATCCTTCCGCCATCATCACCTGATTGCCCAGTGGATGGCCGCGAACCAGGAATTCTCCCTGAATTGTGGCCCCCGCCGAACTTCCGGCAATCACTCCACCACGCTGCAGCACTTCATGAAATGCCGCTACAGCGTCCGTGTTTTCGTAAGCGTCCACAAAATTCCACTGCCGACCACCGCCAAACCAGATGCCTGTGGCTTCCTTCAGGGCCGTCCGAAATGTGTCGCTGCTGACTTCTTCCGGACCACGCTGGTCCAGTACGGTCACTTTTTTCACCCCCGCGCGGGCCAGAAAGCCGGGGATCCGCAGATCCGTCTGATCTCGTGGAACGGCAGTCGGCAGCACCACGATGTTCGCATTCTCGCCACCAGCAAGCTGCACAAAACGATCCACGATTGATTGTGGCATACCTCCGCCACCAACAATTACCAACGCACCTTTGCTGACGGTGCTGGGACCGAATTGGGGCAACCCGGGATCCACCCCGGCAGCCCGCTGGCGAGCAGCGCGACGCAACTGAGTCCAGTCAGCGATGGCACCCGCCGGCAACACAATCGTTTCTGCAGGGCGGTAACCGGTTGCGCCCAGTAGAATCGTAACATTGCCATTTCCCACTGTACGCAGAGTACGACCGGTCAGCAGCACCGCCGTGCCCTCGTCCACACCCAGACCTGTTGTTCCCGGATGCAGGCTGACGGCCTGCTGGCTGCGAGCAATGCGATTCCGCTGGCTGAAATGCTGGTCCACAATGGCTCCCGGTATCAGGTCCCAGCCGGTGGCCAGCTGCGGAGCCTCCCTGCCGGAAGCGATCATGATCCGCGACATGATGGCGGCACCCGCCGAGCTGCCGGCGATCATGCCCCCGCGCTGCAGCAGTGCCTGAAGCGATGACTCAAGAGTCGTGTTCTGCCACGCCTCATACAACCGCGATTGCTGGCCACCGGGAATCCAGACCGCTTGAGCCGTCACCAGAGCCTGCAGCACCTGACCACGAACGACATCATCCAGTGCTGTACTGCGCCCGACAATTGCTGCCGGCTTCACGCCGGCTTTCTGCAGATAGTCTGCAGCCTGAGCTGCTGCGGACACCGGATCTTCAGCCGCATCCGGCAGGATGACTACCGAGCCGTTGTCGCCGACTGCCTGCACCACAGCCGCTGCGATTTCCGGCGGCAGGTCGCCGCCACCGGCGGCAATCACCGTACCAGGTCTTCCCGAGTACTCAAAAAACGCCCGATCAGAAGTTGTCTGGGCCCGTGCGATTGAAGTCAGCCAGCTGCAGCTCAGCAGCACAACGCTGCAGACAACCGTTTGTGATTTGGTGCGCATATTCCGCCTGTCGTGCTTGTCAGAAGGAGCAGGATATCGGATGCTGTCAGCCTTTGAGGACTCTGTCAACCCGTCAGCGGGTGCGGATCGCAGATATGAAGCCGGACGACAAATTGTGCTACTGTTTCCACGTGACGCAACGCAAGGTTGTCAACTGGATTCGCCTGCACCAGCCGCGGGTTCCCAGTGAAATCAGTGAATGTGGTGGTGCGGGGACCGGGTGCGGCTGGTGCGTACCATTCCTCCGCAGGCTGTTCGATGCCGCTCAGCAGGCCCAGCCGGCTGCCGCAATTGAGCTGGATGCTGCTCAGTATGCTGCACAGCGCGAGGCTTACGTGAAGCGCGGACGCAGGCACTCGGACCAGTCCGCTGCACCGGATGCCTGACCAGCTCGCTTCAGCCCGCTGGCACAACCGCTATACTTGCAGCCTCAGTATGTGTTTTCACGCCGTAGTCGTTGATCGTCGGTTATGTTTCAGTTCTTCCTCAATCCGTGGCTGCTGGCGGGACTGGTGGGCATTGGTCTGCCCGTGGCAGCGCATCTGATCAGCCGCCGTCGGTTTGACGTGGTGGACTGGGGAGCCATGCAGTTTCTGAACCCATCGCGGAAAACCCGGCGACGGATGAAGCTGGAAGAACTGCTGCTGCTGCTGTTGCGAATGGGTGTGATCGGTCTGCTGGTTCTGGCCGCGTCGCGTCCGTGGCTTCCCGGGGGCTGGCTTTATGGTTTTCGTTCTGCCGGTTCCCGCACTGTGGTGCTGGTGATTGATGGTTCAAATTCCATGTCGCGTTCCGACGGCGTCAGCTCGGTGCATCAGCAGGCTGTGCGGCGGGCGATCGAATTCCTGCAGACGTTGCAGGGTGGCGACACCGTGGCCGTCGTGGATGCTCGCGATCAACCGCTGGCCGTCGTGGAATCTCCGCTGCAGGACACAGCGGCCGTGGCCGAACAGTTGCGGGCCCTGCCGCCACCCGGGGGAGCCTGTGCGATGCTGCCGGCGCTGGAGCGGGCTCTGGCGATACTGGGACGCAGCAGTGCCCTGTCCCGCGAAATTGTGGTGTTCACGGATCGACAGGCTGGTGCGTGGAAGACCGAGGATACGGCGGCATGGCTGCGATTTGACGATCTGCTGAAGCTGCCGGCGGTCAGGCCACGAATCTGGGTCCTCGATGCCTCCACTGGCCTCGCGGAATTCAGCAGAAACATCGCGGTTGGTCGGCTTGAGTTGTCGCGGGAATTGACCGTGCCCGGATTCCCTCTGCGCATGCGGACGGTCATTCGCAATGAATCGGATCGGGAATCGGTGGTGCCTGTGCGACTGCTGCTGGATGGCCAGCCACTGGCCGGACGCACTCAATCGCTGCGGATTCCACCGCACGGAGAAACCGCCGTGGAATTTGAGTATGCGCTGCGGGAGGCGGGCACGCATCTGCTCAGCATCGCAGCAGAAACCGGGGACGAAGCGATTCGAGCGGATGATGTCAGTCATGCGGCCGTGCGTTCCATGCCCTCGTTGCCGGTACTGGTACTGAATGGTCGAGCGGCAGTGAGCGAAGAGCAGCGGGCCAGCTTCTTCGTACAGACTGCATTCGGGGCGATGGAGGCTGGTGAACCGTGGGTTGCGGCGGAGGTCCGCGATGCCGATGCTGCCACGCCACTGGATCTGCGAAATCGAGCGGCCGTGGTGTGCTGCGGAGTGTCCCGACTGAGTCCGGCGTTTGCGGCGGCCCTCGAACAGTTTGTGCGGACCGGCGGAGGCCTGCTGGTGTCCTGTGATGATCAAATGACGCCAGCGGCATTTGAGGCCTGTTACAAAACGGCCGGCATGCTCGGCGGGTTGCAGGTGGCCCGCATGCGGCAGGCACCGCCGGCGGCGCTGGACCGAGTTATGGTGGCGCCGTTGTCAATTCAGCCCGGCTGGCTCGAACGATTTCGCTCTGATCCCGGACGCACATTCCTCAAATCAGACTTTCAATCATGGGCGGTGCTGAACATTGTTCGCCAGCCAGGTCCGCAGCAGGGCGAGGCTGCGTCAAAGGAAGATTCCCGCTCGGCTGTGGCCCCTGCGGTCCAAGCCCAACTGACGACCGGAGATCCGCTGCTGGTGGAGGCCGAGCATGGGGACGGGCGGATTCTGGTGCTGTCGTCGTCCCTCGACCGTTCGGGGAACGATCTGCCGTCCCGCGCCGACTTTGTGCCGTTTCTGCACGAAGCTGTGTTTCGGATTGCAGCAGCCAGCAGCCGGCGGAATGTGTCGGCCGGGGAATCGCTGATCGTCTCGGCGGTGAATCCTGACCCGCCGTCCAACCCGCAGCAGCCCGCTGCTCAGGCCCCGCGGGATCCCGAACCCAACCCTGCTGCGTCAGAACAGCGACAGTTCGATGTGACTCTGCCGGATGGCCACGTCCGGCAGGTGCCGGCCGATCCGGTCGGGGCTGAGCTGCGTGGCGTGATTCGTGATACCAGTCGACCGGGGATTCTGCGAGCCCAACTGGCCGCCGCAGAGCCACCGCAGCCTGAAAATGCTCAGCCGGCTGCAACGACCGCCGATGCCTTTGTGGTCAACTATGATCACTCAGAAGATCAGTTCCAGCCGCTGGTGGGGGATGATCGAGCCAGACTGGCGACAAATGACAGAGTGCGATTTACAGAATCCCCCGGGGAACTGCAGGAACGCATGTACGGAAACGAAACCACCACGGAGCTGTGGGCATTTTTGATGTTCGGATTTCTGGGCCTGTTGATCGGAGAACTGTTGCTGACGCGACGAGTGATTCTGCGAGGTTACGGAGCGGAAGCACTTGCCAATCAATCACCCTCCTGAGCCGAGCGCCCCTTTGGGAGGGCGAAGCTCCTGCTGAGCCGAACCGCCCTTTGGGAGTGCGAAGCTCCCGCTGAGCCGCCCTCCCGAGGGGACTTTGCGATTACTGAACACTGATTACTGGGCACTGACGTCCGGCTCGGCAGGAGCCTCGCCCTCCCGAGGGGACTTTGCGATTACTGAACACTGATTACTGGG
>Ga0078894_10002413_pt1 | contig 14179 bp, 9 predicted proteins | sample LauGreSu1BDMLBSD_2_FD_67506 | JGI IMG/M metagenome (GOLD analysis project Ga0078894, IMG submission 67506) | Freshwater lake microbial communities from Lake Michigan, USA - Su13.BD.MLB.SD (version 4) (version 4) | ecosystem: Environmental > Aquatic > Freshwater > Lake | place: Lake Michigan, USA...
ACATGTAATGCTTCAGTTGGTGTCACAACATTAATACCTATTCTACCTGTTGAGGTCGCACCTGTTGTTGGATTACCTGTTGTTGTTGAATAAGTATTAGACCCAAATAACACACCACCAATATTAATACTATTTGTTGTACCACTTGGTAATGTAATATTTGTTCCAATGATAATATTATTATTACCAATACTATTACCTGTAAATGTTCTACCAACATTAAAACCAATTAAATTTGAATAATTAGAATTAATAACATTGTATCCAGCTGTTTTACCAATAAAATTAGAGTAGTTAGAACCTATAGCACCATTACCAGTATTAGTACCTATAAAAATAGAATCGGTTATACCAGTAGCACCACTACCAGCACTTTGACCTATAAAGTTTGTTGAATTATTATCAGTAGCTCCTTTACCTGCCTGTATACCAATAAAATTAGAGTTAATTGAGTTTGTCGCTTGGAAACCCGCTTGTTGACCCATAAAGTTAGAATAATATGAACCTATAGCACCACTACCAGCAAATGAACCCATAAAATTAGAAACTAAAGCGTCTTTCGCTTGATAACCCGCTTGGAAACCGATAAAATTAGACCTACTAGAACCACTTGATTGGTATCCTGTTTGATAACCAATAAAATTAGATTCATAAGAATTATATCCTTGACCACCGGTAGCGTAACCTATAAAATTTGAAGTATAGGCATTTGTCGCTAATTGACCCGCAGTATCACCAATAAAATTAGAATCATAAGAACCAGTCGCTTGTGAACCTGCAACATATCCAATAAAATTAGATTTATATGAACCTGTTGCACCATAACCACTATTATAACCAATAAAATTACTATATGTTAACCCTGTTGCTTGATAACCTGAATTAGTTCCTATAAAATTAGAGTTAGTTGACCCCGTAGCTTGGTAACCAGCACTTTTACCAATGAAATTAGAATCACCTGAATTATTTGCTTCGTATCCGGCATTATTACCTATAAAGTTAGAATAAGATGAACTATTCGCACCTCTTCCAGCGTATAACCCTATAAAATTACTATTATTTGCATTAGTTGTTGTAATACCAGCACCTCTACCTATAAAATTAGAGTATGTATTACCTGTTGATGTACTACCAGCTTCGTAACCAAAAATATTAGTATAAGAAGAACCACTTGACAAATAACCCGCGTTTTGACCAATAAAGTTTGCAACAGTATTACCCGAAGATAAATATCCGGCAAAATATCCTATAAAATTAGACAGATTGATAGTAGATGCTTGTCTACCTGCGTATCTACCAATTAAATTAACATTTACAAGGTCCGTTGATTGATAACCAGCATCAACACCTATTAAATTAGAATTAATAACACCACTAGATTCATATCCAGGTCTATGACCAATTAAATTGGAGTATGTTGAGCCGCTTGATTTATACCCCGCATAAAATCCTGAAAAATTAGAGTAACTAGAACCACTCGCATCATAACCTGTACGATATCCATCAAAATTAGAATAAATTACATCATAGGCTCTTCTTCCAGCTTCCTCACCAATAAAAGTAGAATAAGTTGTACCTGTTGCGGTATTACCAGCGTTATAACCCATAAAATTGGAATTTCTAGAATTATTAGAGTAAGCCCCAGCATATAAACCAATAAAATTTGATGTATAAGAGTCTTTAGCTAAATACCCCGCTTGAGCCCCAATAAATACTGAATTACTAGCACCGCTTGCTTGATAACCGGTATTTTGACCAATAAATTGTGATTCAATAGCACTGTCGGCTTCATAACCAGAACTTCTACCTATAAAGGTTGAATCATAACCAGTATTAACCCCATTTCCAGCATTATCACCATAAACAAACATGTCATAATCCAACGCTTGCGCTCCATTACCTAAGGCTATTGAACCTCCACCTGTTGCAATAGGACTTGTGGTTGGTGGTGTAGAATTTTCTGCATACCAATATAATGATGTTCCACTAAAAGAACTTACTGTTTTTAGTTTAACAGAGCCATCAGTATCTCTAACAAGAACATCAGTAACATTATTATCTGTTGTTGCTGATTGAATATTTAGATATGGTGTATATACAGTATTACTTGTTGTTGCAACAATACCTTCACCACCTAAAATAACACTTCGATTAAGACCTTCATTTATAGTATTAACCCTACCACCAATGATTACAGAATCATAAGTTGCAACACTTGTTTCACTCCCATTTATTGTATTGCCAGACCCACCAATAATACTTGAATTGGAAGCTTTACCAGACATTACATTATCAACACCACCCAATATTGACGAATAAACAGTTTCACTATTAACACCACTATTAAGATTACCACCATACCAGGTATCTAATGTAAAATCTAAAAATTTATTATTTTTACCGCCTATAATAGATGATGCGGTATAATTAGTCATATAATTATTATAACCACCAATAATATTTGAATAACTAGATGCCGAAATAGTATTAAAATAACCACCAATTATTACTTCACCTATTTTTTGTTCTGTTCCTTCAACATCGAAATCAATTATATTTCCAACACCACCGACAATTGCTGAGTAATCGTGATTATTTATTGTATTACCTGAACCACCTAAAATTACGGAATCAAAATTACTTGTTCCAGTTATTGTATTATATTCACCACCAAATATACCTGAATTAACACCGTGTAGATTACTATCGTGACTTAAAAATATACCACTATTAGTAGTTTCAACATCTATAGTATTATTATAACCACCAAATATGTGTGAATTTTCTGTAGCATAAAGCCCGACATTACCCACATTATTATTATAACCAAATAATATTGAAGATTGATTACTAAACGCTAAATGATTGTCATAGCCACCAATAATAGACGATTGATTAGAAGTAACTATAGAAGAACCCGATGATGATAATATACTAGTAATTGTTGATGCAGTTATTCCACAATCTATTGAAGTTATGATTGATTCCGCATCATTATAAACCACAGGAAATTCAAAATGAATTGTATTTCCAGAACCTCCTATAATTGTGGAATTTTTATGACCAAATATCTTATTAAATTGACCACCTAATATTGTACTATTTATTGATTCACCAACACCTTCAAGAGACCCTCCTCCGAGATAATTAACTGTATTATTACTAATTAAATTGTTATTCCCAGCAATAATTGCAGTGTTGTTACTTGAACCACTGGAAACTGTTAATCCACTAATAGTATTACCCGACCCACCCAAAATACTTGAGTAATCACTATAAACTGTGGAATCTTTAGAATGTATAAATGAAGTGTTACCTGAGGCTATTGTGTTGTCACCACCTGAATGAGAATAATCACCGATAGCTTGAGTTAAATAACCTTCAGCATGTGATGAAATACCACTAGCAATTGTTTCACGACCCTCAGCGTGTGAATTCTCACCAATAGAATTTGTTAGATTACCTTCAGCGTGTGAATTATTACCTGTCGCAATTGAAAAAGACCCTTCAGAATGTGAGTTATCACCATTTGCTTGAGTATAGTATCCTTCCGAATGTGAAGAAGTACCACTTGATATCGTATAAGAACCTTCTGTATGAGAATAGTTACCAATTGATTGAGTACCATTACCTTCTGCGTGAGAACCAACACCATCACTAACATTACTTTCACCTTCGGCGTGTGAATAATTACCATTTGCAATAGTTAGAGTTCCCTCAGCGTGAGAAGCAATACCTGACGCAATTGTTTGACCACCTTCAGCATGTGACGCAACACCATATGATTGAGTTAATTCCCCTTCAGCATGAGAACTATTACCTCCAGCTATAGTAGTTGTGCCTTCAGAATGTGATGTTCTACCGCTTGAAATTGTATTTTCACCTTCCGAATATGATAAATGACCTGAAGATGTATTTCCTGACCCAGGAATTGAAGAAGAAAAATTGCCGGAAGCGGAGCTACCTGAATCTCGTCTTATAGACGATGTAATCCCCGTTCCGGTTATAATTAGTTGTTGGCCAAAAAACGTTTGTATTTGACCTATTTCTGCTTTATATGAAGACCCTTCCGGGCTTTGTGTTGTGTCACCTGTAATGACTATGTGTATTAAATCTGTTGCACTTATACCTGACGCTAATACTCTATCCGTTAATCTCATTTTATTTAAGTTTGATTAACAATAAATAGTATGATAAAATAAAATAATTAATATTTTACCAAGAAGTAATTATAACTAATCCATCACCACCTTTACCACCAAAACCGTAAGTGGTTGTAAGATAATTTGAAGCACCTCCACCACCACCACCGCAACCGAAAGCGCCGTAACCACCATTACCACCAGCACCTGTTGCTGAAGATGAATTTGAACCACCACCAGCACCACCTGTAAATAATAAAGGTCCTCTATTTGACGAATTTATTGAAGCTAAAGAACTATATCCTGACCCACCATCAGCAACAAATCCAGCTGTTGTTGATGACCCACTAATTGTTGGTACTAATCCAGCACCTGTAATATTACCACCATTTGTTCCTACTGAACTTAAATTATTTGCACCACCACCAGCACCACCTGTTACAATATGACCAATAGTAACCGTCGCACCAGCACTTGGTGTTACGGCCCCCCCAATACCGCCTCCGGCACCTGCATAATAACTATTAACACCTAATTTACCTAAAGGATTGTCTGTTACCACACCAGCACCACCACCAGCAAAGCCGGCAACAGAACCTGAACCTCCCCCGCCTAAAGTTCCTGGGTTAGCAACTAATATACGGTCAGTTGCAACTGAACCAGCACTTATTGAGATAAAAGTTGCGGTACCTGAACCTCCATTCGCACCTCTAATAGAACTACCTCCAAATCCTCCAGTCCCAACTTGTATATATAAAGTATTAGGTAAAACACTCGCGGGATAAAGACCTGATACTACAGCACCAGCTCCACCACCACCTCCGCCACCGCCAGAGTTAAGGGTAGCACTCCATCCAGCACCACCACCTCCTCCACCACCGATAGCAAGGATATGAATAAACTTAGTGTTTTTAGGTTTAACCCAAGTTTGCCAAGATGTGTTTCCACTTCCATTGAGATTTGTGAAGATATCAAAATTAGAATCGTTATTTGGAAAATTAAATATATCAATCATTATTATATTATTAGAAACAAGTTATTATCACCAAACCATCACCACCGTTACCACCTCGTCCAGGAGCATTGACACCACCAGCACCACCGCCACCACCAGAACCAAATCCACCATTACCACCATTTCCTCCGGAAGATAATGTTGATGAACCACCACCAGCACCACCAGTGGAAAATAAAGGTAATTTTCTATTTGTGTCTGAAGATGGTAAAGATGAATAACCACTATTACCATCAGTACCTGGATTACTCGTTCCAGCAAACCCACCACCAATTGTAGGCCATATTGAACCTCCGGCGATTCCACCACCACTACCACCAGCGTTACCTGATGTAACACCAGCACCACCAGCACCACTGTTTAAAAAATATGAACCGAATGATGTACCATTACCATTAGTTGTACCTCCAGCAAGACCAACTAATCCAGCACTAGAGTTTATTGACCCCAAATAACTTAAACCACAATTTACTTGAGTTAAAACAAGTCCAGCGGTACCACCCGCACCAACAGAGGCCGCAGTTCCAGCACCTCCACCACCACCACCGGAGTTACCATTAGCTAAAACAACATTAGTTCTTATGTTGTTTGGTTGAACTGATACATAAGAAATACTTCCACTACTACCTGACGTTCCTAAAACACCACCAGCACCACCTGTCCCTACTTGAACATATAAAACATCAGGTAAATGAGCAGCTGGGAAATATCCATTAGCGTTTGATGAACATCCTCCACCACCACCACCAGGTCTAGTAGTCCCAGCAGCTGAAACTGGAGATGAACCACCACCTCCTCCACCACCAATGGTTGTTATATAGATAAATTTAGCATTTCTTGGTTTATACCAAGTTTGCCAAGTATCACCACTACCAGCAGTGTAGAATATACGATTATTCTCATTATTATTTGGAAGATTAAATATATCCATTATTTTTTATTTTAAGTAAAACTATTACCAACACGTTATTATAACTAAACCATTACCACCATTACCTCCAGTACCACCTGTAAGACCAGAACCAGCACCTCCACCACCACATCCATAACCGCCATTACCACCATTACCACCAACACCATTAAATCTACTACCACCACCAGCACCACCAGTGAAAAACATAGGGATACCTATTGATGAATTTATTGAGGGTGTCATACTAATATATCCGTTATCTCCGGTTAGACCTGTTGAACCACCTAGTATTGTTGGTATTATACCAATACCGGTTATATTACCCCCAATATTATCTATAGACGCCGAGGTATTACCACCTCCACCAGCACCTCCTGTGGTTACGCCAGATACAAATATTGAAGTACCAGAAAGAGCAGTACCTCCTTGAGCCCCACCCCATCCTGCGGTAGCAGTAATGGTCCCACAAGCACCTAATAACCCCGTTGATGTTTTACTAAACGATGATGGCGCAACACCACCTCCACCCCCCGCATGACCTCCAACACCTCCAGCAACAACACTAGCACTTCCAGCAATAATAACATTTATTGATGTTGTATTTGGTTGTGTGGAAACATAAGTAATACCACCTGAAGTCGCTGAGGCTTGACCAGGACCACCAATCCCACCTAAACCTACTTGAATATAAAGAGTATCGGGTAATGAATTCGCGGGGAAAACACCTAAAGCAGTTCCTGAAGATGCTCCACCACCACCTCCAGCGGCGTTGATGACCGTACTACTTGTTCTACCACCTCCACCACCTCCTCCACCACTTATGGCGAATATGGATACATATTTGACATTTACTGGTTTAGTCCAAGTTTGCCAAGAGGTTGTTCCGCCATTTGCGAAAAAGACGAAGTTGTTATTTTGAGTATTTGGAAAATTAAATACATCCATAATTTTTAGTATTTACCACCAATAACAGTAACATCAAAACCAGCCGCAACAGCTGTTCCTAATGTAACATATAACCTATAACTTGGGGGTAATGGAAAGTTTAATGGTAATTCATAAGTTGCTTGAGCGGCTGTTTGTGATACAGTAGTTAACGCTATAGCAATCTCATCCCATAGAGTGTTATTTACTGAAACTGTAGTATCACTACCATTATTAATCCATACTCTCGCAACAGTTGCGGCATTAGAACCTAAAGGTCTAAAACGAATTCTTTGTACATACCCACCATTAGTGGTATCCGCTGTAAAAACAGGGTAAATTGTTCCAGATGTTAAATCTGTAGTAGTATTCGCTGACTGTACAATAGCCGTTGACCATTGTATATCTGCGATTTTTGAGTAAATTGGTTGAACATTTGCTGGCATATTTTTTTATTTTTTTTTATTTAATTTATGTTTTTATATTATGTTAAAAAGTTGAAATTAGCTAATGCGTTAATAATTCCGTATGGAACTGGAATATTTGTAATATTTGAACCATCACCATATATAGTTCCTCCTGATAATGTAGTCGCTGAAAAACTATCTATTGTGGTTGTAGTTGCTACTATAGTTGCAGCTGATAGCGTAGTAGCTGTAAAACCACCATTAAATGTTTGACCAACACTAAAGTTATTATCAACATTTGTCAAGGCAATATTGTTATATTGATTAGCGTTTAAATGGTAATATTGTCCAGCAGACCCACCTTGAATACCGTTCAAGTCATTATGATATGCAACCTGTGTTGGTTGAAACGGTGTGGTAAACGCACTTTCGGTTAGACCTGTTGTCGCGTTTACTTGAACAATAATTCGTCCCAATAATATTGCGTGTGAAGTTATTAATTCAGGCAAAGCAGGTTCTGTTGATAATTGAGCTAACGCAACACTATCATATTGTTTTGTACTATAAACCTCATATAAATGGTCGTTAATTTCTTGACCTCTGAAATACCAGTTTGTTAAAAATTTACCAGCTGTAGCTAAAACAATATCAGTTCCATCATCATAATAAGTATTGTTTAAGGTATCACCCGTTGTTGTATATACCCAAGTTCCACCACTGTGGAAACTCTTAAAGAATATATCATCTTGCGAGTTAACCGGGTCTAAAAATTGTCTATTCGGACCATTCCAGGCAACACCCGCGGTTGATGTAACAATACCTGTTGAACCACTTAACCCTAAAGCTAAACCACTCTCATAACCAATTCTATCGGTCATAATAAATCTGTCGTTTAACTTATTAGCTAATCCAGCACCTTGGTTACCGAATTCTAATGTGTGAACGAAATTATCCGCACGATAAACAACCATAAATAAAACAACACTACTATCATTAACAATAGCATCATTATCATAAACATTGTAAATTGGTGAACCACCATTATACTCAATAACAACATAATTAGTATCGTTATTAGCCAACGCAGGTATCCCACCACTATTAGTTGTTCCTGAGGCTAAATCATAAATTAATATCGGTTCAATATTATTTGCATTATTATATAACGCAACTTTAACATTTGGTAAATTAATTTGACCTGTTCCGGTTGACGACCATCCTGTTGAACCACTAATTACACCAGCGGCATATGTTGTGGTTGAGGTAACATTGAAAGTTCCACCTGTGTTATTGGTAAATGTCGTAATACCTTCAGTATAAGTTCCCCCTGTTACATAAACATCTGTTGCTCCTGTGTAAAGACCTGTTAAGTTAAATGTTCCACCCGTATTATTTGTAAATACCGCAGTTCCATTACTATAAGTTGCACCGGTAGTATAAACATCCGTAGGTAAATTATAATAAGTTGTTGCGGAAATTGTGTTTGCGGATAATCCATCAATAAAATTAGTTGGGCCTGTAACAGTTCCGCCTGTAAATGAACCACCACCACCAGTGCTAAATCCATTAACTGTAAAAGTACCACCAGTATTATTAGTGAATGTTGCAACACCACTGATTTGATTATAACTTCCACCAGTAACATATACATCAAGAGGTAAGTTATAATAAGTCGTTGCGGATATTGTTGGTAATACTAAATCACCATTCGCGCTCCAATAACTTGTTACATCACCAGTATTATTCTCAATGATGAAGTTATTATCTGTATTACTACCTGTTCCACCACGAAGACGAAACGCACCTAAAGTATTATTTGTCGTAATCCTTGGTGCTGTTGATGCTGTATATACCTCTTGAAGTGACGGAGTTACACCTGTAACGGTAAATGTTCCACCTGTATTATTTGTAAAAATAAGTGAACTATCAATTCTTGTTCCACCAGTTGTATAAATATCTGTTGGTAAATTGTAATATGTGGTTGCGGATATTGTATTTGCAGTTAAACCATTTGTGAAGTTTGTTGCACCTGTTACAGTTCCACCAGTAAATGTTCCTCCACCACCTGAAGTACCTGTAACTAAGTTACCACTTGAATCAATACCTACGTTAGCTATTGATGTTCCACCACCTAATGTTTGGACATTTAATGTGGTTGCTGTTAGAGTACCTAATACTCTTGAGTCTGAATTGGATATAAATCCATTCTTAATGTTAAATTCATTCATTTTTACTTTCCCTTTCCAGTAAATGTTATTTTATTATAAATATGTAAATAATTATAATTATTCTATAATCCGAATCTTGATTTTGTTGCGTTATAGTTTTGAAGGACTTCAGTTGAGGTTAATTCTCTACTATATGTTTTTACCATAGCTATTTCACCTAAATACCAAAAAGTATTATTATATCTTTGACCTAATCTCCACGAACCTTCCCAACTTACAATGTCAATTGTTTCAGTATAAGTATTAGTGAGTATTCCATTAACGTATATTTTAATACTTAAATTATTAATAGAAATGGTTAACATACTCCAATTATTTACTAACATACTACGTACCGTTCCTGCCCTAACTCTTATATTACCACCAATACTTGTCTCAGAAATGTTTAATGTTGGTCTCTGATTCACAGCATCATAAGTTATAAAGTTGAAGCTGGTTCCACCAGAACTTGGTGAAATGAATCTACTCACTAGAGCTCCAGGTCTCATCCAAACATCTATTGTCCAATTATTATAAGAGGTATTAACAATAGGTGACGTAGGAATATCTACATAATCATCCACACCATCAAAAACAATACTACCTACTTTAGTATTACTAAAAGTTGGACCATTCGTTAATGTACCTATAAGACCTCTTTGAGAAATATCATTCCAAACGGTTGACCCACTAACATAGGATTTTGGGTTAGCTGCATCCAAATACATAGTCAAACCACTTATAACTATATTCCCACCACCTTGTACTCTACTCATATCATTTCATCATTTGATGACCATTCAGGTTGAGATAGAATTACCAATATTTCCGTATAGGTATATGGACCTTCTTTGGTTGTTAGGTTATAAACGGATGATGGTGTAATATTTCCATCCCATTTAACAAATGTTTTTGTTTCATCTATTGATTTTCTTACTGTATCAATTGATGTTTCTAATACTTGAGTAAAATCAATATTAACCAATTCTGATACATTGAATATCATAAAGTTTCTATTTTCGTAAATTGTATTTTCTTCCATTATATAAATCTTGATTTTGTTGCGTTATAATTTTGTAATATTTCAGTTGAACTTAATTCTCTATTATATGTCTTAACCAAAGCAATTTCACCTAAATACCAAAAAGTATTATTATAACGCTGACCTAATCTCCAAAGACCATCCCAACTACCAATACTAATAGTTTCGTTATAAGTATTAGTCAACACACCATTAACATATATTTTAATATTTAGATTATTGATTGATACTGTAACCATACTCCAAGAACCAATAGGTACACTACCTGTTGTACCTCCTCTAAGTCTAGTATTAACATCACCACTTTCTGTAATTCTTATATTAACCCTTTGATTTGTATTATCATATTCCAAACTTTGGTCAAGACCATTAGTACTTGGCGTTATAAATCTACTGATTTGATTACCAGGTTTCATCCAAACATCTATCGTCCAATTATTATAAGAATCATTGACAATCGGAGATGTAGGAATATTAACAAAATCATCCACACCATCAAAAACAATACTACCTATTTTAGTATTACTAAATGTAGGTCCATTGGTTAATGTTCCTACAAGACCTCTTCTTGAAATATCATTCCAAGTGGTTGAACCACTTACGTAAGATTTTGTGTTACCAGCATCTAAATAAAAAGTCAAACCATCTGTAACAACTTTAGGTGAAAAATTAAACGCCATAATCTATATTGCTCTTATTATTGTTTTTAATGTCCATCCAGTTGTTGTTGCTGAAGCACTTATTATCGCATTAGAACCAACCAATGCTGTTGAAAAGGTTATCCCTGTTGTACTTCCAATATCGTTGGTAGATACTTCAGTATATTCTGTTGAACCTGAATTCCATATTGTCATAATATTACCAGCTCTAGCACTTGTGTTACCACTATTAATAACAGTGTAATCAACAAAAGCTCCTGTATACGCACTTGTAGGTATTGAGTAAATACTATTAGTACCAGCAGTTAAACTTATTTTAGCTGTTGTATTTAATGCTGGGGCTAAATAATTACCCATTAAAATAGTATTATCTGAAAATACCTCAACTATAGGTAATCCAGAAATATCATTAACACTAAATAACGACCCTGTAAGGCTGTCTGTAACGCTAAATAATTCACCACTTGAACCTTGAACCGTAAATATAGGTGTTGTTGTTCCAGAACCTATTACGGTAAGTATACTTAACCCTGAACCTGATATTGTTGCTGAGGTACCAGTTATTGCTCTAACATTTGTATTACCAGTTACTGTTAAATTACCATTTGTTGTTAATCCTGTGACTGTATTAAATAATACATTAAATGTCCCACCAGTGTTATTAGTATAAGTGAAAGTATTGTTTGAGTAAGTAGAACCTGTTACTCTAATATCTGTCGGTAAATTTAAATATGTGGTTGCTGATACTGTTGTCGCAGATACACCAGTGGTATTAGCGGTAAACCCGTTTGTTTGTATTGTTGTTCCTGAAATATCACCATCAGCTCTAATAAATGATGTTGCATTACCAGCGGCATTAACACCCTCAAATAATCTTGTAACATTATCCGCAGTTCCAGCACCATTTTTTATAGATAATGCACCCAATGTAGAGTTTGTTGTTATCTCAGGGGTTGTTGAATTATTGTATGCTTGCTGAAGTGTTGTTGTTGATACACCTCCAGCCGCACCCACTGTTTCACCAAATTTTGAGGTGAAAAAGAATCGTGCTTTTGACGTATCACTTAAATCAGTTGCCGTACTTAAAACAGATAATATACCTATTAAAATTCCATTATTTGTAAAATTACTAAACGTGTTAAATTGTTCTGTCGCAATACCTTCAATCGCCTGAGTCAAGTTTGAATATTCCGTTTGACCATATTGAACCCTAAATATACCGTTCTGAACCAAATAAATTCTTTGGTTGGTTGCCTTTGTACCTGAAATTGACGTAACAACACCACCAACATCATATTTTGTTGGGTCAATTACCGTAACATTAGACGTTGTACCACCTGTTTGAGTTCTATATTGGAATGTTGTTGGTGAATTACCACTAACATATATAGTATTTGGATTTAAAGTACTTGATGCGAAATTAATACCTAAACCATAAAGATAACCAGCACTTGTATTAAAACTTAAATTAGCACCATTAGGTGATGCGTACACCCCCCCATTTATAAGATTTATAGGTGTAAACATATCCCTAAGTTGGGATAATGGTGATAACACAAAATCAGGTTGACTAAACGCATTAATAATATTTGTTTTATTAGCATGACCTAATTTACCTAAAAATATATTTTGTCTTCTCTGTTGTTCGGTTAACTCAATATTTGATTGACTAATAGTACCACCACTTGTAAGATATACCCAAGTTTCAGTTGCGGTAGTAACATATGTTGCGGTATGAGTACCACCACTATAATCCACATAATATAATTGGGGACTCAATGGGTTTGTCGTATCATTAACAATCCATCCCTTAACAGGAGCTACCGTAAATGTCGTTGGTGAAGCAATAGTCAAACCTGTAAACTCAAATACCCCAGTTGAGGAGTTAACTGTTGATATGTTATAACTCATTGCAAGCCATTCAGTACCATTACTCATAAGTTGAATGGTATTTGTTTCACCTAAAATAACGAATGGTTTACCATCAATAGTTTGACCTAAAGCGGGTTGAACCGTTACAGCACCACCACCATTATTTTTAACAACTAAAATTCGTCCTTGTTGACCAATAGCTGAAGGTAAATACACGCTAAATGTACCACCAGTAACATCAATCATATAATCACTAGTTGTGGCACTATAGGTACTATTTATTGTAACTTGTTTAAATATAATACCACCAGTTGAGGTAATACCACTAGTTTGTGTTAAACCGGTAACATTTAAAGTATTTGCTGTTAATCCACTACTATAGATAGTAGGTCCATAAACAGTTCCCCCACTCAAAGGTAGGTAATCACCTGTAATTACTGGTAAATTAAGATAAGTTGTTGCGGATACTGTAGTTGCGGATAGAAATGGTGTGAATAAACCACCTGTCATCGTATCACCTGTTCGTGCTACTCTATCCCACCCAATAGGTAGTATTGTATTAGCCGTAGTTCCTGAAGTATATAAAATTGCGTCCGCGGTGTTTAGACCGAGTTCGCCTAACAACAAATCACCATTTGTTGGTATTTTACCAGGAACATTAGACCTTTTTATTAAAAATCTAGTCTCTCTATTTGCCATATTTATGACTTATGTTCTTTTATGTGGATTATAAAATCCTTAATTATAAATATAGGTCGTTTCATTAATGTTATTTTTTATGTAAAAAAAAATGGAGTAGTAAAACCACTCCATTTATAATATTAAATGTTAAATTTATGTTAATAAGAACCTCCTGATAATATATCTCCCTCGGCTAGTAATCTTACCCCATCAGGAGCACTTGCATCACCATTAGTATTTCTGATAATGATATCCCCAATTGGAGAGAAGAAATTTCTATTTTCATTACCTGTTGAAGCAGTATATTCAGTATTTGG
>Ga0078894_10002415_pt1 | contig 14160 bp, 10 predicted proteins | sample LauGreSu1BDMLBSD_2_FD_67506 | JGI IMG/M metagenome (GOLD analysis project Ga0078894, IMG submission 67506) | Freshwater lake microbial communities from Lake Michigan, USA - Su13.BD.MLB.SD (version 4) (version 4) | ecosystem: Environmental > Aquatic > Freshwater > Lake | place: Lake Michigan...
GTTTATTGCATATTTTAATTTATTTTCACTTCTTTCTTGCTTGGATCACATTTGACAGCATTCGTCTTGTATTCATAGCATTTGTCATCTAATTTGTATGTGTCGTTCTCCAATTCCTTAAGTGGTGGTGCACGAAATCGAATACATGACCTATCCTTGCATACTTTTCGAAAGAGTGAAGCAATTCCTAGTCCTAAGACAATCGATATGATAATACGTCCAGTATCTGTATGAAGTAGACGTTGAAATCCCATTTACACCGGTACTCTAATATATACAGATATAAATTAGAGTGTATGAAACTACTGTCACTCTCGAATTACTGCACCGGAATCTTCTTTATACTGCCTTTTGCTTTATCGCAAGGTACCTCTTTCGCCTTAAAAGAGAAGCAGTTATCCGCATGGTCTTTAAATTGAAAATTGCGAAGATTATCAGGAGTGGGGTATACATAAATGATCTTCGGGTTCGGCACTGAAATATAAACATAGAAAAGACCGATGGAGAGGCTTATGATGAAAACCGGAATGGAAATGTGTTCAAATATGTTAAACATTATGCGTGTGTTGATAAGCAGAATGTACTATATATTGTTGCGATAATTACTGGCGTTTTGGCGCTGCTGCGGCTGCTCCCCCTCCCCCTCCAGGCGCTGAAACCGCACCCACCGGCTTACTTATGATACGATTATCTGCAATCCATTTCGGCATGATCACTGGCATATAAAGTTCATTGTAGCTATATTTCTTCTGCGAGAGATTAAACTCGCCGTCATTATACATTTGAACGAGTGCACCATTCGCGTTCTCGGTGGTCTCCACTTGGGAATAGATATACTTCGTCTCTCGCAACTTCATATACGCAGGCTCAATATCGGTCTGATATATCACAAGGATATCGTCAATGATGCTCCGATTTTTCCATTCCGATTCGCGAAATTCGGTCATGTACTCCTTAATCCGCGCAACTTTCTCGGAAATAACACGGGTCAATGTATCGGTGTCTTTTCGAAGATCGTCGTTGTCCGTTACACTTAAGTAATAACTCCTGAACTCGGCGTACATTTTAAGTTGTTCCTGTAATTTATGTTGAACTGCTTCAAACTGTTCAAGTAGTTCGTCTTCATTGATGAAGCGAAATAGGAGATCCAACTTCATCCTGATAATCTCGTCTTTGGTGGCACGAACATCTTCGAGAGATTCATTCATCAATGTTTCTAAACTCGCGTATTTTCCGCGCATAACTTCAATATGAAATCCGCATGGTTGAGAGATATTTCCACATATTGCCTTAAGTTTACCGTCGGATTCGGTGAAGATCGAACCTCCTTCCTGTTTGCAAACAATACACGCCGGCTTAATAATTGCAAGGCGTTTCGCTTTTTGTTGCGCGGAGAGTGACCTCCAGTTAATTACAGGGTCATTTATTAATCGTTGGCGTCTTTTCTCGAGCGCTGTATTGTATTTCTCTTTCATTGAGTAGTATCCGTGAATTGCTTCACTGATTTTTACGCGCTCTTCTTCTGGAATGAGCTGATACGGGTAAATCAATCCACGAAACTCATTTGGATCATCCGACCGCAACAAATGCTTCTTAAGTGCGTCTTCTTGTTTACGCGACATTTCTAGGAGGACACGTGTTGCCTTTTTCAACGTATCACGTGTTTCTTTTTCTTGTTTTTGTTCAGCGATTCGTGATGCTGCTCCACCGCCGTATTGCGCGCGTTCTTGAATTGCTGCATGTAAATTTTGGTATACGGATTCTGGCATTGAATGTATCTGTTATACTATGGTAAGATTCAAATACTTAAGGTTAAACGGGGACGATTGGTCACATCCGTTTCCAGTATTCCTCATCCGGATTCTTCCATAAGGGAAGGTTTGTAAGCATTCCCATTCCATTTCCTGCAGGATTGACACGACAATCCATCGGAATTCCTTTACTTTGAGCATAGTGGCTAGCGTTTACCATTTTGAGTTTCGAGAGAATATATTCCTGTTGTTGTTTTTTTTTTGCTTCAACCTCTTCTGGCGTTGGTTTGCCTTTGTATCGAAGATATAAAAATATGCCTAAAGATAGAAAAAAAGCAAGACCAACTATAAAGTTAAATGATCGCGTATGATAATAATCTTTTACCTTATGACACTGTTCGAGAGATTTACTTAAAAAATATCGTACACCCGGTTCGATTAAGGTCGGTGCTGGAGCATTATCATTCATCACCACAATTAAACGAAACCAAAACACTTAGTATATACGGAAAAAATAACGAAGAAATGGGAACGCATAGAATGAAACAATCGGAGAGACGCAATACAAATAATCCATGTATAATGTAGTTACACAAGGATAAAGCTCTTTCATGGCAGAGTTAAGTTCATCCGTTGCAATCGGTTTTTTTTTAGCTATATTTGCAGCATATTCATACTATAAATACAAGAAAAATGGTGTATTAAGTGGCGGGGTTACTTCCATGTTTTTCATTGTTCTCATCACCGGTGAATATTTCATTAATCTTGCAATGTCAAAAGATATATGCGGTTTCGACCAAGAGAAAACTGCACTTATCGCAACTCTTCTACCATGGATTCTCGTTTTAGGCGTTCTAAAGGCCGCATTGATCGTGTTTCCAGGTTGGCTTACACCATTTAGTAATACATTTGGGTATATTTTTGTATCTGCTGCAACCGATTTGAAAGATGTCTTCGCAAATATTCTGACACCCCAATTTGATTTAGAACCCCCGAAAGATGGTGGACAAAAAGGCGGAGGTGATGGCTCAGGTGGACTACAAGATAGCGCAGATATCCCAGAAGACAACGTTAAAAATAAACGTGATATTGGACGTGCTTTAGAACAAATCTATACGGATCAGTCGATCCTTTTGAATGAGCTCAACTTGGATAACTTGGATAAATTTTGGGATAGTTTTAAGGAATCGAAACTAATCCGGCCTTCTGCAAAGATCGAAGACTTGGAAAAAATCCGGAAATTCTTGATGATGAAAACAATTGTTGGTGAATTTGTATGGTTTGTATTATGTGGTATGTTAGTTGTTAGTATTAGTTATAATTACTTACTGAATATGGGTTGCACATTTACTCCTGAACAACAGAAGATACGTGCACAAGTTCTCAAAGAGTCACAAGCGGTAGCGAAGAAGAAGGAAGCGGAAGAGAAGAATAAGATATCTGTTGTCAAATAAACTAAACAAACACTCTCACTGCGGGGAGAGATATGTAATAAACAGTAACATAAGATAGTATTCCTAATATAATTGCAAGGAGCCAAATTGGTATTATTGTTTTACTAGAATACCCTATTCCAAATTCACGAAGGCTACCGTCTTCATTATACAGAAAAGACGGATTCATGTACTGGACCAGCATGAATACGACAACATATAACAAAATGGCTGTGCCTGCTAAATTATTTCGGATCATTGTTTTCAACGTGTTCATTATGTATTGTAATAACCTTCCTACTAGTATATTACAATATTAGTTTTACACCTATTTATTCATCATCTTCCTCTTCCTCTTCTTCTTCCTCTTCCTCTTCTTCTTCCTCTTCTTCCTCTTCTTCCTCTTCTTCTTCTTCATCCTCGCTGTCATCACCCCCACTACCACTACCTAATACCGTTTTGAGTTGTTTAAATATCAATAGCCATTGTTTGGCAAGGCACAAAAGGTATTGTGATAAAGCAAGTACTTCTTTATCAGCATCATCTTTCTTCAAATTATCGTGGTTTTTATTCAATAATGTTATATACATCTCACCGCCTTTAATTCCCTTAGTTAGAGCTTCGGGAGTTATTTCGTTCCACAACTTTTCTTCTTTATCTTTATCACCTGAATTTAGAACTAATACATCATACATTCCAACTGCTCCTCCAAGAAATTTCATTGCCATATCCTGTTTATCCTTATCCTTATTTAACGTTTCGCTCTCTTTTTTAAAAAAATCATTCTCGGTAACCTTTGTGTAAATTTTCTTTGCACTATCATTTTTCGGTTTATTTCCAATCATATCATTAAATAACCAGTATGTATCTGCGACCTTTTGTATATTTTTCAAACTATTTACTAAAGAGACCTTCCACCCCTTTTTTTGAATCTTCGGTGCTGTAAATCCGAGTTTTGTGCAATCTTTACCCACTTTTCCGCCACCACTAGTATTTCCTTCCACGAACCCTTCGCATGACATCGATCCTCTGAAAATCAATGTCCCCCCAGCAACAATCACAAATGCTACGAATATTGCAACATCCTTCCTGCTATAATACAAATACAATAAGATTGCTGAGAGAATAATATAAATAACTGTTTCTTGATTCATTTACAATAAGGTTATTCTTTATATTATTCAAATACTAATTAATTTCCGATTCCATCAGTCCCAGTCCCCGCCGCCGCCGCCAGCAGCAGCACCACCTTCATATCCTTCGCCTTCGTCATCGTGTCGGTGAATAAACGCGGCATCATCATCCCCTGCATCATCATCTTCGGGAATACCCGACGACATATCTAATTCGTGCGCCTCGATTTCTGCGGCGCTGCGGTCCGCCTCCAGCGCGTCCATCACATAAATCTCTCGGTTCATATCTGTCACATAATCCTTGCGACCAAGTTGCTTTTCCTTCTGCGCGATCTTCTCCATCTCTTCGCGCTCTTCATCATAATAATCTTGGTCATAGATGACAACTCCTGTCTGCGATGTTCCGCGGCTCCAGATCCCCATCTTGTGGGTCTTCATCATATTCTCCAGCTGTCGTTCACTCACTGACATTGCACCAATTCTCTCGACAACTCCATCTTTCTCTTTATCCTTGACGCGCGTAAGCTTCTCTTTGATATTCGCAAGGTTGAAATTGATCGCGGACTTATCCTTCTCGATCATACGAAGGTATGCGATGAGGAGTTCAGACACGCGCTGGCCAAGTGCTTTCTTGTCACCCATCACAATATCCATCTCACTAAGAAGCTGTCGTTTGTCGGTAACACCTGCATCAGTGGAATAAAGACGTGAATGAGGATCGATATCATCATATTCGGCGTCTTCGTCTTCGCGAAAATTAGCGGCACGGCCAATTGCACCAGGTGTATCGGAAACGGCCTTTTTTGTTGCCGTTCTTTTCTTGGCGGAGGAGGAGGCGGAGGAGGAGGCGGAGGCGGAGGCGGTTCCTTTTTTGCTCGCCGTTTTATTATCCTTGCGTTTGACTTCTACTGGTTCTGTCTGATAAATCGTTATCGGCGTCTCAGTAACAAGTTGAACGAATGTTCGCATGAAGGATAGAAAATAAAATAGATATAACTTGCAGACAATACTACGATCAAATACGGAATACATCGTGAATATATTCTTTCGAGTAGAATGAGGAACACGCTCGCCGAGTTCTTTCATGATGTCTACTTCGTAGGCTTCTTCCCTACCTGCTCTAGCAACACCACCTACACCCTGACTTTGTACAGATAACGCTGCTGCTGCAGCCGCAATCTTCGCGTCCTTCTCTTCATCAAAAAAGATCTCCGCCATGAATGGGGTATTATCAATCATGATTTTAAGGTCGCGGACATGGTGCTCCGCATGACGAAGGACTTCTTTGATCACGTGATCATTATAAAATGATTTGAGGGATGTGTAATGTGATGAAATGATGGATTTGATATCTTTCATATGCATCGGAGAGAATCCCCAATGTTTCGGGATGTTTGTGTCATCGAAGTCAACATTATTGTTAATGATATTGGGAATAAGGTCAATCAATCTCGTTAAAGTATTCCGCATAAATTGATAACTCTTCAATGCAGTTTCATCGGTGGATGACATGAGAACAGTACTGCTCTTGTTGATTTCAAAATCGAGTATCGTATCTACAATACGCTCAATCTCTCGGAACTTCCCTTTCGTTTGTTTCCCGTTTTGTTGAATAAATCCGATGACAATCGCACGAAGCTCGCGGTTCTTTGTTTCAAGATAATTCTTGAGATCGCGCATTTCTTGTGTATCTTCCTGTACGACAGTTGGCGAGTTCGATTGAAGAATAGCGAGGATGAGTGATCGCAATTCTCTCGGAATAATACATTGGTCTAGTTCGCTTCGTTCGGCTGCAGCATGTCCTCCTCTTTCATCACCGCGTTCCTCTCTCTGATCTCGGTTTTCATCGCACCGTTCTAAATAAAGAACTGCGTCTTGAAACCGCTGAAGCTGTGTATTCTCTTGAGGACGTATAGCAGTCTTATATCCTGCGTCGACCATCTTATGCCCGTTAACAGCTTTCAATAGTCGTTCGAGACTCTTTTCGTCAAAAATACTCGAATCTTTCTTCAGTTTAGAAATCTTAGTCTCGATGACATCGTTCGGGTTCCAATCTTGCGGACGTGGTGGGCAAATCTCTCGAAGTTCCGGATGTAAATACATGGAAACTGCGGTTGCGACCGGATTTGCGCTTTCACCGGCGTCTGTCCCGGCTGACGCTGCCGCCGCCGCCGTGTATTGCTGGTTCATTTGGCAATAATGAATAAACGCACGATAAATCGTCTTTTCATCAAAAGCCTCCGGAATATTCGGGTATTGAAATCGTGTATTCCTATTGTCGATAATCGTTGTTGCTCGCGACTTCACCGCCATCTCTCGCAGAGTTTTTGTCAGGAAACCAATAATCCGATTGTGATGATGGATATTTTGCTCGCGCTCCATGAAATAATCGATTACGCGCTTATTCCTTCGATCAACCGGATCATTGCAGCACGCATTTTCGAGGAATGGTTCGCTCGCCATATTCAGAAGTAAGGGGCTGCTATTCTTCACGACGGAGTGTATCATTTGCTGAATCGAGAGACTGAAATACTGGCACTTGCTTTCAAGAACTGCAAGCTTGTCATGCTGACCATGATACCCACGTTTCATATCTGTAATCAATTGATTCGTGAAATCCGCCGATACATTTTGAGGTGTTGGCATATTGTCGAGAGATTTCATCGGAGGCATGTAATTTCCCCAACGCAGTACTGAGAGTTCATCCGGAATGGCGTCGGCTGCACCCTCGCGCGATTTCAAATAATCACGTTTTGCTTGAAGACGCTCCTTAATCGCGGGTTTCGTAATAATAGATGCATCAAGAAATATCTTCATCTTTGCAAGAATATCCCCCTCCTTCTTGAATGATTTCAATGTATTCCACGGCTCAATGCTTGTCTTGATTTTATACGCAATACATGCGATGTACATCATACCAGAAACATCACCGTCACCATCAATCGGGTAACCGGTAAAAGAACGAATACATCCGGCATGTGTCTTTCGCGTCTTTGGAGTAGGAATCGCACATTGAATCGCGACTGTTAGATAACTCAGGGTAAGAAGAAGGAGTGTCTGGAAAAATGTCTCTTTGTATGGTGGTAGATGTTTGCCTTTCTCTAGAAACATTTTTTCGGATCTCTGACGATACGCGTCTTCAGTAGGAACAGCCTTTTCAAGAAGTACGAGGGTATTCTGAATAATGAACTCGCGTTCGGCGTGAAGGTCGATTCCCATATAACCCGTCATTGTAGTAATAATATTGTTGATAATACGGGCATTCGGGCTGTCGTATTTTTCCAAGATACTAAGACCATGAAGGCCGCCTCCTGCAGCTGCTGCCGCGGCAGGTTTCGCAACTTTGAGTACACCTTCTCCCAGATCAGCCTCGATAATATCTCTCGTAACAAGGCGAAACCCAGCATCATCAAACCCTTCTTCGGTGACGTGTTCAATCTTCTTGATAAGCGCACCGCTATATTTGTCAACCCATGCTTCACCATCATCGCTAATCGTTCCGCGCTCTTTACAAATGGTGTCAATCACAACTGAAAGTGCACTGCCGCTACCCGTTCCGCCTTGAATAAATGCAATCGCGATCGTTTCATAAAATGATGGAAGCAGTTTCGCATTCGATTTGATGCAATATAACCAATTCGGATCTTCGTCCATAATCTCGTTCGCCTTGCGCGTGAAACTAGTGATAAACTGCATGAGGTCGTGCTGGCGTTTCACAAAATCAGTCTGCGCAATAATCTTGTCTTTTAATGGTTCCATCGGCGAAATGATCGCGTCGAGATCTGCATCAATATCGGCATCAGCGTCAGCGGGTGAATGAAATCCGAGCTTGTATTTTCGATCATTGTATTTGTAGAATTCTTTATGCTGTATCTCGGTGATTCGCGCAATATTTTTTAGATCGTATTCGAACTTCTTATTTACAAACTCCATGAAATTTTCCCGAGTTACTTGATACTTGACATCAAACTCCGCCTTCATTTTATCGAGAAATGCTTTCTTTACGGCAGCAGCACCATCATTACTTGTGATGTGTGCCATCGCTTCGTGAAAATCCTGACCCCCACCGCCATCAATGTTTTCTAATTCCGACATCATATCGCGAGCAGCGTTCACTGCGAATGGTATACAGTCGCGGTTTACATTGCAGAAATAGTTACGGTCACTGCTTGGAATCACATCCGGAATACTAGTATCGCGCACCCACTTTCCATTGTCTCGTTTGAAATAAAGGAACTTGGTTTCGGTTGTTCCTAGGTCGCCCTCATCTGGAAATCCTTGACGCGCAGTACCAGACATTGGTTGATCTACATATTCTTCCACCTCTACAACAGCGTAATCTCCGTCATTGACTGGTCGCATACCCGGACCGATCATGATGGCCTCTGATTCTTTCTTCGCTTCTTCATACGTCATCTTCTTCTTCTTGATAAGCTCGTCCACCAGGAACATTGAGAAATCGACAGAACTCATCGATTCCTGTTGGTCGCGGTACGATTCCAGAAATGCGTAATCCGTTGTGTCATATTTCTTGTCAAAAAAGATAGGCTGGTCATTATCATTGTCTTCTTGTACTGCTTCTTCGTTCGGGTAATTCTTTGCAAGGACCATACCGAATCGTTTGGGGGCATCTGCTGCATTTACGGCCGATTTTGCGGGTCCAGCAGCAGCAGCAGCAGCACCGCCAGGCGCACCCCCAATCATGGCGCCTGCATCGCGTAATTTCTGACTTTGCTCACCCAACACAAGATTAAAATCGAATGGCGTAATGAGTTCAGTTGTCGTAATCGCCACTGCGTCCATATATAACTTTGCATAATCTACAGCAAGCATACGCGAGAGAAGCTCCGATGACGAGAGAAGGGCGTCATTGTATTCAGTTTGCTCCGACAATCCAGCGGCATATGCCCGACCGCGCATTTGCTGACGTTGGCGTTCATCCATCCCAGAGGATACACCAGGAGCAGCCGCAGAAGCAGATCGCACTTGTGTATCTTGGAATCCATATGCCTTGAATACATCAGCATCCATCATCTTTCCGGTCACGATGAGATTGTAGATCATAGAAACCCCCATATAACGCACATTGTAATGAAACGCGCGCAGACGCCCGAACTTCCTGAAATTTGTTGCATAATTCCGCTTGTATTCAAGAACGCGTTCGTACAAAAATGTAACGATTTCGTCGTATTGTTTTACTGTGATGTCTTCTTGATATACAAGGAATGGCTCAATAAAAGCGAGAACATCCTGTAATGTCAGGCGACCATGAATATACTGGCGCATCATTTCGAATATATTACGGGTTTTCGGTATAATAACCTCAAGAAACTTCCGGTATTTGTCCCGTTCGTTCATCCCGGAAGCCTCCGGTTGCAATACGAAATGCTTGATTTCATGAAGTAGCCCATGTGCATTTAGATCAAGGGGTGTATTAAGGTCAGTGATATCATGAGTCGTGAGTGTCATCATCTGACGCATCATATCCCAATAATGAACATGTTTCGCATTGAGATCGCATTTGTCAAGAATGTTTATACTCGGAAGTGAAATACGCGAATATTGCATAACCGGTTGTGGAAATGTCATGAAACCCGCGATATTCATTCGATCATTGGGTGTGAGGTTTGTGAATTCGGTTGTGCGTTTCAGTAATGCACCACCTTCTGCGGTAGATGTCGACGCGCCTCCCGTCATCGAAGGCCGCACTTTCACCATTCCCAAGTTGTATTTCTGAATAACAAACCTTCGCCGTTTTAATTCATCACCAGTTACGACAGATGAATAAAAGTCGTCCAGATTGTCGATGACTGCGGTAATATTCTCGTTCACCTGACGCGTAGTGATTACATCTTGCATATATCTTGGATCAGTGCTGGGTGTAAAATGCCGCGCCGAGAGATTTGTCATATATTGTGCGTACGTTAGCGATCCATCGTACCATTGACGTTGCAACTGATTTTCCGCATCGCGTTCTTCTTGGATTAAACGAGGTGCAATATCCATTTCTGCTGCGACTCTTTCATCAATCGGAATATCGTATATGACCTTACGCGTCTTTACGATAGGAATAATCCAACGCAGCGCATGATCCATCTTCATCAATGATTCTACAAGCGGGCGATACAAGACGCTCTTCTGTGCTGGGATGGCCGGGTTTCCATTTGTATCGAATCGAGAGAAATGATGTCGAAGTTCGCGAAACCGGACAACCATCCGCTGAATATTCGCGAGAACACTGCGGGTTTTTTCGGGGTCAGGGACATTCGTCATCAATGTATCCAAGAGATCGTCACACTGCTTTTCTAAATTAAAACGCCGGTTCTCATCCGGAATATCGACAGTTTGAACGAGAACGTCTAATTCTTCGCCAACCTGGATCTGATCAGCGTCAATGATGATCGCGCGTAATTTCTCTCGAACTGCGGCAACCGGAGCAGTTACGGCAGCACTGGCTGCAGCATTTAATCCTGAAGCACCTGATGCTACGGAACCGGAAAGAACTGTATACTCGGACTCACCTTCTGGCTGTTCTGTCGCATCCTCGCCTGCATCGGGTCCCTGTTGTGCGCGAGCCAATTGCCGCTCACGCCTGCGTTGCTCCAGAGGAGATAAATTCTCGTCAACAACTGCATCCATTCCCATCGCAAGAAAACCAGCTTCAGCGCCTTCGGCACCTTCCTTGTCTTGTTGACTTATACCGGCTTCTGTTGCACCAAAAGAAGAGGGAGGAGCCCGAATCTTTATTTCTTCAATCGGCAGATTTTCTGGAATACCCATGTATCCAAAATTAATGTAAATCATTTCATCTTCAGGGTAGGTACGAATCTCAATCATATCTTCATCCAAGTTCGTAATCATACCAGTAATAATTGTTGGAATATCGCCACCAAAGCGAATATCAACCCATGTAGAAATGACTAAATTATTTTGTCTAGCATATCCATTCTCTTCTGCGCGACTAAGAAGTTCGATCGATGTTATACTTTCATCACTCAAGTTGCCATTCGCATCGATTTTCAAAAGATATGGTGTGAGTGTGTCTGTATCGATAAGCTTGATTTTACGTGAAGATACATAGTCAGCTAAAAACGTGTGTTCATGGATTTCTTGATGTGTTGGTGCAATGATTTTTATAAAATCACCGAGTTTAATGGATAGAGACAAGACTTCGCTGCCGCTGCCGTCATCATTGAGACCGAGATCGAGATCAAGAGCTTCGTCCGCTGCGCCCTGACCGCCGCCTTCATCTTCGATGTTTTCGCTTATATTTGGGTCGTCTTCCATTGTTTCTTAGTATATGTATCTACTATTTTATAAGCCGAGTATTTATGTGTTTTATACCAAGAAATCAAACTGATATAAAGATTAAACTTATGATAATGTACAAGAACACACTATGTTTTCCATATCATCTGTTGAATTTGCTGACTTACCTACATTCATCGAGAAGGTGTCATCATCTGAAAATGCCGAAAATAACGATGATTCGCGTATAAATGACATTCGATCATGGTGTGCAGACAAGGGGTTCCTTTTTCATTTTTCTAAAACCTCGAGTGGAGAAATCTTTTACACATTGAAGTATGACCGTGCTAAACTCACTGAGGAACAATATGAAACGGTGGGTCGTTTTAGGTCTGTCGTGTTTGACAGCCGTGGAAAAGTATGCTGCGTTGCACCGCCGAAGATGTTGAAGATCACTGACGAGATGAAATCATGGCCTGTAAACTCGGTTAGCGGACATCTTACCGCTGAGGAGTTGGTGGAAGGAATTATGGTGAATCTTTTCTGGCGAGCTGGTGAGAATGACGGCGGTAAGTGGTATATTGCCACCAAGAGTTGTGTTGGGGAAGTATCGTTCGACCATATCATCGAGGCACAAGCAGAGGCCCAGCTTACCGCCGCCGCCGAAGGAGTGGGATCTTCCAATGAAGATGGTGCGCGAACTTCGTCTACGTTCCAAAAGTTGGGGGTTCAAGAGGTTCTTCGTCGCAGAATTTGTGAAGTCCTGAGTTTGCTTCCGGGCGGTATGGACGATATTCCTAAGGAATACTGCTATTCACTTGTTGTTCAGCACCCTAAGAATCAAATCGTCAATGTGATTTCAGTGCCGAAGTTGTATTTGGTTGCGGTGTATCAGTTGTCGCCTGCACCTGAACCTGCTGTGGGCGTGAATGCCGTCCGTAATGATCGCGACATTTTCGCTGTGAAGTTTGGAGGCAGCGTTTCACATACGCCTTCTGTGTTGACGTGTATCGCGGACGTTGACGGTGACGCCACCACCACCACGACCGCGACATTTACTACTCATACTGTCAATGATTACGGCGTGATGTATGCATCCGCTCAAACTTCTTGCAGTGTTTCATTGCCTGGCGTCGTCTTTGTGGATAAGGATACTGGCTTCTGCTACAAGATGCGTAATGCCAAATACGAAAGTGTGAAGAAGCGTAAGGGTATGGAGCAGAAATTGATGGCTCAATATCTTCAGTTGCGCAAGGATCATGGAATCGACGAATACTTGAAGTACCATCCGCAACATTCGCGCGCATTCCGTCAGTTCCGCGACCGTCTTCATGACTACACGCAACGCTTGTATGACGCGTATATCGAGCATTATGTGAAGAAGGATGCGAAGCCGTTGAAGGATTATGACCGCGAGTTGAAGACGCACATGTACAAGATTCACTATGATCTGTATTTGGCGACGATGAAGGAGTCTGGTGCATTTGTCACGAAGCACACTGTGATTAATTATGTGAACCAGTTGGCGGCGGCGCAGCAGTTGGCGTGCTTGAATGCAAGCGCGGGGGCTGAATCTACCTCGGCGACGGCGACGGGGGCGGGGACCGGTGCCGGTGCCGGTGCCGGTGCGGGAGCGGCACATGGTGGAGATAAAAAGACATTTCAAAGAAAGCCGATTGAACGATCCAAGACTGCGGCCGCGGCTGGTGGTGCTGGTGCTGGTGCTGGCGGTGGCGGTAGCAGTGGGACAAGAGATCCAGAGTTGCGATCCGGGTTCCGAAGTGCAAAACCGTCGAGGGGTGGACGTATGATGCCTACATTGACGGTTCAAATACCTAAATCAGAAGATAATGAAGTCATCTCTGGGAGTGTAAAGGGGTCGAAGGGTACAGGTGTTGTCAAGGTTCAAAACCAGTTTGCGGGTTTGGATGTAGAGTAATGCTAAGGTAAGGTAAGGAACCGGGACCGGATGGGGAACAAATAAAATTGATTGATAATAATTATAAATACTATTATCAAACGAACAGACACGAACGAACAATGACAACTACTCCACCATCGACACCTTTCCCGGAAGACACAAACGAATATCACGGATGGTATTCAGAAGCACTTCAACAATTACGCGTGTCAAATCCAAGCCATCACAAGTTCAATGGGAAAATAATGGTAAGCCCGCCGTATTGCTACTGGACACAAGGAGATCAAAAGGTACTCGTTACAGAGGTGACACACACAAGCATTCCAACACCGCGTCAAGTAGCGAATGGCGATATTTATCTAGGGAAGATAGATAAATATTGGGGAAGATCGTATACACGACACGGCGTGTTGAACCTTAAAAACGAATAGTTCCGCCGACCATACCGCCGACACTGGGGCGACCAGTCCAGCCGCCACCAACTTGGCCTTGAACGAACAAATGGCGGTTTTCGTTACCTAAAGTAACGCGACCGGTACCGGTGTATCCTTGGTTGTTGGCGTTAAAGGATCCAGAGAATCCAGAGGGGGAAGTACGGGGGTTGGGGTTAGTAAACTTGGAGAGTTTGCATAGGGGCGACGGGCGAAGAAGGGATCAAAGAGCGGTTTATGATA
>Ga0078894_10002416_pt1 | contig 14158 bp, 14 predicted proteins | sample LauGreSu1BDMLBSD_2_FD_67506 | JGI IMG/M metagenome (GOLD analysis project Ga0078894, IMG submission 67506) | Freshwater lake microbial communities from Lake Michigan, USA - Su13.BD.MLB.SD (version 4) (version 4) | ecosystem: Environmental > Aquatic > Freshwater > Lake | place: Lake Michigan...
CTCGACCTGGGCTCGAACCAGGGACCTACGGATTAACAGAAAACAGTTAGTTCAAACTATGCTTGTTTTATGCGGCTCGCAAGCCATAAAACTTTAATGTGCAATAAACTGTGTAATTGCCTATTCTCTGTTCTTTTTACAAAGCGTCCAGCTCTGGACGCTTTGTTGTTCTGGACGGTACGAGCACTCTGGCCGGTATCAGAGCGTCCAGAGTCTGGACGCTCGGGATGCTCTGGACGGGTGGGGGGTGTCCAGAGCTGGACGCTTGGGCTGCTCTGGACGGGTAAGGGGTGTCCAGAGTCTGGACGCTTTGTGAGTCGAAGCTTTTCGCTCTTATCCAACAGCGCGCCGAACTGAATCTAATGAACTCAGCTTTAACCGTGCACCGGCTTTCATATACTGACCTGGCAACTCTCGGCCCATAACCCCCTGTATGTCATTGGCTACAACTGCCAACGCGTCAAGATCAATGCCTGTTTGATAGCCACATTCATGCAGAAGATAGACCAAGTCTTCAGTGCATATATTTCCGGTGGCCCCAGGGGCAAAAGGGCACCCGCCTAGACCGCCGATAGAAGATTCGAACTCCCTTATGCCCAAGTCCAGCCCATTCATTACATTGGCCAATCCTATGCCTCGCGTATTGTGAAAATGCAGCGCAATGATTGCCTCTGGAAAACGTTTGAGGATTGCTTCTACTGAGCGGGTTACAACCGGAGGGGTCGCCATGCCAGTTGTGTCACCCAATCCGATGTGCAGTGCTCCTGCGCGCATGTACGTTTCGACAACCGTTAGCAAATTATCAAGAGAAACTTCACCTTCAAATGGACAACCAAACGCGGTAGCTATACCGCCACGTAGAGCGATCCCATATTCTTGTGCTATTGGGGCGAACTCAGTGAAATCAGCTAAGGCCTCTGCACGGGTTTTGTTGAGATTGGTTCGGCAATGGGTCTCAGAAACAGACACGAAAGCAGCCATCATGTCTACCTTGGCTGCTGCAGCTCGTTCCGCACCTCGTGCGTTGGGGACTAATGCTGTCAGGCGCACGCCAGGCTTGCGCTCTATGAGCGCCATGACTTCTGAAGCATCTGCCATCTGCGGAACTGCGCGGGGTGATACGAAAGAAGTCGCTTCAACGCTAGTGATGCCAGCATCGATCATTGCATTAATAGCTTTGGCCTTAATTTCGGTTGGTACAAACTGTTTTTCAGCCTGAAAACCGTCCCTCGTTCCGACCTCCGTGATAAGCACGAAACGGTCGTTGTTGTTTGATGGCAATGTCATGATATTTTCCTTGTGTTTGGAGTCGACTTACTCGAGCTTGACGCCCGAGTCCTTGACGATCTGACCCCATTTGGCGTAGTCAGACTGTACGAACGTCCTGAAGTTTTCAACCGAACCGCCGACGGCTGTAGCGCCGCCGTCTGACATCTTCTGGCGAACCTCAGGCAGCAGTAAAACCCTGTTGACTGCTGCATTCAGTCGGTCCACGATGGCCGGTGGGGTTCCAGCAGGTGCAAAAAGCCCTAGCCAGTTAGTAGTCCCTATCACTTTTGATCCTGCCTCGTTCAAAGTCGGTGTGTTAGGCAACATGGCAGAGCGTTGCGATGAGGTCACGGCCACTGGCGTTAACTTGCCTGCTTTGACGAGCCCGATGACCGACGGAACGGACATCATGGCCACATCGACATGCCCACCCATCACATCCGCAAGCGCAGGAGCCGCGCCCTTGTAGGGCACTTGAAGTAACTTGATAGAACCTGCAGATTGAAACAATCCACCATACAAGTGGCCTGTGCTACCGTTACCCGAAGTGGCCCATTTAAGCCCAGATTCTGTTTTCCCTTTGCTAATCAAATCCGCCACAGAAACAAGTGAGCCAGATCCGTTTGTAACGAGAATATTGGAAGTCTCAGAAACCTGAACGATCGGCGCAAAGCTTTTGCTTGTGTCGTATCCAACGTTGGGGTAGAGATAGGGCCCGACCATCATATTGTCTGGCTGTCCCATTACTATTGTGTAGCCATCTGGGGCCGCCTGAGCTGCTTGCGCTACAGCTAAGTTGCCTGCTGCCCCTGGACGGTTGTCTATGACGACCGGCCACTTGAGAGTTTCCGTCAGAGCGGTAGCAACGATGCGCGAGATGAAGTCGGTGCCACCGCCAGGGGTAAAGGGCACCAGTAGCCGAATCGGCTTATTCGGAAATTCCTGCGCACTCAGAGTAGCTGGCAAGATGCAAACAGTTGCGGCAAAAAAAGCGCTTAAAAGTGATAGTAGTTTTTTCACAGGGCAGTCTCTTTCTAAAGTTATTCCAAACAACTATTTACAATTCTAAGAATAAAACTAACTTTGTGCTAGTTTTATCATCAGATGAATTGTCTGCCTTTGTGAAAAATTATTAGCTTGCCGTATGTCAGTTTTCAAAGATAGAAACAAATCATCCTTAAATCACAGTTCAAATCTATTTTTTCTTATTCAATGTTATGCCATAAGGGGACAAGTCAATTACTCATCGGGTCATTACCATTGACAAATAAAATTTAATTCGAAAAAATGATTTGAGAAATTTCAATTAATTTTTTTCAAATTTTCGTTGATTAGATAAATCTTGGCCCTTCCTATCCTAAAACATATTTACCCCACGTGGCCATCAAATAGCTGAACAACATGATGCATCAACCTCTTTCTGGCATCAAGGTAGTGGACCTGACTCGCATCCTTTCAGGGCCCTTCTGCACGATGTTGTTGGGTGATATGGGTGCTGACGTCATCAAGATAGAAGGACCTAAAGAAGGCGATCCAGTGCGTAAGGCTGGTGCCATAGTGAATGATCTCAGCTGGTACTTTGCCTCGTTCAACCGAAACAAACGATCTATGGCTTTAGACCTGCGATCTGAGCATGGTAAAGATATTCTGAGGAAACTCATACAGCGGTCTGATGTGTTGGTTGAAAACTTCCGTCCGGGTGTATTGGCTGAGATGGGCTTTGATGAGGCCAGTCTAGAGCAGATCAATCCGCGGCTCATAGTTGCTAGCATCAATGGCTATGGATCGACCGGCCCTTATGCGGACCGACCTACATTTGACTTCGTAGTTCAAGCCATGAGCGGCTTCATGAGTACAAATGGGGGGGTGGAACATCCCGCATTGCGAAGTGGCCCACCAATTACCGATCTAGTGGCAGGCTTGTATGCTGCGTTTGGTATTGTTTGCGCTGTACGTGCGCGCGAACTCACTGGTCGAGGACAACGAGTTGACGCCGGAATGATGACCAGCATGTTGAGCATGTTTGCCTATCTGACATCAGACTATCTGGCGACTGGGCAACTTGCAACTCGAACTGGCAATGACCATCCTATAGCGGCGCCGTACGGAATGTTCAGTGCTAGCGATGGAGAAATAGCTGTCGCCCCCAGCACTGATGAAGTCTTGTCCCGCTTTTTATCCATAATTGACCTTGCTCATTTATTGTCAGACGAAAGGTTCAAGACCAATGAACTGCGCCTACTTCATCGCAAAGAGTTGAATTCCCTTATTAATGAAAGCCTTAAGACTGATACTCAGACCAATTGGATCAACCGACTTAATAGCGGTGGCGTTCCGTGTGGTCGTGTGCAGAATGTTGGTGAAGCATTAAGCGATCCGCAAATGATTCACCAAGAAATGGTTCTTGAGGTTGATCATCCCTCTCACGGACTTGTCAAAATGGTAGGGTTCCCACTCAAGCTTTCGGAAACTCCCTGCTCGGTTCGCTTTCCGGCTCCAAAGCACGGAGAGCACACCCGTGAAATTCTTGAGGAGCTTGGAATGCAGCACATTGCAGATAGCAATCCAACGTAAGTGAAATTTGTCATTGAACTTGTGTAGGTCGCCACCGTGGGTGCTGAGTCGAGCTCGATACCGACTCGCTCTTGACGGGTAGGGGGCGTCCGGAGTCTGGACGCTATTTCACTTTTGTGAAATCAAGTTGATACAGCTTGTATGGAGCCGGTAAGCTCTTTGCAAGGGTTAGCGCCCTTACAAATCTGCTCCTGTTGTGGTTAACTTAATTCTTAACATATGCAAATTTCGATTTGACAATTACAATTTTCACCACAGTTAATAAATTTAGAAAAGTCATAAGGTAGTTTCGAAAGTGCTACCAATAACATCTCGTTGATAAGTCGAACAGCATCGTTAACATACAGGAGCAGGAAATGAAAAAAGAAAGAATATATAACCCGGAAGTTCCAGAACCGCCTCCTGGACAATGGTCTAACTGCGTTCGCGTAGGCGATATTGTTTATGTGTCTGGGATGACCGCTCGCGAAAAAGATGGGCAGACTGTAACTGCGCTTGGCGAGTATGAGCAAACAAAAAAAATCTTCACAAAGATAGGTCATATGATTACTGCAGCGGGCGGTGTGATGAACGATATCACTAGCATGCAGATCTTTGTTACCCGCATTGAGCACAATACTGAAGTTTGGCGCGCACGCAAGGAATTCTTTACTGGTGATTTTCCTGCATCAACTTTGGTTGAAGTTAGTCGACTTGCCAAACCAGAGATTGTGATTGAGATTAATGTGGTGGCACATATTGGTTGCAGCGGAGAATAACTATGATCAACATTGTTTCGCGAATGCTTCGTGCTTCTTTAATTTCCTTTGCAATGGTTTCGCTTGCGCCTCTTGTCATGGGTCAACAAGCGTACCCAAACAAACCGGTTCGAATCATTGTTCCATATCCACCGGGGGGAACTGCCGACATTGTTGGACGAACAATAGCTGAAAAGCTTGGTGTGATTTGGGGGCAGTCCGTGATTGTCGAAAATCGCGCAGGTGCTGGTGGAACAATTGGCGTTGATTCAGTTGCGAAGGGAACACCAGATGGCTATACGATGGTTCTCGGCGTAACTGGCCCTTTGACTATTGCTCCGAGTATTAATTCTCAGTTGGCTTACGACCCTTTGCGCGATTTAGTGCCAGTCACGCTTGTCGCGGCAGTACCAAGCCTCATAGCGGTTCATCCTTCAGTCCCTGCACGTGATTTAAAGGAGTTGATTGCGCTGGCGAAATCCCAGCCTGGCAAGCTAACCTTCGCATCGGCTGGCAATGGAACTTCAGTGCATATTGCGGGCGAGTTACTCAAGTCCATGGCTGGCGTCGACATTCTGCATGTGCCATACAAAGGCGGTGTTCCTGCACTAAATGATTTGATGGGTGGGCAAGTATCAATGATCATCGAGAACATGCCTCAGCTCTTGCCTCAGGTACGAGCGGGCAAGATAAGGGCGCTCGCAGTCACAACACAGCAACGATCTCCCGCGCTTGCTGATCTGCCTGCTGTTTCTGAAGTCCTGCCAGGCTATGAAGCTACTACTTGGTTTGGCCTGCTTGCGCCCGCCAAAACACCTCAAGAAATAGTCATAAAAGTGCAATCAGACGTTGCAAAAATTGGCATGCTTCCTGATGTGAAGGATAGGTTTGCTGGCTTGGGCGCAGAGGTTATTGCCAGTACTCCGGAAGCGTTTGCGACGCATCTTCGATCTGAACTTGTTCGCTTCTCAAAGGTTATTAAGGATGCAAACATTAGGGCTGAATGAGCGTCACCTTGAAATCAAGTTTGGATAAATGGTTTTGTTAAAACAAAGGATGTGGCTTATTCCACGATCCTTTCGATTCAATTTTTTTAAAAAAATGTATCTCCAAAATATACACTTTTTATAACGCTGGCATCTCTTTCTTTGTCCGCATCCAACCGACTTCAAGCAGTGAAAACGCTGTTCGGTCCGATCAATCGACTGTCCCAACATTAAATATAAACTTTGGACGTAACAGCAATCTGACGAACTCCTCTTCACTAGACTAATTTGCGAAGTGGAATTACATTGATTCTTTCTTTAACGAAACTGGGTCTCGCATGAAAAAATTGTTTTTCCTTATGACACTGCTGCTTGCCTCCTTCGCCTCAGGCGCAGCATTTCCCGAAAAGTCAATCACCCTTGTTGTCGGATTTCCCGCAGGCAGTGCTCCTGATGTAGCTGCGCGTGTCGTGTCTCAAAAGTTGAGTAATCGGCTCGGCCAGCCGGTTGTTGTCGAGAACAGGGTTGGGGCAGCAGGGACAATCGGTACCGCTTCCGTTGCGCGCGCCCCTGCGGACGGATACACACTTCTCTTTGGCAGCGCAAGCTCCCTCACGGTTGGCCCCGCTTTGTACAAGAACCTGACATACGACACTAACAAGTCGTTTTCCCCGATCATCCAGATGTTGCGAGGAGCCTTTATTCTCACTGTGCGCTCTGAATTGCCAGTGAATGATGTTAAGGAACTGGTTTTATATGCGAAGGATCGCCCGGGTAAGCTGACCTACGGCTCATCAGGTAACGGTAGCCTCCACCATCTGTGCATGGAGATGTTCAAGAGCGCAGCAATGGTGGACATCACGCACGTGCCATTCGGCGGAAGTCCGCCGAACTGGCTTGCATTTAATCGCGGAGAGATCGATATGATCTGCGACAGCATGCCGAACCCCATTCCCACACTCCAGAGCGGCAAGGGTCGAGCCATTGCCGTGACTGGCGATCTTCGCGCCGACATAGTTCCGAAAGCCTTAACCTTCCGCGAGCAGGGGTTCCCCAGTGTCAACATGGACTTCTGGTATGGATTTCTGGCGCCAGCTGGGACGCCTACGGATGTGGTCAACAAGCTGAATTTAGAAATTGCCGCGGTATTGCGCGATCCAGAGATAGTCAGCAGGTACAAAGCCCAAAGTATCGACATTGTTGCTGGAAAGCCGGAAGAATTCGGACGGCTGCTCGCTGCTGAATCTAAAATGTGGCCGCCCATCGTGAGCAAGGCCAACGCCAAGGTCGACTGAACCGGTTACTGGGCTCTAAGTTCTATGACCGTTAATGGGCATTCTGCCGCGCAACGCCTTCTGCAAACTGCAGCAGAGCTTGGTCAAGTGTTAAGTTGAAGCGCGATAACACGATAAATGCATTGAAGACTTTAATTAACCTACTAGAAAATTTTCCCCCAATATTTTTTGCAATTAAATTGAACACAAATTGACAGGCCCCGAATGACTAATTCAAAAACTATAAAAGTTGAGTGGCCCAGAGAGGACTACTCTCGTATTCCATTCTGGCTTTACCATGACCCTGAGGTTTATCGGCAAGAGCAAGAGCGCATTTTTAAGGGCCGCGCTTGGTCGTATGTGGCATTAGAGGCAGAACTCCCCAATCCTGGTGACTTTCGCACAACATTCATTGGTGATACTCCAGTAATCGTCGCTCGCGCTGAAGATGGCTCCCTAAAGGCGATGGTGAACCGCTGCGCCCATCGTGGCGCAATCGTCCGGCGCGAGACTCGTGGTAACGCCAAGGAACATATCTGCATTTATCACCGTTGGTCTTATGGGCAAGATGGCAGCCTCACTGGTGTGCCTTTTCTTCGAGGAATCAAAGGCAAGGGCGGCATGGGATGTGACTTTCGAGTTGCAGATCACGGATTGCAGAAGTTGCGTGTTGAGTCGCATGCAGGCGTGATTTTTGCCACCTTTGACGATGAAACTGAGACCCTACAAGAGTATCTTGGTCCCGTATTCACAAAACATTTGTCCCGTATATTTAACCGGCCGGTTCGAGTCTTGGGCTATCAGCGGCAACGCATCGCCGGCAACTGGAAGTTGTACCTTGAGAACCAGAGGGATACTTATCACGGAAGTTTGTTACACGAGTTCCAGTCGACTTTTGGAACAAGCAGGGCGACGCAGGCAGGAGGTGTCACCATGGACGACAGCCGCCGCCACAATCTAACTTATGCCCGCGCGGGCACTGATGACGATCAGGAGTTCAAGACCTTGTATAAGGATAATAAAGTGCATGAAAGTAAACTCAGACTGGAAGATGCCTCAATGATTCGTAACTTCCGCGAGTTTGACGACGGCATCAGCCTCGCGATCTGCGGACTTTTTCCAAACGCAACAGTTCACCAAATCAGCAATAGCCTTGCCACTCGCCAACTACGTACCTTCGGGCCTGATGAATTCGAACTGTATTGGACGCTATTTGGTTACGAGGATGACTCCGAAGAAATGACCCAGCACCGACTGATGCAGGCTAACATGGTTGGGCCAGCTGGCCTCATCTCAATGGAAGACGGAGAAGCGATTGAGATCACGCACCGAGCCACCAAGACGGAGTCGGCATCGGCCTGCTCGGTAGTGGAAATGGGCGGTTCTGGACCAATTATCGACCTCGAACACCGTGTGAATGACATTGCGGTTCGCGGCTTTTGGTTCGGGTACGCGCAAATGATGGGCTTCTCATCTAAGAAAGAGCAATCATGAGCCCGGAGACATTGTCGATGCTGGCCGGCGAACTAATGGCCGACTATGCTGAGTTGATTGATTCCGACCGACTGGAGGAATGGTTGGAATTATTCACCGAGGATGCGCGATACGACGTGATTCCAAGGGAAAACGTCGAGCAGGGATTACCATTGTCTATTATGGTCTGCTCCAACAAGGCTCAGCTTCGCGATCGTATCACCGCACTCCGACAAGCTAATGAGTACAACCTTCACTACGACCGGCACCTAATTGGCAGTGTCCGAGTTCGCCCTAGCGCGGACGGTACATTTGAAATCGGGGCCAACTATGCAGTCTTCCAAACGACTTTAGAAGGTCAGTCCCGTCTTTTCAGTGCTGGGTGCTATAAAGACCGCGTGCGGATTGTAGACGGGCAGCTGCGTATTTACGATAAGTGCGTTATCGTAGATACGTTTTCCATTCCTACGTTGTTGGCTACACCGCTATAAGCATAAAAGCAAAAAACACCGCGCAAGGCGATGCTTTGTAGGTGACACTCAGACCGGCTCGAACCATGCTCACCGAGGTAGTGAGGCCTGTAACATCAAACATTGGCTTTAGTGCAACGCCATTGATCCCAATTGCTTCCGTAAAACTTTTGCGTGTGCTAGTGTGCAATACGGGGATGATAAGTGGCATGCCTTTGAGTGCGCTCCATGGATGCTTTTTTCCCTCAGCGGGTGCTCTTGGGTTTTCCCTCTTGACCTACCTCTTCATATATCTAGAGTACGTATCAATGCAATGCTGTTTCTAAGGGGCTAGCTCGCAAACGATCGCCCACTTTTAGTGCGCCATTACATTTTTACTCGTTTAATTTTTGAAAGTAGCATGATGAATTTTCAGCGATTATTTCTTCGTACAGTCCTTGCAAAATTTCTAGTTACGGTACTGGCTTGTTCATTCGTAAGTGTCGCCATCGCTCAAGGGGCCTATCCAGGCAAGGCTGTGCGTATCGTGGTTCCATTTCCACCGGGTGGTGGCATTGACATCCTGATCCGCGCGGTGGGCGCGGAGCTCTCGTCGCGCTGGGGCCAGCCCGTCATAGTGGACAACAAGGCCGGTGCTGGCACTCTGATCGGCACCGACTACGTGGCGCGTTCCGCTCCCGATGGGCATACGCTGCTTGCTACCGTCAACCAGACCCTCACGTCGAACCGGTTCCTCTATAAGAACCTTCCCTATGATCCGGACAGGAGTATCACGCCCATCATGGAAATGGTGGAAAGCGAGCAGCTGATCCTCGCTAACTCAGCAGTTCCGGCACGGGACCTTCGCGAGTTTATTGCGCTGGCTAAGCGCGACCCTTCAAAGTATCCGTTCGGCTCGTTCGGCCAAGGTACCCAGCCGCACCTGTTGTTCGCGTTGATGAACAAACGGGAATCCACCAGCCTGACCCACATACCCTACAAAGGGGTAGCTCCGCTGATGACCGCGGTTGCGGCCGGCGAAGTCGCGGTGTCGACGGGTAGTGGCAGCGTGGCGGGCGGTCTTATCAGCACTGGCCGAATTAAGCCGCTTGCCATCACCAGCAAGCAGCGCTCTAGCCTCTTTCCCGACGTGCCCACCGCGCTTGAGCAGGGCTACGGATACCTGGATGCGACGATCTGGTATGGACTCTTCGCCCCCTCCGGCACCCCCCCCGCGATCATGGAAAAGATCAATTCCGACGTACGAGCCATCCTGCGCGATCCCGCTTTTGCCGAAAAAAACGTCACGTCGCGAAATCTCAGGGTTGTAGCGAGTACACCTCAGCAATTCCAGTCAGTGATTCGTGACGAGGTAACGGCCGTTGGCGAGATGATTCGCGCCGCGGAAATCAAGCCGGAATAACAGAAGCGGAAACGATTGTGGACTTGGAGACCGATGTTTTGGTGGTAGGCGCTGGGCCAGTAGGCTTGGCACTGGCCGGTGACCTTGGTTGGCGAGGGCACAGGGCCATTATCGTAGAACGCGGCGACGGTGTCGTTCTACAACCCAAGATGGACCAGGTCGGAATCCGCACCATGGAGCACTGCCGCCGCTGGGGCATAGTTCCGGATGTTGAGGCAAGCCCTTACAACCGTGATCGTCCGCAGGACAACATCTATGTCACCTCGCTGACCGGTTGGGAACTCGGGCGCGAGCGATTTCGAAGCATGCTGGACGACAGGCCGCCCGCATACAGCCCGCAAAAGCGCGAACGCTGCCCGCAAAACATGTTCGATCCCATTCTCCAGAAGTTCGCCTTGTCCCAGCCAGGTGTGGAACTCAAACTGCGCCACAAATTCATTGAGCTTTCCCAAGACGATCGGGGTGTGACAGCCCAGATCGACGACGAGCTGAATCATCGCCGACTCACTATTAGGGCGAAATATCTTGTCGGGTGTGACGGCGGTCGCAGCCGCGTCCGTGAACAACTTGCCATCGGGATGCAAGGACGAGGAATTTTGACGAACACGACGAACGTCGTCTTTCGCGCGCCCAATCTGGATGCACTTCACAACATTGCGCCTGGCTACCGTTATATCTTTATCGGTCCTGAAGGGACGTGGGCAACGCTTGTTGCAATCAATGGCAGCGATCAGTGGCGCATGTCGATCATCGGCACCTTGGAGGAGCGAACATACACGGAGGCTGAGCTCAAGGCATTTGCTTATCGTGCAATGGGAAAGCCTTTCGACTTGGAGCTTGTAAGCGTCCTTGAATGGCAGCGCAAGGAGCTAGTTGCCGATGCCTATCGCCGCGGAAGATGCTTCCTAGCTGGCGATGCATGCCACCTGACATCGCCGACCGGAGGCCTGGGGATGAACACGGGTATAGGCGACGCTGCGGACATTGGCTGGAAGCTTTCTGCTGCTATCCGAGGATGGGCTGGTCCCCGACTGCTCGACTCGTATGAAGCCGAGCGCCGTCCGATCGCACAACGCATCGTGTCAATATCGACCACGAACCTGCGCCATATGAAGTCACCAGGCCGCAATGACGAGTTGCTTTCAGAGGGGCCTGCCGGCGAGGAAACCCGTGCAAGGGTAGGGCGCGCTTTCAGCGACGCCATTAAGCGGGAATGGTACCTTGACAATGTCCATCTGGGTTATCGGTACCTCCACTCGCCCGTAATCATTTACGAGGACGAGGATCCCGACAAACTCACCAGAGACGCCTCTGAAACCGCCGTGTATACCCCAACGACCCAGCCGGGCCGAAGGGCGCCCCATGCATGGCTTGCCGACGGTCGGTCAACGCATGACCATTTCGGGCGGTCCTTTGTGCTGGTCGATACAGCACCGGCGTCGGAGGGCGATTGTGACGAGAAGTCTTTTGTCTTGGCGGCTCGGGAGCGCGGCATTCCTTTGGAGATTGTTCGCTGGCAAGTCTTGGAGATCGCCACGCTGTACCAGGTCCGATATGTCCTTGTGCGCCCCGACGACACGGTTGCGTGGCGCGGCGACGCGCTCCCCGAAGACATTCCGGCGCTGCTTTCAACCGTTTCAGGGCATTGATCGTCACTTCATCACCAGAAAAACCAACACAATGAAACTCTTTCGCTTTAACGGCGGTCGTATCGGCCTGACCGCGGGAACCAGCAGCTACGACATCACAGACGCCCTAGGGGTGGATACCGCGATGTGGCCGCCGGTGCAGATGGTGCAGCTGATAGCAGACTTCGATGTCAAGATTCAGGGCATCACAACGCATCCGAAGACGCGCTTGGTCGATTTCTCAACGCTGCGCCTAGAAGTACCAATCGAATGGCCCAACAAGCTGCTTGCCTATCCCGTCAACTACGTCAAACATGGCGAGGAAATGAAATCGACCAACCGTGCTGACCGTAACGGGTTCTTCATGAAGGCCAACTCCTCCCTTTCCGGCCCTAACGACCCAATTGTCTTGCCAGATGTGCCGGGCCGCGAGATTCATCATGAATGCGAACTGGGTATCGTGATCGGGAAGAAGGGTCGTAACATTTCTCGTACCGATGCTCTGGGACACGTCTTTGGCTACGCCTGTCTGATCGACATGGTCGTGCGGGGCAACGAGGAGCGTGTGATGCGCAAGTCGTACGACAGCTTTTGCCCATTTGGCCCCTATATAGTTACGGCGGACGAGGTTCCTGACCCGTCGTGCCTCCAAGCGCGGTTGTGGGTCAACGACGTCCTCAAGCAAGATGCCAACACCCGCGATCTCATAGTCGACATCCCTGAAATGATCGAAACCGCATCCCGGGTCGCTACATTATTTCCGGGCGACATCATTGCCACTGGGACGCCAGAAGGGGTTGGGCCAGTGGTACGCGGGGACCGGATTCGTATCGCCATCGAGAATGTTGGTGAGATGATGCTTGACGTGCGGTGATTCAGGAATGAGTGCCATGAATACCGATACTCCCACCGTAAATTTCGACGCAGCGGAAGATCTGCCCGCGCTGTATGCGCTTCTTGACAAGGTGAAGGCCAAGAACGGCTGGGCCAAAGACGTCCCTGTGATCGTGCGCGAACCGAGGCATCCCTTTGTACCGCATCGATGGCGATACGTGGACATGCGCTCAGCGCTTCATGTGGCTGGCCGCCTTGTAGGAACGGAGTGGGCCGAGCGCCGCAACCTTATTATGGCCAATCCCTTTCCGGGCAACGACTATGCGACGGTACCTACGCTGGTAGGCGCTTATCAGATGGTCAAGGCGGGCGAGAAAGCGCACAGCCATCGGCATACACCCAATGCGATGCGAATCGTCCTAGATGCCGGTCCCGGCACTTACACCGTAGTGGATGGAAGAAAGATCCCGATGGAGCCCGGTGACGTTTTGCTCACGCCGAACTGGTGCTATCACGGGCACTCCAATGAGTCTGAGCAAGATGCTTATTGGATTGACTTCCTAGACTCTCCGCTGGTTGCGGCGCTCGGCCCCATGTTTTTTCAACCGCATCCCGAAAAAATCCAGCCATCTGAGGACATTGATCACCAGTCGGCGATGAGATTCGCTTTCTCCACATACCTTCCGCAGCTTAGGAGGGCTCCAGAAGTCGCGCTCGGTGTGCGAGAACTTGAACTGGGCCCTCAGAAACTTGACACATTTGATAGGGTGGCGATGTTGCTGGACAAAGGAACGAGGTATTCACCGGACATACATACGGCAAGCCAGGTTTATACCGTGCTTGCTGGGCGGGGCAGTTCCCGCATCGATGACTGCGATTTTGATTGGCAGCGTGGAGACATGATCGCTGTGCCCGCATGGAAGAAGCAGGAACACCAAGCTTTCGAGGAGTCGAGTTTGCTGCGCGTTTCGGACGAGCCGCTGATGCGGATGCTCAGGTGGTATCACACAGGTGCAGGTATGGTGGCAAAGAAGGCTAAAGCATGATTGAAATGGATGAAAGGGTGTCTAGAATCTGGACGCTTGGAGTGCTCTTGACGGTTAGGGGTGTTCATAATCAGTAATCTTTTGCTTTTGATAATTTAATTCCTCGCCGCGGATGCCTTGCCAGGTACGACGTAAATAAAGGGAGAAACGCCGAACCGCGCAACTGGGGTCAGTTGCTTGTGGCTATATTCAAGATTACTCTCAATGAGTGGAATGGTGCTGAAGTAAGAAGCGGTTGCAAGCAGGGTACGCCCGTCGGCAACTGCTTGGGCAACGAATGAAGGTCCAATGTTGGCATTCGCTCCTGGCAGATTTCGACGATCACCGGTTGACCCGGCGTTTACGCCCTCCTTCACTGGGCCTGACCTCATCCCACCAAAGGTCGTCGCCCATGGGGTGCGACCACATCAGGCTGCTACCCGCTTGGGCCAACAAGTTGGCTGATAAAGGCGAGGGCCAAGCCCC
>Ga0078894_10002417_pt1 | contig 14152 bp, 8 predicted proteins | sample LauGreSu1BDMLBSD_2_FD_67506 | JGI IMG/M metagenome (GOLD analysis project Ga0078894, IMG submission 67506) | Freshwater lake microbial communities from Lake Michigan, USA - Su13.BD.MLB.SD (version 4) (version 4) | ecosystem: Environmental > Aquatic > Freshwater > Lake | place: Lake Michigan, USA...
GAGTAAATTGGATAACTTACTTGTTTGGTGATTACACCATTTTCAACACGAAGCAATTCGAAGAAGCGACGATCATCGATTGAGTCGATCGTTCTTTTTGTTAGATCGAGACTAAACTGGTATCTGTGCGCTCCAGGAGCCTGATAGTTGAATGATTCTTGTGCTGGATCGAGCAATGCGTTATCGATTGATTCTGTGATGATCTCATCATTAATCTGAAGACCAATACGATAAGTTGGTGCGCTAGAATATGGATCAAGAACAATCGTTTGTGGAGCAACGCGAACAAAGTATCCATCAACATAGAATATTCCTTCGTTGATAGAAACTACAGATCCTGTTCCAGTCGCATTTGCAGAAACGGTATTAGCAGATGAACCACCTGCTGTTGAGATTGTTTGCGTATTTGTGAAGGCACTGCCTCTCAAATATCTTACAAGAAGAGTGCGATCAGTTGTTGATGAGAAAGTCTGAATTACCTTTGCACGAGTTTTTGGACTTCCTGAATTAAAAACCGTTAGACCGATAAAATCTTCAAGGTCGATGTCGATACCGTTAAACTGTTGCTCAAGTTTAACATAACTGATTCCAGTATCAAGAGTTAGATGCCCACCGATAACTGGAGATCCATCTTTAAAAATGTGATCGCCGAATTGTCTGATCTGATTTTGAAGGATCGACTGGATCTGCGTGAGTTCTCTTGCCTGAACAGCGTATCCAGGGCGAAAGAGAATTCGCATGTAATTCTGCTCAAACGCACCGTTCGTTGCTTCAAAATCGTCCCAGTATGGTTCTGCATTAAAATCTGCCATGGATACTACCTATTTTTAAAATTCAACGACTAGTTTAACGGTTTCTGTCTGATTTGGAGAACGAATAATTGGAGATTTGTTTTCTATAAACAACACCTCTCCGCTGAAGATATTTATATCGGGTTCGGTGATAGAAAATATTCTAGCCGCTGCTGATGGATTATCTTTCTCATAAATCGTTTCTGATACAACTTGAGCAACATTTCCGACAATGCGATTGATATACAATACATTAGTGTTATTATCAAAATGGATAACACGCGCATTGAAGGTCGAAGTTTCGAAACTAGATCCAGCATATACGATAGATCCGTGTGAAAAATCTACAGGCGGATTAGAAACTTGTAGAGAAGTGTACATTGCATATACTGTTGAAGTTGCATATACTCCATTTGCAAGTTTTGGATCTTTAATGATCGAAACTTGACGAACCTTTTCAGTTCCATCACCTTGCGTTGGAAGGACTCCGTCTAAATCACCCTCAAAATCAACACTGATCATTTGATCTGATCCACCAAGTTCTCTCACTGGATCAAATCCATGCCCATATCTTGGAGATATAACCGCTCTGAGTTCAGCAGTATTTCCAGATAGAGTTTGAATCGTATCATCGACCGTGATTGTCGCAGTTGTATAAGTGTTGCCGCCATCGATGATGTTCACATTTGTGATCACGCCATTCGTGACATCAATAGACACGTTTGCATTTGCACCGTCGCCTGTTACATCTACAACAGCGTAGTTAGTAACAGAACCACCAGAGAAATATCCCGAGCCGCCATCTACGATTTGAATAACGTCGATGCGACCGTTTTCTGCATTTTCGAAAACAATTGGTTCGCGAATTACAGGCATGTATTTGTCTGTAAAGAATTTATTCTTCAATCCACTAGGGATTGTGTACATATACTTCCATTTATATCCATCTGAAGTTTCGATAAATGGATTTTCTGGTAATTGTCCACCAAGAGTAATTTCTGGCATAACAGTAGAGTTTGCTCCACCATTATTATCCATACACTTAAACACTTGATCAGAAATGTTGCGAACATAAAACTTATTCGCATATTGAGTTGCGCTTGTCACAACTTTATATAAACTTGCATTGGTATATGCTGACGCAAATGGTGTATTAACTGTTAATGATGCGCCAGAAGCATTAATATCGCAAACTTCTTTAATTTCCTCACCAACGCGAATCAATGAGCCGACAGTCAATACTGGATTAACAGAAGCAAGATTTATTGTCGCCGAATTTAAAGTTTGAAGTGAACTGATAGAAACGTTCACATTCCCATTGTATTTTGTTTCTGTTGATTTTGCAAATGTATTTAAAGTATGATCATATGCAACGTAGACTTCTGTATTTGCCCAGTCTACTCTAGGGATAACTGGTTGTACGTCGTTACTTGTAATCTTCACCATAACTAAAGCATCGCGAGAAATTTGGTTTTTTGTCTCTACGGTGTCATATGGATCTGGAACTAACGAGTCATCGAATAATTCAGAATTTGAAGAATTAGCCCAAGGAATTGATCTGCCCATCATAATGTAGACATTCGCTAATGGCAATGAAATCATTTTCTCAAAATTGATAGCGTTTGCAATTCCAAAATCTTTTGTGATAATTGAAGCCATTTTTTATCCGTTAGTTCTGATAATGCTATAACCAACTACATTGTAGATAGGTGTTTTACGGTAAAGAACATTAGCGTTTGTGTGACCTGTTGAAGTGTTCAACTGAACAACGTTACCAGAAACGCCAACCACCTCTTTTCTATATTCAACATTTGCAACATTGAAACTTATATTATCGCCAACCTCAATACTTTCACCGACTGAATATGTGTTACCATAAACAAATACGTTTGCGTTTCCAGAAATTACTCTAATTCTTCCATCACCAATTCCACCGATTGGAGATTCAAGCCAAATAATATCGTTAGAAACAACGTTTGTGACGACGCGACTATATTGTTTTTGCGAAGCAGTTTCGTTACTATTTATGATAATTATGTCACCGATATTTACGTTACTCAAAAATGCTGAGGTGTTGCCATATACAATATTGCTTGTGTAACTTGTATTGAGGTTAGTTGTTCCAACAGAATTTTGAGTAAACGTATTGCTCTTAATCGTGATAATATCTTGTTGAGTGTCTTTGATTACAAACTTAGACTTGAGGTCCATACCAGCTGGATGCGCAATTCTAAAGATTGTTTCCTTATATTCATCTAATGATTTCTCAGATTGGATCTCATATGAGAAATTGTGATAATAATCTTTGTCTTGCAATTTCTTATCAGCACTGATGAAGCCGTCTGTGTTTAAGAAGAATCCATCGTATTTGATCAATCCAGCCAAGAACTCAGCATTGGCTTTGGCTTTACCATCGCCATAGAAGTGTGGATACTTTCTCTCAACAGCATCATTAATGTCCAAGAAGGAAATGATTGCATTCTGTGTTGATAAGTTTACAGTGACATTTCCAGTAGCAGCATTAATGTTTAATGGAATTGATGTATTCAAACTACCGTTATAATCATACAAACGAATTACTGTGTTCGTAGAATCTGGTCTAAATGCATCATCGATGATAGCAGAGAATGTTGCATTTGCGTTCGATGCAACATTACCTTGCCACACTCTATTTCCACTACTCAAAACTGTTATTAGTGGAAGGTTGTCAGTTAGAATGTCAACAATCTTCAATGAGACATTTGGTGTTGCTTCGTAGTCAAAACCACGACTGATAATTCTGAAATCTTGAATACGACCAATGTCAGAAGTTTCTGCAGTAAGTTCTTCGCCGTCACTTAAACCAATAACTTGAAATTCTGCATTTGATCCGAGAGATAAATTTGCTCCTGTTGAATCCCAAACTCTAATTGTTGGCATTGCAACGTAGCCTTCACCTCTATTTCCCAAATGTACAGCAACTATTGATCCATTTGCTCCTGTTTCGATGGTAGCAGTTCCACCATAGCCAGTTCCAACAAACTCAACCATATCTGAGTTGCTATAACCTTCGCCACCTTTTTTGACTAGAATGATACCCAGGTGACCAGTATTTCGAACATTCTGGCGGAAGTCCATAAACAATCTAAATCTTAGAATGTTGGTTGAGTTTATATTATTCTCAAATGCTCTGTCGAGATAAACTGTCTTAACATTTGCAGATGTGCCTGGATTTGTCACGACATAATCAACAACATTTGCATAATGCTCTGTTTGACCAACGTCTAAGAATAATCGGCATCCAGTATAGAAGCCATTTGCAAGACTATAAGATGAATTTGAAGAACTCAAACGAATTGATGGATATGGCAATCCTGTTCTATTATATCCAGAAAACTGCCCCGCAGGGATAGACATAAATCCTTCATCAATCGAATAGTCTGTGTCAAATATAGAAATAGTTTCAAACGTTGGTGGCTCTTCGAAGAATGATCCGCCATCTTCCAAAAAGACTGAACGAATTGCACCAAGTGTGATTGTGTCGTAAGTAAATGCTCTTCCGATTTGAGTTTGAGCATTCGCGAACACTTTTACATTACTTGTGGCATCTGGTGCAGTACCAAGTGCAACACTCAATGTTGCAATTTTGGTTGTTCCATCATAATCTGTAATTGTTGCTCTGTTTGGCGATGCACCAGCACCAGTGCCACCAACGATTTGTAGAACGTAAGAATTATAGTAGTCGTTTACTGAACTTGCTAGAAATGTTGCAGTGTTTAGATTAACCGTTGTCGTGCTATTGCCTGAACCTGTTGTCAAATTAATGATGCCAGGAACGTTATCAAAATCATAGCCATTACTTGAATTGATTGTAATGTCTCTCTTATACACAATTGCATCTGTGCAGTATGCAAAATTATTTGCATTTGCAGGAATATCGTCCCAAATACGATCAACAATAACGTTTGCGCCAATGCCTGTATTTGAATTAATGCGTATGAGAGAGTTTGCAAATTCTCTGAAATAGTATCCCTTTCCAGTAACACTCACAGAGTCAATTGTGCCAGTAGAAACATTGTTTACAACTGCAATTGCTTTTTCTGCTTCTGGCGTATCTGCAAGTCCACCAGAAAATACAACTGGGTCTCCACCTCTATAGCGACGACCAGTTTGAACAATTCCTAGACGATTGCGGAATAATCTGACATTTGATATTAGAGAAATAATTTTAGATCTAAACGTCTGAGTGTCACCATTCTCATCAACGTAATCAATTAAAACATATTCACCAGCCTCAAATATGCGAGTGACATTTGAAACATACAACTCGATTATTTCTCTTCCTGTTTCTTTATCAATAGATCGTGTTGCGCTTTCGATAATAAATGATGTTCGTGAATCTTCACCAACGCCACGACGTCTTTCGAGACGATTGATATCAAATCCAGAGTATTCGCTTGGTGTAACTTTATATAATTTTTCGGAATCAAACGTTTGTGTTTCGTATGTTTCAAGTGCAGTATTATACACATTTGAGAACGGAATAGAAACCGTAAGAGATAGTCCTTGCGCATTCACATTTTGAACAAGGCGTTTTTCTGTTCCAATTTGAATGAACGAATTTGAAGTAATTCCAGCAGAAACTAAATTAAATCCATTTGCCGTTACTGTGTTGGCTGAAACAGCAAAAACATTTACGTTTCCTGGTTCAACAAGAGTTAGCGTATCATTAAATGCCAATCGTAACGCTTGCGGCAGTTTCCACTTACCATCAGAGGCTCGAAGAACATCTTGCTTTGGGAAGTAGATATCGATTTCTTGATTGTATAGAACTCTGAATAAAAATTTGAAAGAATCTGGAGTTCCTTTTATAGAATAAAACTCTCTAGATGCTTTAACAATCTTCTCAGCAGAAAGTTCAGTAATGTCTGGAAAATTTGGAACAAACTTCGACTTGATGTACTTTACCAAATCGTCTCGTGTGGTGTCGATGTCCATGAAATCATAGAGTTTCTTACCGACATCAAGAGTCTTATTGTTTTGTTCCATGTACTCGTAATACTTCTTCAAAAGCGTTACGAATTTTGGGTGATCTGCTACAATGAAGTCAGGTAACTGACTTTCTACGATTGTTGATATGTAATTATTTGCAAACATCAATCAATAGTCTTGGCGTTAACAGTTATTGAAGAAACATCTTCCTCATCAATTGTAATGATTCTGCTTCGAGCAGATTCAAAACTATTTGTATCTGGCTTGGCAACGATTCGAAGAATCTTCAATGGATCTTCAATTGCAAATGGATCAAACTGCGTTAGAGTTATTTTGCCTTCTTTATAATCGATAGTGCCAGCTTCTGGATTTAGAACAGTCTTTACATTGTTGTCGTCGAAGAAGAAACTACGGAGAACACCATAACGTCCCTGAAGAATAACGTTAAAATTAGCTGTGCCATCAAATTCATCTTGATAGTACATTGTCACAGTGGCTGTGGTGTAGTTCACACCTGGATTATCAATTACGACTTCAGTAATCTTTCCGTTCACAACGATTGGATATGCATTTGCACCAAACCCGTCGCCAACGATTGATATTGTTGGTGGAGAAAGATATGATGTTGGTGCTGCAATAATTTCAATTGCCTCAATACCAGAAGATGTACCTGGTGTTTCTTCGAAGAAACACTTACGAAGTGCACCTTCTGAATCATATTTTGTAAACGCAGGTGTCGAATAAATGCGATACTTGGTATCCTCTCTTGACAAGGATACTCCGAAATTTAAAGTATAATTTCTAGAAGCACCGACTTGAGGGACTAATCTCTTTTCAATAGTCGCAATTGCATCAGAATATGCAATTGATATATTCGAATCGTCGATATATCGGAGAAGTTTTGATAACTTAAAGCGGCTGTTGAAATTATCTAAATCGTCGTTCTTGTAAGAGATAATTGCATTTCTGATTACAGCAGAAATTCCGTCTTGAGATAAATTTGTTTTCGTTGGATCGTAAAACACTTCTGCAAAAATATTTAAGTAGTTGTAATCAACGTCGACAAACTCAGGAATAACTGTTACAACTGATACAGGCTTGATAATCTCATTGATAACAGTTAGTTTTTCAGATTCTGTTATTTCATATCCGTTGCTCGGTTTTGCTGCGATATAAACCTTGCCATAAACTGGTGGAACGTTTTCTTCACCACCCCAAACGTTTACAGCTTCGAAATATGGATAGTTTTGATTGATCAGAGCAATAATATCGTCTTTTGTGACCCCTCTGTTATTAGAGGTGAACGCTTTTGTTGCTGCATAACGAACTCTTTCTGAAGATTCAACAGAAGATCCACCAGCAGCAGCGACTAGAGGGTATACGATTGCGTTTGTGAATCCACCAACAGGCTGGACTAGTGTGAATGCGTTTGCTTTGTTTGCTGCAGCCCCTTCGGTCTTAAGATAATTCACAATCACAACGTTGCCGTTTGTGAGTGACTTGCCGATGACTCCATCGCCAAAATAAACCTTGTATTTTCCGCCACGAACTTCATCTAAAAAGAATACAGCCGATGTGTTTGAAGTTGAAGTTGCTCTTGGAGCGAAAATATACTTTTCAGAACGTAGGCTTGTTGCAGATTCTTGTACGATAACTTCAAGAGAAGCCGTGTCAACTCCAACATCTGGCAGTTCAAACGCTTGTTCTGGGTTTGATGTTGAGTCATATGTGAATGTATATGTGAGTGGCTGACCTTGATAGATGTAAAGATTATCGAAACAGAATCGATTACAAGTAGGATCATAGTTTGCAACAGCTGCGCCGCGATTTACAAAGGTATATGACGTTGAATCAATTGCTTCTGACTGAAAGCGTGTGTATTTTGGTAAGGTTAGCGTTGCTTGTGTGTTCCCTTGAGGGCGAATAATCTGTAAATTAACCTGTGCACGCGCTGAAGTTGCGGAAACTGGGGTGTAACCCAACATTTTTGCGTGTGAAACGACTGAATCGCGCAAAAGAGCTGTATCCAAGAACATTTCATTCGCGATCATGTTGTTATAAAACGCCATATAGTGCGTATTATACGCTAAAATGTCTAGAATTACGTTGATTCCAGCTGCTTCGAAGTCAAAATCACTAAATTCTTGTTGATCGCGAAGAAAATTCTTTAAATTTGTCTTGATATCATTGAAATCTAGTTCAGAAATCGTTAATTTTTGGTCAACATTAGCCATCAGCGAACCTTCTCGAGAAATAGATTTATTGTTACAGGGTCTTCTAGGTTATTAATATAAAATCTAAGAGTCACCGCATAACGATTTTCTTCTGGTTGTGCTTCAACTCGAATTGCATCAATGCCAACACGAGGTTCGAAGTTAGTAATTACAGTTTGAATCTCCGATTGAAGCATGTTCGCAGTAATGAACGAGACATCTTCGAAGAGCAGACCGCGAATTCGAGAACCAAACGTCGGTTGAAATGGTTTTTCATACAGATTTGTGAGAATTAGATTTCTCAGTGCGCCGATGATCGCTGCATTTCCTGTGCGCTTCACGACGTCCTTTGTTACTGGATGCGCTCTGAAATTTAAATCTAAATCTTTATATGTTCTTACTTCTAAAGGCATTTGCAACCTACTATTTTTTTATATTTAGCAAGGTTTTGCACATGGATCTTCTGGAACATTCACATCTGGATCTTGATCATCAACGTCACCACCAGTATTATCTCCACCAGCTGGACCAATTGGCTGTCGTGGGAATGGACCAGTAATACCATCCAATCCATCGAATAGATCAGTGGTTGGAATTGTGGTATCTACTGTTGGAGTATTGTTCGATGAAACATCTGGATCGTTATATTCTTTATCGAAGTCGTCAAGAATGTCGATGAAATCGCTTCCTGTAGCACTACAACCCTGTCTGTCTGGATTTGGCTGCAGAATCAAATCTAGATAATCATCTGAGTCTGTTTTGCGACCTTCGTCTTTTCGTTTTTTCTTAGAACAAGACATAGAGAACAACTTAATCATTCCCTTCACGATGCCTTTAACTTGATTTAGCACAGCGATATCTTGTTCAACAACATTTTTTATATCATTTTTAATGTTTAAGATTCGCGTTTCTGTTTCATTAATTCGTTGAACAAGTGTTGTTGATGCTAATCCTCGAATTGCATCATTACGCAAATCATACTTCATTTGAGTTAATATTTCTTTAGTTCGGCGCATCAACTCTTTTTGGAATAGAGCCTGTGCTGCATCTGTTGGTTTTGATGCACTTACAGATTGGTAAATTCCATTTGCTCTTCGAACTTTCGTGGTTAGACCCACAAGAACGTTCTCATCACCCATTATTTGCCCAGGAAGAGTGAATGCTGTCAAGATTCCATCTGGATCAACCAAGTCTTCAGTCAAATCAAGAAATGGAACTTCCTCAACAACCTTAAATATTGGAAAGTTTACTGTGTATCTTAACCAATCGTCTTCAACTTCAATTGTAGTATTTGTTACTGATTTGACAATATATTCTTTGCTATCATAGATTATCTTGTTATTTGGTTGAAGTTGTGAAGTGAATGTTGTTCCTTGCCCAGTGATCACATTATCTAAACAAGTAGAATTTGCTACAAATGAGGTCTTAACTCTAATCAACTCCTCATTTGTGGTTGTAAATGCTGAGTTTACATTAAAGGAAGTTTCTTTAAGGAGAAGCGAACCTGTAACTGAATTATCAAATGGCGCATAGACAGTTAAGTAGTCTCCAAGACTATTAATTGTATTCACCTGACGAACTTCACCATTCACTGAAATAAACATATCCTTCGCAAGGACAAGATTGCCTGTCTCTAGAACTCCAATACCACCATTCACAGAAAGATTACAACTTGCGAGATTTAGTGTTGCAATGGAAGTTGTAGTGAGTTTATAACTATTTGCTGATGTATTGATACTTACTGTGCCATCGAAAGTTGGCGTGAATTTTTTATCAATGACAACTCTTTCTTGCGTATCGATAACAATGGTATCGCCAATATTTACAACTGGATAAACACGTTGACTCAAATTTGCATACACAACGTTTGACGATACAATGTGGACACTAGTATTTTGTAGAATCAAATTTCCAGTAATTCTCTCAAGCCTAAACTTTACTTGAGCGCCACCTAAACCAGAAAGATTATCTGTGTGTTGTTCCATCTCTTGTAGTGTTCTAGCAAGAGAATCCGCCTCATCAGCCATTGAATTGAGTTCACCAATCGTAAATGGTCCAATTTTAAAGTTTGATGAGGTGTTTAGTTCTTTTACTTGACCAAGTCGACTTAACAATTCATTTCGAGCTGTTACAACTGATGGTGTTGTGTTTGAGAATAATAATGGTAATGCAGCCTGCATTCCCGCATAATTATTTGCCGTAAGAAATTCTAACTCTTGATTTAGATCATTAAGAGGAGATGATATAAAGTTTTCGCTATTGAGCGCATTCTTTAATGGATTAATAAAATTCTGCGCAAAGAAGTTTTTTACTGCATCGATGCCTTTTGTTATATCTTTTTTGATCCCACTTAAGAATTGACCAAGCGCAGTATCTGCAAACATGCCCTTCAATTTTGCAAATGGAATGGGCTTCCCTGTAAACATGATTGCCAAGGTCTGAAGAAGCGGTAATCCTCCGATCAAACAGAGAATTATTTTAATAATTTTGCCTATAATTTTACCTAGGAAGACACATTACTCCCATAAAAGCGTTCTTTTAAATCTAATAAAAGAACATATGAATCGTACTTTTGCTTAAGTCCATGCTCGAGCATGAATTCTTTATCTGAATTTGATAAGTGTTCGTGCTTGCTCATTTTACTCATGATCAAATTGTACTCGTTAATATCTTTTCGTTTAATGCACATATAGAGTGTATTTATCCTCAGAATCCAGAGGTGTCATCAGCACCCTTAAATCCACTTGAGTCTGGTTCTGGTTCTCTTTGAGATGAACTTTCTTCGAATCCTGTTATGATCACAGGTTCTTGGGCAGTAACTTCTAATTCATTAGTTGGAATTGTGACATCAACTTTAACCGTATTATTTGCATCAATAATCGCGCTGACGTTTGCTCCAGTTGTTGAAGGTAGTGTAACTTTAGTGCCTTCAACAACAGTTGCGCTATTGACAGAGGCTTCCTTCTCTCGTTCTTCTTGCAATTTAGAGAAGATATCGGTTTTTGGAACTTGCGCTGCAGCCTGAACTCGAGTCAATTCAGCTGCGCCCTTCATATCTGGGGCTTTTGCGAAATCAGCAGTTGGACCAACCTTTCCGACTGCAGGTATATTTGAATTTAGATCTTGAATACCTGAAGTGAGAAGCAATTGAGTGATAAGTTCTAGAACACCACCAGAGACGTGAGTCAAAGAGCCACCCATTGAAGCAACACCAGAACTCTTCACAACGCTCTGGAAGCCACCATACATCTTTGCCATATTTGTTGCGGAAATATTCACATCAAGTCCACTCAAGAAAGTTTGCAGAGCACCAAGATTCATTGCTCTGCCTGCTCTAACATTTGTATCGCTCGTCGAAGACATTTGAATTTTATCTGCTGATATGATTTCAAGATCAGCACATTCAATTCGAAGTTTACCATTCACACGAAGAAACATATCTGAATCGACTGTTTCTACTTTCTGACCATTGACGTAACTTCTGTGGTCGCCCATCGTTACATCGTAACGACTTTTTTGTGATTTGATTTTCGTATGCCCTTCTGGTAAAAACTCTAGAGTTGAACCAGTTCTGTGAGACAATTGAACTCTCTCATATCCCTTTGTATCGTCCATTTCAAAAGCATGACCAGATTCAGTTTCGGTCACATTATTAAATGGATACATGGCATTGTAAGATGGATATGGTTCATCCCATGTTCTTCCACCGTCTGCCGTGATGATGTTTGGAATTCTTGTTTTACGTTGAATGTCAATTGTTGTATTTGCGATAGAAGCAGAGTCAATACCATCATACACTCCATCTTGTTCGCCACGAACTGGTCGAGCAAGTCTAGAGACTGTTGGCTCATTTAAGTTTGATGGATTTCGTTTTGCAACATCTTCTTTGATTTGAATGCCACGACCATCGCGTTTGATCGATGCTTCTTTAATCTTTTTCGGGAATCCTTGCGCCGCTTTTTCATCTTCTGTATACGGATCTGTGAATCCAAGATTGTTATCGCGCAACTCTTCGGGAATACCTGGAACAGTTCCCATGATGATTGGATATTGTCCTTCCTTACCATCTGCGAAAAATCCAAATACCATTGTTCCCTCTGGTGGAGGTTGCACTGCTTTCATGCCATATGGTATAATTGGATGCGCCCATGGAAGATCAGGAATTGGAATTTGATTGATATCTTCTGTGTGCCAACCAAAACAACGAACCTGGCAACGACCAAGTTCAAGTGGATCTAATCTGTTTTCTACGATCCCAAACCACCAAACAAAATTTCCTAATCCTAAAAAATTATGATCCATTAGAAATTTCTCGCTTTTCTAAATTCTTCTCTTTCTGTAGCCAAATCAAATGGCGCAGCAATAGAGTTTTTACACAATGTCAATACTGTTTGTAAGCCATCAGAAGGTGTGATTGTATGACGAACTGCAGTGATTAGATATTTACCAGAATGATATGGATCAATTGTTCGCTCACCCTCTGTGCTAGGCGTGAAGGCTGGCATATCAAATTCAACGAGATAGCCAGCTGAGTAAAACGGATTGCCTGGAACGATACAATTCAATTCTGTGCTGCGCAGAAGATTTAACTGGACTCTTCTTTGCATTAGTGTCTTTTCAACTCCAGTCTCCACAATTTTAAATCCCTTTGAAATAAAGTACGGATTGTTTGTCTGCCCTTTATTTGTGAGCCAATAATCTATCTGAGTCTCATATTCTTCATAGATTGCTTTCTCGTTTCTATTCTTTGCGTTGTTCAGAGGAAAGAATCCATCCATCATTATTCTTTTGTTAAATGAATTAACCAAAGAGTAATCGCTCTTTTTATATTTTTGCGTAATTAAATCGAGTGTGAATAGTCTACCATTGTATGCAGAATTTTTTGTGTTTGATAACACATCAAAGCTGGTATTGAAGCGGAAGTCATTAATATCATTCGCATTTGCAAATGGAGCAGTGCTTTGCTCTTGTGTTAATTTAGCGGTGTTGAAGTTTAGTTTTGTTATGACTTCACGTTTAAACAAACCTTCAAGAGAAATAAAATTGAATCCATCCTTATTCTCAAAGAACATAAACGTGGATTCGTTTTCATTATAAGATTGAGATGCAAGATACTCAAGTGCTTCCAGCGGTTTATATCTGGTAAGCATAAAGTTTGTTGAGCCAAATGAATTCTCAAAGTTGTTGACGTTTAGTTTTTTTCTATTGACTTTAAGGTCGTATATGCAAATGTTTACTGCATAGTCTCTTGAATTTTTGCCCGTAAGTTTTCTTGACAAGGTTAGTTGATTCGAAAACAATAATTCTTCAGAACAAAAGTGTAGCACGTACGATTGCGCTTGAGTTTTGCCTGCAGGTTTTCTTTCTGTTGCTTTATAGATTCGAAATGTTCTTTTGTATTTTTGATCAGAGGCACTTTGTCCTGGACGACTAAAAGAAATATAGAGATACTCGTTGCCATGCAATCCCATACTAGAAAACAAGTCAACGCCATCAATCAATTGAATTGATCCGCTCACAACAGGCATAAACACATCTTCATATATGTTTATGACGTTAAACAAACTTGTTATGTCTTTAATTTCACCAAGAGAGTTGATGATCGACAGTTCATGTATGATCACATCTCGAGTAGATGTGTTATTATTAATATCAGCCATTCAACACAGTTCCAAGTTCATTAATTAAAGGTTGCACATATTGCTGTTTGAGCAATTTAATTTCTCGTTTTTGTTCGTTTAATTCAGTTTCATGATTGTACACATACACTGCTTTATACGTTGATTTAATTGTAACAGTCGATGTAATTGCAGTATTTGGATCTGCATTATTGGATCTAAATGGATACGTCTCGGTCGTTGGAGTATTTAAGTTTTGTAGAATCAGAGTATTTGAAGTGTAATCATATTGATTTAATGTGACAATATGATTTTCAGTTGTAGTAGTTGTTGGACCGTTAACTTCTGCATATGTCTTTTCTTGTTCAAGTTCGTAATGATGAATTTCTGAGTATGCATTTGCAATATTGGTATACCCATACTGCTTAATGATTTTTCGTTCTAGTGCATCAGTTGTTAAAGGAAAATCAAAATGCGGGTCAATTAGATCATTTACCATACATACGATCCAATGATATGAAGCATCGCCATATTGTTGGTATGCTACAATTTCAGGTGT
>Ga0078894_10002418_pt1 | contig 14150 bp, 8 predicted proteins | sample LauGreSu1BDMLBSD_2_FD_67506 | JGI IMG/M metagenome (GOLD analysis project Ga0078894, IMG submission 67506) | Freshwater lake microbial communities from Lake Michigan, USA - Su13.BD.MLB.SD (version 4) (version 4) | ecosystem: Environmental > Aquatic > Freshwater > Lake | place: Lake Michigan, USA...
CCAGCACTACAAACGATAGATACACGCAAAGTCCGATTTCAGGAAGACACGACGCCCATCTTTCTGAAACTGAAGAGGAAACCGATGGCAGACAATGAACGTAATGATACATAAAATGCGAGGTGGCGTGTAAAGTATATCTATCTCTATAGTAGATATGCCAAAAAGGTCGGTTTCTGTATTTTTACTCGTTCACGGCATAATATATCCTCCGAATGAATCACGTTTCGAAGAAGAAAATCGAATCGTATATTCCATCGGATGCGAACCTTTACCACCAAATGTAACATTATATGCGCCAGATATTTTAGCCAAACCGTATTATGAAAATAAAGTGAACACCCGCAATTTTATTACGCGTAAAATGGCCAAATGGGATAAAAAGGGCGATTTTTCGGATTTTATTGCGGAACGACTTACGAATTTTGAACGAAAGGAGACCGCGAAAATGTATGACATCCTAACACAGCGCGATAAAGACGACATTGCGGGATATGAACAAAAGAAACGAATGCCGATGGATGTGAAAATGAGCCGAAGAACCCACGCCAAAGGGGCAATCCTAAAAGAAGGTATTACGTGGCGAAAACACGACTGTTATATCCCGGAAAAAAGATACGTGTTACCTAAAAATTATAACGACCCCAATGAAAGAACCATTTTACTCACGATGGAAGAAATCGCAGAGGATGGGACACGAAGGCTAAGCCGTATGTTACCTATCCAAGGCTCCATTCGAAATCTAAGAATGAACTTGATAGAGATGACCGAGCATTTGAAGATGATGTGTGGTTTGACGGGTCCAAACGATACATTAACATTATTTGATTTTTCTTGTTTTACAATTGATTTTCCAACTACGGGTATAGAACAGTATCAGCCAAATTTGTTATCCTATCAAATAACACACGAACCGGATAACAGCACTAGAATCATTTATGGAACAATGAGGAAAGACGTAATAAGTGAAATGCGAAATGCGGAAGTAATAGGGCAATCAGGGGTGATGTTTGGTGATACACCGACATCCGATTTTACGCTTTCGTCCCAGGAAGAAGACTCGGAACCGGATATGACGAGAGTCGTATCGGCAGCGGTTCATCCTACGCCGGAACTCCATGTCATTGTTCCGGAGAGCGCGAATTCCTATATTCAATTTGGCAGAATTCATCACCAACGCAACCGCAGTCGCAGTCGTAACCGCCGAAGCAGTAGTCGGAGCAGTAGCCGTGGACGTGCCCGCGGCCATCCGATGAGCCAAGGTGGTGGCAGACTCAAACGCACGCGTCTCTATACGAGACGAAATAAGATGTTTTGAATCAAAACATTTCATTGTATACATTGTTATCGGATTTCGATTTCAGAATTGAACAGGTTTTGATAAAAATACTGGAGCGCCACCCGAGGTGGCGCGGCGCAAGTATTTTTATCAAAAAACTGGAGCGCCACCCCGGGTGGCGGCGCAAGTATTTTTATCAAAAAATCAAAAAATCAAAAAAACTCGACCCTCGACTGCTCTCCCACCCCCGTCCTCGGGTCCGCCGGCAATATCGTCCTGCGCCCACGTTCCACCAAATTCCCCATCTTATACAGTTCCATATCATAAATGATATGCGTGTCAGGGTCTTCCGCATATTCTTTCCCACTCACAGTTAATTTACGTAATGCCAGTGTCTTCGTCTGTTTGTTCAGTTTCTTCGTCTTATCATCCTCTTCCGTCGCGATATTCGGCTGATACGCAAGCGTTTCTTCACCCACCCCCATTCCAAATGTATAGCATTGTAGCCGCTCCTTCGCAGAGGCATTTGCGTGAATCATACAATCAAACGACGACTCCTTCACCGCCGTCAATATCTGGCGTGTAATGCGCTCCTTGATATTGGATATCTCGTAAAGGGACTGGTCCGTGCTCATCGGCGTCGTCCCATCGGTCTTGCTCTTGTCAAGCATACGAATATTCAATGACTCATCATTGTCCGTCGCCATTTGACGCGCAGTGAATCGCATTATATACAGAAACACATCCACGGTTCGCAATTCTTCCGGTAAATCGACGTGGCTACAAATACGGCGCGCGCGACCAATAATCTGTTCTGTGCGAACAGGATGCCAGTAAGGCTCGGTGATGTGAACATATCGCACATTTCGCAAATTAATGCCCTCTGCGCCCGACGCGGTAATCATCAGAATCTTAATCACTTCGCCATACATATTATTCGTGAAACGCGTCGAAAGTTGCTCGGTTATCGTCTTCGGCACATTTTTCCACTTGCTATTGAAGATATTGCGGATGATTTCCTTTTCTTCCGGCGTTTCTGTGCCGGTATACAGTGCGAAACACGGACGTTCCTGTTCTTCAGGCGTCATATCAATTGTCCAATCGCCCAACGACGACTGCTTGATTTTGAATTGCGAGAATCCATTGGTCTCCAATATAAGTTTGATGATTCCGATGCCTTCTAATGTGCGGAATTGACTGTATACAAGGTGAAGGCCGACGTGTTGTTTATCCAAGATATTATGTAATAAATGAAGGAATTTGGGGCTGTATGTCGCGAGTTCTTCTGGGACAAGGAAACTGCCAGCACTCACTTTTAGGTCGCGGATGGCTTTTGTAATTGCGGCTTGATATTGTGCGACATATTCCTTTTTGCCCGCACCCGCACCCGCACCCGCGCCCGCCTCTGCGCCTTTGCCATTCTTTCCCGCCATCACTGCTGCGACCGCGTCGGAATGTTCGCCGGTGATGACCATCTCGGCATCATCATCGCTGTCATCGCCTTCACCTGCGTCGCCATCCAACATATTTTCATCCATTGGTTCGGCTTCACCTTGACCGGACGCTGCCGCTGCCGCCGCCGCCGCCCCCGATTTGGGTTTACGACCACGTTTCTTCGCGCCGGCACCGACTCCGTCTCCCGGTTCCATCGTGCGCGCGATTCGTGCGGCCAACATTTCGGCTGTTTCGTGAGCATCGCCGGTTACTCCCGCATCCGGCATTTTCCCCAGCGCGGCGGATTTATCCAATTCACTCATTGCGGTGCCATCGTCACCTGGCAGAGGGCGACGAATCGATGGCGGAAACACGAAATTACAAAATGCGCGTGAGAAAATACGATACGTCGACGAAACATCGTCGTAGATACCGTCGCCACCGCCTCCATCGCCACTCTTTTTTCCCGCCCCTGCCGCCGCCGCACCTCGTTTCTTCGCCTTTTTCTTCATATTCGACTCTTGGTTGCGTTCTAGGTCGCGCACTCGTGAATAAATTGCGAATTGATAATCGCTCATTTCGACTTCAACGAGGTGAAAATTCGTGGCGGCATCATAGGCGGGCAGTAATTTTTCTTGCGCACTGCGAAAATAGGACGTCAGTCCTAAAATACGACGAATAAAGAGGTCGCGATTCTTGAATTCGAATGTGTTCGGGTCGATAAAATAACTGTTGAAGTCGTCCAATTTATCTGGGAGTGCCGTAAATGGCTCTTGTTTATTGGTGGTTGTCGAAATCACCGAGATTCCATTCTCGCGCAGTTTCTGGACGATGGCGCGTTCAAATGCGGCGTCGGAGAGAAGCCCGTTGTCCGTGCCAGTGGTGTCTACCACCGCAATACTTCCGGCATCCGCGACTGCGCCTGCGCCTGCGCCCGCCGTCGCCGCAGGGTCGCCCCGACGAATCACGCCCCGGTATTTCGCGCCGACAGCATCATAATCACGGACAAACCCGAATGGATTCCTTGTAATCATCAGTTTCTTGGTGCGGGTATTGTAATCCATGTAATCAAATGAAAGGCCAATCCCCTTTGCGAATGCCGCCCCCGCTCCCGCGCCAGCACCCTTCCCCGACCGACCCTTCACCGCCGACCCAGGTTCCGAGAGACCGAATATTGTTTTAAATGTATCTAGAGTAAGGCGTCCACTGCCGACACCAGCACCAGCACCCGCCGCCGCGGCTCCGACACCTGCGGTGCCTTCACTCGCTCGATTCGCGGCTCCGACACCTGCGGTGCCTTCGCTGACCGTAAACACCCAGTTATCAATATTGCCACGCAAAATATTAAACAGCACCGCAATTTCATTCGGATAGTTAATAATGGGCGTTCCCGTCAATAAAACCACTTTCGCGTTCTGTGCGGATAATAAAAACTGGTATAATCGGTATGCCATCGATGTCGCGCGTTTGAGTTTGTTCACGATACGACTTACAAAATTGTGTGCCTCGTCGATTACAATAACAGCATTGTCAAAGGGGTTACGTGTATACCCATCCGTCATACTCTTCAATTTCTCCGCGCGAAGACCGTTGTAATTAATAAAGTCGTATTTCGTGTTAATCATTTCATCGATTTGACGGTCAACACGCACACGCTGACTCGGCGTGAGTTCGGTTTCATAATTGCTTGGTTTCGTAACATTTACCATCCACGCGCCTCCATTTGCGCGCACGAATTTATCATCGGGAAACATCAGGATTTGCGATAATACGCGCGTCAATTCCGGGTTACCACGAGAATCGATGAATTCCCAATATTGATTCTTTTTATACATCAAATCACCGCATTTGGTCTTCATTTCTTCGATGTAGTTCATCCGAAGTGATGCCGGTGTCATCACGATAATACGCTTAAATGTTTTCAGGCCTTCTGCGATGGCGATGGACGAGCAGGTTTTGCCACTGCCGAGACCGTGAAATAAAAGAAGGCCGCGATAGGGCGAATAAATATTGAGGTAATCACGCACGATTTTCTGGTGGGTGAGAAGTGCCACGGACGCCGAGTCGTCGCCACCGTATAACGATTCACACGTGATATCGCCTTCTCCGGATGTGAGTTCTTCGCGGTAAGGCCGGAACAATGCGTTGATATATTGAACGAATCTGGCGCGATTGTTCATATAAAATTCGGAGGCTTGGACTTGCGGGAGGGGGCGTGGTGGCGGAAGTCGTGTTGCCACAATCGTGTCGCCCACTTTATACGCAGCGATATTCACGGTGGAGTCATCGCGTTCTTTGATTTCTTTGACAATGGCCTTGACGCTAGATGCTGCCGCGCTTACGGTGCCTGATGATGCTAGCGCCGCGGCAGCCGCACCTTTGGGTTTCGGACGAATCATACGCTTCTTTGGAACAATTACCGTTTCTGCGACGGCCTCTGGCACCGGCACTTCAGAGGATTCCAGATTGACATTGGGTCGCATTTCTTCAAAATCGGCAGGTTCATTGGCTTCTGCGATTGCGACCGCCGCAGAAGCCTTTGTTTGTTTCACGACTTCATCCGATGGTAAAATCGCGCGTTTCCCGAGCTTAATCACTTCCGGCATTGCGCGAAGGGGGTCTTCTTCTATACCAACATTCCCTACTTCTTCTGGCAATTCGGATTCAAGTTGGCGAATATTCATAAATGGCTTCACAGAGAAACCGCGAATTCTTGCCATAATGGAATCACGGTCATAATCAACTGTATGTCGTTTGTCAAAAGTGGAATGTCCGGGTGCTTCAGGAGGAACAGCCGCGACATCTGCGACACCTGCGACATCTGCGACACCTGCGACATCTGCGACATCTGCGACATCTGCGACATCTTCTTCTACTGCCGCATATTTCCTCGGCGGTTTAAGTATGTCACTTGGTAGTTTACGAGAAAAATAAATGATAACACCATCATCACCTGTATTGGACGCGGCAGCACTTGACGACGACGACGACGCTCGCAATATCGGACGATGTGTCAAATCAAACTGTTTCAATACATTCATATTGCCAGCAATATTACTAACATATACCGTTATATTTATTTCGCAATTCGCGCGATTTGTCGTATCGCCATTTCACACGTAACTTGTTCGGCCTTTTTCTTGATTTTATGTGATGCACGCGCAAAGAAGATAAACGCCTTTCCACCCATCTTCTCACAATGGCGATGAACCCCCGCAAATCCATCCGGGAAGGAATCAAACGGAATTGCGGCGGATGGATTGCCAACGACTTCGTGTAATTGTTGTCCTAAACATAAATACAACCCCATTTCGTAACCGGCTTCGGGGTCTCGCGACAATTCGATATAATCAGGTGTTGTCTTAAATTCCTTCTGAATCTTCACCTGGAGAATATTCTTGTAATTGTCGTCATTTTTGATGAGGTTCGTCCAGTCGATGTGCCGTTCAAATACGTTTTCGATGAATATCTGCGCGATTTGAAACCCAGCCCCACACGTGAACACCTTCTCAAACCATTTATCGTCATCACGAATTGGCACCCGGTTGAAATCCAAGAACAATGCGCCAACAAACGCTTCAAACAAACATCCCAAACGTTTGAAATTGGTTCTCGTGTTCTTTTCTTCGGCGTGTTTAGATATAATAAACCATCGGTTCATTCCCATCTCAAACGCAAACTTCCCGATGGTTTCATTTTTGACAATGGCGATTTTCTTTTCCGTCATAAATCCTTCATTCTCTTTAGGAAATCGGCGATAGAGATAGTATTTCGTAACGCATTCCAGAACACCGTCACCGACGAATTCAAGACGTTCGTTTGATTTCTGAAACAGTGGCATCGCGCCTTCGGGTCGGTCTACGAAAGACACATTTTCTAAGTCATTGAGAGCTTTAGGGCGTTTGGTATATGAACGATGGATAAACGCGCGGCGGTAAAGTTCAAAATTGTGGACTTGAGAAGGAACCCCATAACGCGCAAGGATGCTTTCGACATCTGCCAATGTTATCTCGATATTGGCCGTATTATACGGGTTGAATACATAATGTTCTCCGTCAACGCGTATAATATCATCGTCGTTGTATATATTTCGGCCGGTTCGCGCGCTTTCGCCAATATCACCGACGCCGCCCCCACTACCGCCGCCATCGCCATCGCCGACTCCGTCTTTTTCGGTAATATTTAGAAGTATATTTTCGTTTTCAGAACTTTCGGTGTCAGAACTCGCACCGCCACCGCCATTGCTACGAACGCGAAACATACTCAATTCGATTCATTCTGCCATTGTATTTAAGCAAAATCGAATCAATTTTTTATATCGTTAGTATTTATAATTCAGTATTTACAATGGTGTTAAGTGGCCCCAAGAGGATTTCAAGTATTCGTTCTCTCGTGAACAAAGGCTGCCATTTCGGCAGTATGCCCGGTTCCGCCCCCAAGGTCGGCCGTGGCACATGGACTTCCGTGGCATATCGCCAAAACGGAATGACCTGCGATTGCCTTGCCAAGATTCGCTTTGATTCGTGCGAGAAGCAGTATCAGTATTTGAAGGATAAGAATCTTATCTTCAACTGCAAGCTCACTGGTGGTGTGGGTCGTCAAGTGTTTACCAAGAATTGCGCACCTGCGAAGGTTATTTCCACCTAGAAATATAGTGTATTATTATTATTATTTATATACCATAATTATATACAATACAATTATGGTGAACAGCAAAGTCGCGCGACGTGTATTATTTAACAGCACCGGTCCAACCAACGCAATCCATACCGATACCCAGCACGGAGGCGGTGATAAGAAAGGTGGCGCTGTCCCTGCTGGAACCGGACAGATGCGTAGCTTCGCAATGAGAAATACAATTGTCGAGCCCGCGAAGAATAAGGCGTTTGTTTTTCGATTCACCGAGAGATTGAATCCGGCGAGACATTCGGGCCCGAAGTTATAAGCGGAGCGGCGGAGCCGCGGAGCCGCGGAGCATAACAATATAAACACAGAGTTGTATTGTTATGTATTGATTCCATTCCATTTCATTATGCTGATAAAAATCGATTGTCGAGAGAAAGAGTTGCTCGCGCTGCTAACACCTGCCACTGCCACTGCCGCGCCACCCCCCGCGCCTGCGCCTGCGGAACCTGATTTCTACTTGATGGACCTCGGGGATGGGATGACAATGAAAGTTCCTCTACCAAAGAAATCTCTCGGAGGCGCGAGCGCGAAGAAGCGAAAGGTCACTGCGTCCGTCGCATCAACCATCCACGAAATCAAATCCGAGAGATTGCCACTCGGTGATATCATTTTACACGACCCTGTCTCTCACAAGGACATTGTGCTCTTCGAGAGAAAGACACTCAACGACCTCGCAGCAAGTATTCAAGATGGGAGATATAAAGAGCAGTCCTTTCGTCTCTCCCAAGAAGCCGCGTCCCCCGCATCCGGTCTCGCCACGACTCACAATATCGTCTACATCATTGAAGGAGACCTCAATCATTACGACGACCGACATAGCCGCATCACAAAAACAGCACTTCAAAGCGCAATGGTATCGCTTCTTTATTACAAGGGGTTTTCCGTTGTGCGCACGATAAATGTTGGCGAAACCGCGGATTTTATAGTTCATTTTGCGGATAAGGTGGCGAAGGAAGGTCTCGCCGAGTCGACGGCGGCGTCCGTGTCCGTGTCCGTGGCCGCGTCCGCGACCGGATACAGTGAAGTCGCCGCCGCAGCCAAGAAAGAGAAGCGAGACTACATCACACGAGAGAATATTGGCGAGATTATGCTTGCTCAGGTCCCGGGAGTGAGCGCAAAAATCGCGTCGGCCATTCTCTCAAAATACAGTGGTTCACTGTTCGAATTTTTAGGAGATTTACATCGGAAAATCAATGATTATGAAGAAAGTCTCTCGCCGGAATTGTCGCCGCCTTCGCCCGCACCTACACCCGCACCAGCGCCAATGAATAAAAATAAACTCAAACACGTATCGGAGTGTTTCGCAGATATTGCGATGGACGGGAAACGTGGGATTGGAAAGGCGACGATAGAAAAACTGTGTTATTTTTTATCGTGATAATGTAAGCAGGGAATACGAATAAAATGAGCAGACAATTCCGATTACCCGCAATTAAAGGACAAAAACAACCCATTTTATCAGGTATACGAACTCATACAATGAATACAACGATAAATGATAATAATTTCATATTTACGACAACAAATGCTATACCGGGCGAAGAAATTACCATACCTAGTAAAGTAGCCATAAAATCAGAAATCACGGTGGGGGATAGACACCAGTCGGCGGTTGATTTTTTCAGAAGCATCGGGTGTCACTCGGCCAACGATACAATCGATATGTTGAAACTGAATAAAATCAAACAGTATCTGGATATGATTAAAGACGGGACATCGTCAAATCTCTTGAAGAAATTAAAAGTCTTCGCATTTACAGATGAAGCGGGAGTGATACAAAATGTAACATATCCGAATACACTCGACGCAATCAAAGACTATTTCAATCAACATTATAAAAAAGAAGGCAAGACAACGAATGTGTTTTGGCCGAGACACGGTGAATACTCCGAATATCTTCGCGACGACGAAATCGCTTTTCACGACTGTGGATTCAAACCTGACCTATGTATTGTGAAAGGGCCGCCGGATTATATCGACCCACTGGCGCACGGTCCGTTTCAACCCGCTACTGACCTTGTATTTCCTGGCGGGGAGGGTAAAACAATTACGTGGTCGTCGGAGACATTACAAGCAGTCGGGTTTCCGCCAGGGTGCGAGATTAAAGCGACAAATACAGCGGCAGCAGGAGCATCTCCTCAATGGAACATTGAAATCACTTGCCAAAATGAGGGAACCGGCGTTAACCAACTACGCGTTAAGGTAACCAACAACGGGATTTTCAAAGCCGCCGCTGCCGGTGGCGCCGGTGGTGCTTTGACTGCACCTGTTACAGGCATCAAAGGTGTCACCGGTTTGGAAGAAATGACAAGGGGCAACGCATTTAAAAGTCTCATACAAAAAGAAGCATCCGATAAGAGTGTTATATCCCACGACATGAAGTTAATCTTGTTAGGATTAATCCTGATAAAAAGTTTCGGTGATAACAGTTTTGACCTCACACAACGGGCCTTACTTTTACACAGCTTCCCCACAACTATTTTCACGTGCGACTTTACATTGTATTTATCCGTAATCACGTCGGGGATGGCGTCGAGCGCAGTATTAACCACCAATACACGCCCAACGCCCGGTGGACCTACCGGAAATTCGTCCACACGTTTCAGTCAAATTGAATTAACACCGGAGCAAGAATTGTCTGCGATTTTTGAGTCGTGTATGTTTGAGAATTACCAATATTTACAAATGCTGGTGACCTTGTATAATAACAAACGCCAAGAACCAGAAATCCGCGGTATTGATATCAAGCTAGGGTCAGAAAATAAGACAATCCATCTTTGGTTTTTAGTGACAATCATACGCGCGATTCAAGGTAATATGGAGAGGCAACTCCAGATATACACCGAATTTGTTAGACAGGTCAGAACCTCCTTACCTCAGCCAAATGGTTGGAAAGATAACAAGGAAAAAATACTACAACTCTTGAAATGTTATTGTAAAATTGTGTTTCCATTTATCAATAAAAATGGTATTTGGACAGTATTCGCACAGACAACGTTAACATCCAGCGACCCTGTCGTAGCAGCCGGTTCTGTTACTGCGCAATTTGTTAGTGCTTGCGCCATTAATGTCAAGGCGAACAAAGACTCACTGAAAGCATCCATCGATGCGTGTTTACTGAATTTTACAGAAAAAACGGGGACAGTTGTGAGTATTGGAAAGATAAACGCACAACAATACGCATTATTGGTGGAAAAGTATTTCAAAGATACCGTCGGCAAAATCCAAGCGAACACGAGAATGAATACGGAATTACCATTTGACATAACAGTAGAATCTATCGAACGGTTTAATAGCGCGAATATCCAGGCTGTTGCTGCTGCTGCTGCTGCTGCTGCTGCTCCTGCTGCTGTTACTCTTGCGGCTCCTGAAGTCGCTCTTGCTCCTGCTCATGCAGTCGCTCCTGCTCCTGAAGCTATTCCCGAATCGGGGTCTCCTTCAAGTATTGGAGGAAGAAGCCCCAATAGAAGTTCAAGAAGTCGAGGAAACGGTTATACTCAAAGTAGAAGAACACGGAGAAGAAGTGCGCCAGGAACATCGCGCATAGATAGAAGCAGAAGTCCGAGAAGAAGCACAAGCAGAAGCAGAAGCAGAAGCCCAATAATAGACCGGTTGAGCGAGCAACCTACGGTAAGTAAAGTGCTTCATAAAAGGTCAAGGTCCGAATCATCGATAGAACACCCGTATACACATTCAAATACACATTTATTGAATTCTGTTTTCCGTGAATTTGACGATTATATGAATGCTATTCCGGAATCCACGACCGTTTTTCAAAATGTAGTAAATGCCGGATTCCCCCCCCAAACACTCTCCGGAATGTTATCTTCAAGAGCATCTCCAACAGACCAACTTATTCAAGAACAACAGACAAATTTTAAAATCATCACCGCAATTCTATTACACGCGTATTTATCGCAATTAATGATATTGATGAACTTGATAATGACATCAAGAGTCGAAGTTTCGTTAAGAGAAGCAGGCTCGGCGATGATTCACGAGAATCATCATCAAATGGAAATAATCGCACAAGAAAAAAGATGTGATGAAATCATCGAAACTCTTTCTAAATTAGTAGATAACGCATTTTCGTTACGTGACTATGTAGTTACACCGATAGATAAAATATATATAAATAAAATCGTTGAGCAATTTAGAGGCTTTCGCCCCACCTCTTCAGATGCGTTCGATAAAATACAAGCGTTCATTGAAGGTATATCACGTCATTTAACGAGAATAAAAATCAATCCAAGTATGGATACGATGGAATTCGCGGTTTCGTGTTTGAATTTCGATATCTTTTTTCGGTGTTTGACATATATGAATTCGTATTATAAATTTTACGCGAAATTACAGAAAAAACACACCGGCCGCGAAACGTATGATTACATTACAAAATTACATACAGGTCTCCGTTCCGCCAATGCTGCTTCGGACCATTCCTTTTTCCTCTATTTTTATGAAAACATACACAATATAGCATACAATGTGTATTACAATCACGAATATGTTTTGCCGCTTGATTGCAAAGGTGATTTTGACTCAATGGTGAGACATCTTATGAATGAAACAGATATAGCATACCCGGTTCCGGTTCCTGTTCCGGAAAGTGTTCGAGTTCTGGACAATCCGTTCGAAGGTAGTAGTCAAATAACCGAATTCAGTGATAGTAGTCAGGGTTATCCTTCTTCAAGTGAGGGTTCAACCTCTCCAAGAACAGTGAAATCAATGCCGGCAAGGAAAAGTGTTTTGGCCACTGGCGGACCCGGTGGTTCTGCGATAGGTGGTTATGATAGTCAACCAATCAATGGCGGGTCATCTCATACGCACACGCGGCGACGACCGACACAGAAACAACCACAACCACAAAAAAAACAAACCCGTCGTCGCCGTCGTCGTGATAAGAAACGCAGTGGTAAATAAACCAATAAAATAATCTAATTCTATTTCAGTAATCGATTATTTACAATCATATAAATCAATCATATCAATGAATCCCGACAACACCGATACTCTCGCCAAATACGTGGTTTTAGGCATATTCATCATCCTCGCACTCGTCGCCATCCAGTATATATTCCGTAATCAACTCGGGATGATTGAAGGTCTCGCGAACCGAAATTCCAAAAAGGGCGGCGGCGGCGGAAGCGAACCTCTCGATGATGAAAATGACGGCGATATCATCACCATCGCCAAACGTCAGGAAGAGTTCGCAACCAAGACTCAGAAGTCTCTGAATATGGACTCGCATTACAATCATTACAATAAAATCATCGAGAATATGGACCAATGGGTCAACGCCAAAATCGTGAATTCTCTCAAAAATGTCTCTCGGGAAGTTCACGGCGAAGGCAAGATGGAGGATATCATCCGGCATATGAATGAGTTGAACACAATGAATAAATTCAAGGTGACGCTGGAGGAGTGTGCGAGGTATATCGATTCCTCGTGAAAAGTCGTTGCGCACCGTCGCGACGGAGTCGCTCGGTGCTCCACTTCTTTTCACTCGGAGTTTTCCTCTATATCAATACTCAATCCTACATCCTACAACCTACATTGTCCGGGGCTTGGCTTGTTCTCATCTGGCGTCCATCTCTCGTTCATATCTTTCGCTATTGTGTTCCTCGGTCCTACGTCGTCCGGGGCTTCGCTTGTTCTCATCCTTTCACACGACGAATTCGCACTCGCGCACATTTGACACCGTGCCATTTACAACGACATAATACAGTGTAAGTGCTACCGCGACCCCCGATACGATATGCCAGACTGAGTGTAGCGGCGCAATCCCCATTCGGTCCATAAAAAAACACGCGATTCCGGTGATGCTCAGTATTAGAATCGCGCCTCCGAAATACGACTTCATCCGCGTATATGAAAGTATCGCAAATGGAATCGTCGCACCCATAATAAGTATCGCGAAACGTGTAATATATCTCCACGCATACAAATGGATGACGCCCAGTAATAACAATGCGCCAATCTGCGTGACGACGTCCACGCCAAACACTGTCATTGTCGCCGAAGCATACAAAAACGACGCGAAGAAACAATCTACGCAACCAATACATTCAATTAAACACGCGTGATATATCGCCGAGGATAACATCACAATTACGGCTATCACAATCGGAAAATGGATATACGCAGGCCACTCCCTCATCTCTCGCCATTTCGGATACCAATCTTCTTCTTTCACGAAATAAAGAAGCAGACTACTTCCATAAAACACGGATGTAAGAAAGCACCAAAACTCCGCAATGTTTGCGCTCCATCGGTATTTCGGTTCCATCGTCGTGATTTCCGCAGTTTCAAACGGCGCGCATTTACACGGATAGCCGAATATACAGCGAATCAACGACCAGGGTTCGGGCGCGGGCGCGGGCGCCGCCGTGGCCGTCGTCTCGGTGTGGTGTATCGTCGGAGATACACGCTCCACTTCCGCAATCATTTCGTCCATCACCTTGCGTGTAACTGTGCTTACGAAGTATTCATCGGTGATATACGGGCATTCACGCCAGCACAGTGTCGCATCATAATCCCACGATACCACGTTTTCTTTACCGTTGGCGCCGACCCGGTCGTCGAGAAACACCTCCCAACATTTGCCACCGTCACCCCACCCGCGTTGCTCGCTTCGCGCCCACTTTCCCGCATACGTGAACCCCTTATTCGTGAAATACCGCCAATCCTTCCGCCCCAGCGTCGGAATAAACTCCCACGATTTACGTGTCGCATACGTATATTCGTATCG
>Ga0078894_10002421_pt1 | contig 14148 bp, 14 predicted proteins | sample LauGreSu1BDMLBSD_2_FD_67506 | JGI IMG/M metagenome (GOLD analysis project Ga0078894, IMG submission 67506) | Freshwater lake microbial communities from Lake Michigan, USA - Su13.BD.MLB.SD (version 4) (version 4) | ecosystem: Environmental > Aquatic > Freshwater > Lake | place: Lake Michigan...
CGGGGCACTGGGGCAAGTACAAGGAGAACATGTTCCTCGTGCTCGACAACGAGACGGGGGAGCACGACTTCTCGCTCAAGCCGATGAACTGCCCGTCGCATCACCTGTACTACGCGTCGGACAAGCATTCGTATCGCGAGCTGCCCAAGCGCTTCGTGACCTTCGACGCGCTGCATCGCAACGAGGTGTCCGGCGCGCTCTCCGGGCTCACGCGGGTGCGGCAGTTCTCGCAGGACGATTGTCACGTGTACCTGCGCGAGGACCAGATTGCGGATGAGGTGCTGTTCCTCACCGACTTCATCCTTTCCTATTACGACACCTTCGGGCTCGAGGCACGGCTGAAGTTCGCGACGCGCCCCGAGCAGCGCATCGGGTCGGACGAGCTCTGGGACCGCGCCGAGGGGGCGTTGCGGGCCGCACTCGAGTCGACCGGGCGTCCGTACGAGCTCAAGGCCGGCGATGGGGCGTTCTACGGCCCAAAGATCGACTTCGATGTGCTCGACTCGATCGGGCGCGCCTGGCAGCTCGGCACCATTCAGCTCGACTACAACGCGCCGGAGCGTTTCGACCTCAGCTATACCGGTGAGGACAACGCGGCGCATCGGCCGGTGGTGATCCACCGCGCGGTGAGCGGATCGTTCGAGCGCTTCCTCGCGATCCTCATCGAGCACTTCGCGGGCGCCTTCCCCGTCTGGCTCGCGCCGGAGCAGGTGCGGGTGCTGCCGATCTCCGACGAGGTCGCGCCGTACGCGGCGCAGGTGACGGCGACGCTCAAGGCGGCGGGGGTCCGCGCGGTCCTCGACGATCGCGGCGACACGCTCAACTACCGGATCCGCGACGGGGAACTGCAGAAGACGCCCTACATGCTCGTGCTCGGTAAGCGGGAGGCCGAGGCGGGGCAGGTGGCGGTGCGCGTCCGCGGCGCCGGGAAGAAGCAGGAGGTCGTCGCCCTCGACGCCTTCGTCGCGCGGGTGACCGAGGAGATCCGCGCCCGCGCACTCACCCCGTCCTCTGCCGGAGCCGAGGCGTGACCCGCCACGCGGCGACCGGCCTCGTGCTCGCCGCCGCGCTCTGCGCCGGGCTCGCGTCCGCGCCTTCGCTGGGGGCCCAGGCCCTCGAGAAGCCGAGGCTCGACGCTGGCCGCGTCACGGGCGAAGTGCTCGCCGGCACCTACGCGGGGATCGGCGGCTTCCTGGTCGGTCGCGCGACGGCCGTGCGCCTCGCCGAGGTTGCTGGTGCTGTTGAGGAGCCGACCCTTCGTCGCGTCGGGTGGGCTGGGGGCATCCTCGGCGGTGGCCTCGCGACGGCCGGCGTCGTCTACGGCATCGGTGGGCTCGGCGAGACCGCCGGCGACTTCGACGCCACCTGGCTCGGTTCCGGTGCCGGGTTCGTCCTCTCCGCCACGGTGGCGCGTCTCCTGTTCGGCGCGGATGGTGCCCCGCCCGAGGGGATGCGGCCCGCCGCGCGCTGGGCGACGATCAATGCCCTCGCGCTCCTCCCTGCCATCGGCGCCACCATCGGCTTCAACTCCACGCGGCGCATCGCCGTGCCTCTCTCCGCCCAATGAGCCACTCTCTCCCCCCCGAGCGGACGCCGGTCATCGTCGCCGCCGCCCGCACCCCGATCGGCCGTTTCCTCGGCGGCCTCTCCACTCTGGCCGCCCCGGAACTCGGCGCGATCGCGATTCGAGCCGCCGTCGCACGCGCCGGCGTCGACGCGGCCGCGATCGGAGAGGTCATCATGGGGAACGTCCTGCAGGCCGGCGTCGGGCAGGCGCCGGCGCGCCAGGCGGCGATCAAGGCCGGCATCCCGGGCGCCGTCCCCGCCGTGACGATCAACAAGGTCTGCGGCTCGGGGCTGCAGGCGGTGATGCAGGCCGCGCAGGCGATCCGCGCCGGTGACGAGATGCTGCTCGTCGCGGGCGGGCAGGAGTCGATGTCGAACGCGCCGCACTATGTCCGCGGGATGCGGACCGGGGTGAAGTTCGGCGCGCAGACGATGGACGACGGCCTCATCGCCGACGGCCTCTGGTGCGCCTTCCACGCGCGGCATATGGGCGGCCACGCCGAGTACACCGCGAAGAAGGCGGGGATCACCCGCGCCCGGCAGGATGAGCTCGCGCTCGCCTCGCATCAGCGCGCCGTCGCCGCGATCGCCGACGGGCGGTTCCGCGACGAGATCGTCGCGGTGGAGGTGCCGGGGAAGAAGGGGCCGACCGTCGTCGACACCGACGAGGGGCCGCGCGCCGACACGTCGCTCGAGGCGCTCGCGAAGCTGCGTCCCGCCTTCGGCAAGGATGCGCCGAAGGAGATGACGCCCGAGGAGCTCACCGTCACCGCGGGCAACGCGCCGGGGATGAACGACGGCGGCGCCGCGCTCGTGGTCGCGTCCGAGGCGTACGCTCGGGCGCACGGCCTCCCGATCCTCGCCCGGATCACCGGGTACGCGTCGGGCGGCGGGGCGCCCGAGGACCTCTTCTTCGCGCCGATTGTCGCCGTGCAGAACCTGATGGCGAAGACCGGGGCGCGCATCGAGGACTACGACCTCATCGAGGCGAACGAGGCGTTCGCCGCCCAGGCGCTCGCCGACGGCGATGCCCTGGGCTGGGACTGGACCCGGGTGAACGTCCACGGCGGCGCGATCGCCCTTGGCCACCCGATCGGGGCGAGCGGTGCCCGCGTCCTCGTCACGCTCCTCCACGCGCTCCGGCAGCACGACAAGCGCACCGGGCTCGCCACGCTCTGTCTCGGCGGCGGGAACGCCGTCGCGCTGAGCGTCGAGCGCGTCTGACCTCTCCTTCGGCACCATCCCTCCGCTGACGCCATGACCACGACCTCCTCTCCCGACCGTTTCGCCGTCATCGGCGCCGGCCAGATGGGCAACGGTATCGCCCACGTCTGCGCTGCGAACGGCTTCGACGTCACCCTGATCGACGTCTCCGCCGACGCGCTCGCCAAGGCCGTCGCGACGATCGAGAAGAACCTCGACCGCCAGGTGAAGAAGGGGGCGCTCGACGCCGCCGCGAAGGCCGCGGCGCTCGGCCGCATCCGGACGGCCACGACGCTCGACGCCGTCGCCGGCGCGACCGTCGTCGTCGAGGCCGCGACGGAGCGCAAGGCGCTCAAGCTCGAGATCTTCCGCGATCTCGACCGTCTCGCCGACGCCGGCGCGATTCTCGCGACCAACACCAGCTCGATCTCGATCACCGAGATCGCCGCCGTCACGAAGCGCCCCGAGTCCGTGATCGGGATGCACTTCATGAACCCGGTGCCGGTGATGCAGCTCGTCGAGGTGATCCGCGGGCTCGCGACCAGCGATGCCGTCAACGCGCGCACCGTCGCGCTCTCGACGGCGCTCGGCAAGACGCCGGTCGAGGCGAACGATTTCCCGGGTTTCATCGCGAATCGGATCCTGATGCCGATGATCAACGAGGCCTGCTTCGCCGTGATGGAGGGCGTCGGCACGCCCGCCGCGATCGACGAGGTGATGAAGCTCGGGATGAACCATCCGATGGGCCCGCTGACCCTCGCGGACTTCATCGGCCTCGACACCTGCGTCGCCATCCTCGAGGTGCTGCACGAGGGGTTGGGCGACCCGAAGTACCGACCCTGTCCCCTCCTCAAGAAGTACGTCGCGGCCGGCTGGCTCGGCCGCAAGTCGGGACGCGGCTTCTACGCGTACCCCGCGAGCTGACCCGACCGATGCGCCTCCCCTCCCCCCAGGTGCCCGCGTGATGGATCCCCTCCTCGACCTGACCGAGGAGCAACGCGCGATCGTCGAGACCGCGCGCGCCTTCGCTGACGAACGGCTCCGGCCCTTCGCCGCCGCGTGGGACCAGGACGCGCACTTCGAGGCGAGCCTAGTGCCCGCCCTCGGTGCCCTCGGCTTCCTCGGGATGCTCCTCCCGCCCGAGCACGACGGGCTCGGGCTCGACACGCGCAGCTACCTCCTCGCCCTCGAGGAGATCGCGGTGGCGGACGCCTCGACCGCCGTCCTGATGTCCGTGCACAACTCGCTGCCGACGCAGATGCTCCTCCGCTTCGGCTCGGCGGCGCAGCAGGCGCGCTTCCTCGCGCCGATGGCGCGGGGGGAGCTCCTCGGCGCCTTCGCCCTCTCCGAACCCGAGGCGGGCTCCGACGCCGCGGCGCTCCGGTGTCACGCACGCCGCGATGGCGACGACTGGATCCTTGATGGCGCCAAGAGCTGGGTGACGAGCGGGTCGCACGCCGGCGTCATCCTCGCGATGGCCCGCACCGACACCGCCGAGGCGCGGCGCGGCGCGAGGGGGATCTCCGCGTTCATCGTGACGCCCGACCTCCCGGGTTTCTCGGTGAGCAAGAAAGAGGACAAGCTCGGGCTCCGCGCCTCGCCGACCGTGCAGCTCGTCTTCGACGGGATGCGTGTCCCCGGCGACCGCCTCCTCGGGGCGGAAGGACAGGGGTTCACCTACGCGATGCAGTCGCTCGAACACGGGCGCCTCGGGATCGCCGCCCAGGCCATCGGGATCGCGCGCGCCGCGTTCGAGGCCGCCACCGCCTACGTCCAGGAGCGGAAGCAGTTCGGCAAGTCGATCGGCGAGTTCCAGGCGGTGCAGTTCAAGCTCGCCGACATGGCCACGCGCATCACCGCGGCGCGCGCCCTCGTGCACGCCGCCGCCGCCGCGAAGGACCGCGGCGTCGCCGTCGGCCCGCAGGCCTCGATGGCCAAGCTCTTCGCCAGCGAGACCGCGATGTGGGTGACCACGCAGGCGGTGCAGCTCTTCGGCGGGTACGGCTACGTGAAGGAGTATCCCGTCGAGCGGTATTTCCGTGACGCCAAGGTCACCGAGATCTACGAAGGGACGTCCGAAATCCAACGCCTCGTCATCGGCAGGAGTGTGATGCAATGAAGGTCTTCGACACCATCGCCAAGCTCGGTCACGAGCAGCTCGTCATCTGCGCGGACGACTCCGCCGGGTATCGCGGCATCATCGCGATCCACGACACCACGCTCGGCCCCGCGCTGGGCGGGACGCGCTTCTGGAACTACGCCTCCGACGAGGAGGCGATCGTCGACGCGCTCCGGCTCGCGCGTGGGATGACCTACAAGAACGCCGTCGCGGGGCTCAACCTCGGTGGCGGGAAGTCCGTCATCATCGGGGACAACCGCACCGCGAATCGCGAGATGATCTTCCGCGCCCACGGTCGCTTCGTCGAGTCGCTCGGTGGGCGCTACGTCACCGCCGAGGACGTGGGGACCTCCACCTCCGATATGGATTACGTCCACATGGAGACCGACTACGTCGCGGGGCTCGCGACCAAGTCGGGCGACCCGTCGCCCGTCACCGCCCGCGGCGTTTTCCGTGCCATCCAGGCCTCGGCGATGCATCGGTGGGGTTCTTCCGACCTCGCCGGCAAGACCGTCACCGTGCAGGGGATGGGGAACGTCGGGACCTACCTCTGCAAGGAGCTCCACGCCGTCGGCGCGAAGCTCATCGTCAGCGATATCCGCGCGGAGCGGGTGCAGCATGTGGTCGACACCTACGGGGCGACCGCCGTCGAGGGCGACGCGATCTACGCCGCGAAGGCCGACATCTTCGCCCCGTGCGCGCTTGGAGCCATCCTCAACGACGCGACCATCCCGGCCCTGAAGGTCGAGATCGTCTGCGGTGGTGCGAACAACCAGCTCCTCGAGCCGGAGAAGCACGGCGCCGAGCTCGAGAAGCGCGGGATCGCCTACGCCCCGGACTTCGTCGCGAACGCCGGCGGCGTGATCAACGTCTACGGTGAGCTCGCGGGGTGGACGCGCGAGCGCGCGCTCCGCAAGGCGGACGAGATCTACGACACGGTGCTCGGCGTCTACGCCATCGCCAAGGAGCAGGGCATCTTCAGCTATCTCGCGGCCGACACCCTCGCCGAGCGCCGCATCGCGGCGGTGCACGGGATGATGCGTACCTGGCCGCAGCACCCGCGGAAGGACTGACGATGACCGAGCGCATCCCGATCGCCTCCGACCACGCCGGGTTCGAGCTCAAGGAGCGGCTCGTGGGCGCGCTGCGCGCGCTCGGATACGAGCCCGATGACCTCGGGACCCACTCCGCGGCCTCGACGGACTACCCGGACTATGCGCATCCCCTCGCCGAACAGGTGGAGTCGGGGCGGGCCAAGCGCGGGGTGCTCCTCTGCGGGACGGGACTCGGGATGTCGTACGCGGCCAACCGGCACAAGGGCGTCCGCGCGGCGGTGGTCTGGAGTCCCGAGGTCGCGGGCTTCGCCCGGTCGCACAACGACGCGAACGTTCTGGTGCTCCCCGCGCGTTTCCTCTCCGAGGGGGATGCGGTGGCGATCCTCAAGACGTGGCTTGAGACGCCCTTCGAGGGCGGGCGGCACCAGGCGCGGGTCCAGAAGATCGAACGGGAGGCGTGATGGCCGGATTGGACTGGAATCGGTGGGAGCGGCGGCTGCCCGGTGCGGCCCTGCAGGGTGTCGACCCCGAGATCGCGGCGCTTGTCGGCGAAGAGGTGCGTCGGCAGTCCGAGGGGATCGAGCTCATCGCGAGCGAGAATTTCGTCTCGCCAGCGGTGCTCGAGGCACTCGGCTCACAGCTCACCAACAAGTACGCCGAGGGCCTGCCGGGGAAGCGCTACTACGGCGGGTGTGAGGTCGTCGATCGCGTGGAGCAGCTCGCGATCGACCGGGCCAAGCAGCTCTTCGGCGCCGATCACGCGAACGTGCAGCCGCACTCGGGCGCGACGGCGAACGCGGCCGTCTTCCTCGCCTTCCTCAAGCCCGGCGACACGATCCTCGGGCTCGACCTCTCGCAGGGCGGGCATCTCACCCACGGATCGCCGGTCAACTTCTCGGGGCTGAATTACCGCGCCGTGCATTACGGGGTGACCGAGGACGGGGTGATCGACTACGCGCAGATGCGCGAGCTCGCGCGCCGCGAGCGGCCGAAGCTCATCATCGCCGGCTACAGTGCGTACTCCCGCGTGATCGACTACACGCAGTTCGCGGAGGCGGCCTTCGAGGTCGGCGCGGTCTTCATGGTGGATATGGCGCACTTTGCGGGGCTCGCGGCCACGGGGGTCTATCCGAACCCGGTGCCTGTCGCGGACGTCGTCACGACGACCACGCACAAGACGCTCCGCGGGCCGCGTGGCGGGCTCATCCTCTGCAAGGCGGCGCACGCGAAGGCGATCGACAAGGCGATGTTCCCCGGCACGCAGGGTGGTCCGCTCGAGCACGTGATTGCCGCCAAGGCGGTCGCCTTCCACGAGGCGCTGCAGCCCGCCTTCACCGACTACTGCCGGCAGGTCGTCGCGAACGCACGGGCGATGGCCGGCGCGCTCATCGCGCGGGGAGTGCACGTGGTGTCCGGGGGCACCGACAACCACCTGATGCTCTGCGACCTGCGCACGCGCGACGCGGCACTCACCGGGAAGGTGGCGGAGCAGGCGCTGGACCGCGCCGGCATCACCGTCAACAAGAACACCGTGCCGAAGGAGACGCAGTCGCCCTTCGTCACGAGCGGTATCCGCATCGGGACGCCCGCCGTGACCACGCGTGGGATGGGGGAGGGGGAGATGGTCCGCATCGCGGAGCTCATCGACCGCGTCCTCGCCGCCCCGACGGATGAGGGGGGGCTCGCCGCCGTGAAGGCGGACGTGCATACCCTCACGCGCGCCTTCCCGCTCTACCTCTGACCGCCGGCTGACGCCCGTGTCGACGCTCGTCCGGTTCGCCGATGCCTGAACTCGCCTTCCGCGACGGGGTGATGGATCGCATCCGCGTGCGCGAGTCGCGCTTCGACGAGAAGGCGTTCCTGTTCGTCCTCGCGGCGATCGAGTTCTGCCAGCAGCGGCTGACGGAGCGTCGGCACCTCAGCGGGCGCGAGCTCGCGCTGGGCTGCCGCGACCTCGCCCTCGAGCGCTACGGCGTCCTCGCCCGGAGCGTGCTCGAGCACTGGGGGCTCACCAGCTCGGCATCCATCGGCGAGGTCGTCTTCGCGCTCGTCGATGTCGGGCTCCTCTCGGCGCAGCCGACGGACAGCGCGGCCGACTTCCTCGACGTCTTCGACTTTCACGAGGCGTTCGACCGGAACTATCCCTGGCGCGCCGTCACCTCCGTCTAGCGCGCGACGGGGAGCGGTGATGCGCGTGCGCGTGCTCCGTCCGGAGCAGATGCGGGCCTGGGAGTCCGCCTCGCTCGCGCCGGGCGCCGAGGCCGACGCGCTGATGCGCCGCGCCGGCGAGGCGGCGGCCCGACGCATCCTCGCGCACGTCCCGGCGGTCCGCACCGCGGGGGCGGTGATCCACGCGGGACGTGGCAACAACGGCGGTGACGCCTGGGTCGTCGCGGGCGCACTCGCGGAGGCCGGGTGCCCCGTGCAGTTCCTCGCGCTCGGGGAGCCCACGGCACCGGCTGCCCAGCGTGCCGCCGCGCGGGTGCACGAGCGCGTCGTGGGGGCCGCCCCGCCGGCCGACGTTCCCGCGGTGGTCGTCGACGGGCTGCTCGGGATCGGCGCATCCGGTCCCGCACGCGCCGACGTGGCGGCTGCCATCGAGGCGATCGCGCGCGACGCGGCGCGCGGAGCGGTCGTCGTCGCGCTCGATCTGCCGAGTGGCATCGACGCGGCGACGGGAGCGGGGGCGCCGGTCGTGCGTGCCGACCACACGCTCGCCTTCGGCGGGCTCTCGTGGGGTGTGTTGCTGCGGCGCGACGAGGCGGGCGCCATCGAGGTGCTCGACATCGGGCTCGCGCAGGACGCGGTGCCATCGGCGCCTGCGCTCGTGGATGCCGCCTGGGTGCACGCGCAGATACCGCGGCTCCCCGCGGACGCGCACAAAGGCGTTCGGCGCCGGCTCGCGATTGTCGGTGGGGCGGAGGGGATGGCCGGCGCCGCGGTCTGGGTCGCGCGCGGAGCGCATCGCGCGGGGATCGGGATGACGCGCTGCGCCGTCGCGCCGGCGAGCGTGCCGGTCGTGCAGATGCTCGTCCCGCAGGCGACCGCGAGCCGCTGGCCGATGACGGAGGAGGAGCTCGATCCCCTCGTGGCCTGGGCGCACGCGATGGTCGTCGGCCCGGGGCTTGGCGAGGGGACGAAGAGCCGCGCCCTCGTGGAGCGGCTCCTCGTGCGCTGGCGCGGCCCCGTGGTGCTCGATGCCGATGCGCTCAACGTCTTCGCGGGGGAGCCGCGGACGCTGGGCACCCTCCTCGCGGGACGGCCCGCCGTCGTGACGCCGCACCCCGCCGAGGCGGCGCGGCTCCTCCGATGCGACGTCTCCGCGGTGCTCGCCGATCGTGAGGGGAGCGCGCGTGAGCTCGCGCGCACGCTCGGCGCGACGGTGCTGCTCAAGGGCCCGCCGACGGTGATCGCCGCCAGTGATGGGGCCCTCGCCGTCTCGGCGTGTGGGTCTCCGGTGCTCGGGACCGCGGGAAGCGGCGACCTCCTCGCCGGCGTCGTCGGGACCCTCCTCGCGCAGACCCTCGACGCGTTCCACGCGGCGCAGGTGGCGGCGTGGGTGCACGGGCGTGCCGGGGAGCTGGCGGCGGTCGCGGTCTCCACCCGAGGGGCATCGCTCGACGATGTGGTCGCCGCACTCGGGCAGGTCTGGGGCGAGGGGACGTCGCCGCACGATGCAGACGTGCTGGCCACGCTCCCCGCCGTGGGCCGCGCGCCGTGAGCACCCCCGTGAGCACCCTCGAGGGCATGCCCGTGAGTCACCACCTCCCGCTCGGCCCCGGCGCCGAGTTCGACGCCGTGCGGGCGATGCTCGACGTCTGGGGGGCGCAGGCGCGGGGCATCGGCGATGACGGGGCCCTCCTCGACGTCCCGCCCGGCACGCGCCTCGTCGTCAGCACCGATACCTCGGTGGAGGACGTGCACTTCCGCCGCGCCTGGATGACGCCCGAGGAGATCGGGTACCGCGCGGCGATGGCGGCGCTCTCCGACCTCGCGGCGATGGGCGCCGCACCGCTCGGGCTCCTCGTGGCGGCGACGGTCCCGACGGCATGGCGTGGCGTGCTCACGGATGTGGCGCGCGGCATGGGCGCGGCCGCCGCCGCGACGGGGAGCCCGATTGTCGGCGGGGATGTCACCGCCGGGGATCGGCTCGCGCTCGGCATCACGGTGCTCGGCGCCACCGCGCGGCCGATCTCCCGTGGGGGCGCGCGTGCCGGGGATCGACTCTTCGTGACCGGGACGCTCGGCGGGCCGCGCCGGGCGTTGCTCGCGTGGGAGTCGGGCGGGGTGCCGCGTCCCGAGGACCGGGCCCGGTTCGTCGCGCCCATCGCGCGGATCGCGGCGGGGCAGTGGCTCGCGGCGCACGGCGCGACGGCGATGCTCGACCTCTCCGACGGCCTCGCCGGCGACGCCGCGCACCTCGCGGAGGCGAGCGGTGTCTGCGTGAGGATCGATCTGGATCGACTGCCCCGCGTCGAGGACGTCTCCGGCGCGGAGGCGGCGCGGAGCGGAGAGGAGTACGAACTGCTGGTGGCGGGGCCTGCCACGCTCGCCGAGGCGTGGCCCTTCGCGGCGGCGGGGCTCCCCCTCACCGAGGTCGGGGTGGTCACCGCGGGCACCGGAGTCGCCCTCCTGGGGGACGAGGCCGGCACCCTGCGGGCGGGTGCGCACGATCACTTTCAGCACGACATTCCCTGAGATGGCTCTCCTCCGCGGTCTCCTCGTCGCGCTCGGCATCGCCGTCGGCACGATTCTCTTCGGCGGCTCGTGTATCGTCGCAGCGCTCCTCGGTCTCCGGGATCGCCGCGGAGGCGTCTATGCGTGGGCGCCCCGGTTGTGGGGACGCCTGCCGCTCTGGCTCGGTGGCGTCCGCGTCGTCGAGTATGACACGCAGCACAAGACCGACGGGCGGATCTATGTTGCCAACCACCTCGGCAACTTCGACATCTTCGCGCTCGGCTCGGTGCTGCCGTGGGTGAAGTTCGTCGCGAAGGCGGAGCTCTTCCGGATTCCGTTCTTCGGGCTGGCGATGCGACGCGCCGGGATGGTCCCGATCGAGCGCGCGAACCGGAAGTCGGCGTTCGCGTCCTACGAATCCGCGGTGACGCGGATCCGGCAGGGTGCCTCGGTTGGTGTCTACCCGGAGGGCACGCGCGGGCACGGCTATCCGCTCCGGCCCTTCAAGAGGGGCCCGTTCGTATTCGCCATCCAAGCCCAGGTGCCGGTGGTGCCGGTCTACATCCACGGCGTCCTCGAGGTGCAGCGGAAGGGACAGCTCGCCGTGCGGCCCGGCACATTGCACGTGCACTACCTCCCGCCGATCGAGACCGCCGGTCTCGGCTACGAGGACCGCGAGGCGCTGGCCAATCGCGCCTACGAGGCGATGGCCACCTGCGCCCTCGAGCGGTACGGGGTTGTCTCGCCGCCCGTCCGGTCGCGATGAGTATCTTACAGGACTGGGTGCGGACCCCCGTCACCCGCCCTGTGATTCCTGTTCCCCGATCCCCGTCACCCGACCCCTGATGTCCATCGTCCTCGCCATCCAAGCCCGTGAGATCCTCGACTCCCGTGGCAATCCCACTGTCGAGGCTGACGTTATCCTCGAGGACGGCACCTACGGGCGCGCCGCGGTGCCGAGCGGTGCCTCCACCGGCGAGCACGAGGCCAACGAACTCCGTGACGGCGATGCCAAGCGCTATCTCGGCAAGGGCGTCCGCAAGGCGGTGCAGAACGTTGCGAAGCTCATCGAGCCCGAGCTCGTCGGACTCGACGTCACCGACCAGCTGACCATCGATCGCGCGCTCCTCGCGCTCGACGGCACCAAGACCAAGGCGAAGCTCGGGGCGAATGCGATGCTCGCCGTCTCGATGGCGGCGGCGCGCGCGGCCGCCGCGAGCGTCGACCTCCCGCTGCACAAGTACCTCGGCGGTCCGATGGCGCGGACCCTCCCGGTGCCCCTGATGAACATCCTGAACGGCGGGGCGCACGCCACGAACACCGTCGACTTCCAGGAGTACATGATCGTCCCGGTCGGCGCCGAGAGCTTCTCCGAGGCGCTCCGGATGGGGACCGAGGTCTTTCACAGCCTCAAGAAGGTGCTCGTAAAGCGGAAGCTCTCCACGGGCGTCGGTGACGAGGGGGGCTTCGCCCCGGACCTGTCGAGTGACCAGGCCGCGCTCGATGTGGTGATCGAGGCCATCGAGGCGGCCGGGTACGAGCCGGGGACGCAGATCGCGCTCGCGCTCGACTGTGCGGCGAGCGAGCTCTACGCGAAGGGGAAGTACACCTTCAAGAAGAGCGGCGGCGGCGTGAAGACGGCCGAGCAGATGGTCGAGATGTATGCGAAGTGGTGCCAGAAGTATCCGATCGTCTCCATCGAGGACGGCCTCGCCGAGGGGGATTGGGCGGGGTGGAGTCATATGACCGACGCGATCGGTGACCGGGTGCAGCTCGTCGGCGACGACCTCTTCGTGACGAACACCGAATTCCTGGCGCGCGGGATCGAGGAGGACGTGGCGAACGCGATCCTCATCAAGGTGAACCAGATCGGTACCCTCACCGAGACGCTCGAGACCATCGAGATGGCGGGGCGGAACGGGTACCGCTCGATCATCTCGCACCGGTCCGGCGAGACCGAGGACACCTTCATCGCGGACCTCGCGGTGGCGACCAATGCGGGGCAGATCAAGACCGGATCTGCGAGCCGGACCGACCGAGTGGCGAAGTACAACCAGCTCCTGCGCATCGAGGCGGAGCTCGGCGGACACGCCGAGTTCCCGGGCGGTGCGATCTACGGCATCGGGGGCTGACGCGCGTGGCGCGTGGCCGCTCGACTGCTGCGGCGGGCGCTTCTGAGCCCCGCCGGCCCCGTCGGGCCGGCGGGGCATTGCGCACCCCGGAGATCGTGCGGCGCGTCCTCGGGGTGGTGGCGGCGCTCTTCGTGCTCTGGTGGGCGGTGCAGGGTGGGGAGTACGGGACGACCGACCTCCTTCGCCAGCGACGGGCGATCACCGCGGAGCGGGCGAGCATCGACTCGCTGGAGCGGATCGTGCGCGGATTGCAGGCGGCCAAGCGGCAGGTGGAATCGGATCCTGTGACGCAGGAGCGGATTGCCCGGGAGGAGTTCGGGATGATCCGCGACGGGGAGATCCTCTACCGTTTCATCGACACGGCCGCAACCGGTCGCGTGAAGTGAGAGCCGGCGGCGCGATCCGCCTCGGGCTGTATCCGAGTGGCGGCTTGAATCCGGTGCGCCCCCTCACTATCCTTCTTTCACTGCCGCGGGGTGGAGCAGCCTGGTAGCTCGTCGGGCTCATAACCCGAAGGTCGCGGGTTCAAATCCCGCCCCCGCTATGCCCGAGGCGGTCGGTTCTCCCGAACCGGCCGCCTCGTGGTTTGTCTGAGTGGTGTGGCTGGGTAGCTCAGCTGGTTAGAGCACGGCACTCATAATGCCGGGGTCGCGGGTTCGAGTCCCGCCCCAGCTATCGTGCGAGGCCCCGTCGCCCAGTGGGCGACGGGGCCGCCTTTTTTGGGTCAATCGGCCGGGGTGGCCTCGCGGCCGCAGTGGGCATCGTCGTTGCGGCGGTCGCACCGGTGGCCGGCTGGTTCGCCGCTGAATGGACGTCGCCCTGATCGCGGCGTCGGACCTCGCCAGTCGTTGAGGGCGTCCGTAGGTTGTTGTCGTCTCCCGTGCCCCTTCCGCCCCTGTCATGTCCACTCCCAGTTCGGGTTCCCCCACTCGCGCCGGTCTGACCGCCACGGTCCCGCGCGCCATCGTCTTCCGCCTTCGTGGCGGAAACGAGATTGCGGGTACCGCGTTCATCCCGGCGCCGTTGTCCCTCGCGCCCTTTCTTGGCACGCGGCGGGGGGGGCTCCTCACTATTGCCGCGCCGGCAGGCGGCAATCACGGTATGCGCATCTCGCACATGATGATCCGCCTCACCTCTGTCCTCTACTGCTGGGGGTCCGCCGGGCCGGGCCTGATATCGCATGGGATGACCACACCGGCCCCGCGTGGACGGACGACGGTGGTGCAGCGTCGGGTCTCCAAGCTCACGCTCCTCTCCGCCGACGATTCGTAATCCGCGGCCCTCCTCGGCTCCGGCCTGATGGCGATGGTGATGGGCCCTTCACGGAAGGTCGAGGTCGCCGGGGAGCTGCTCTCCGTGCAGTCGGTCGTGCGAGGGACACTGTTTTGTCCGTGGA
>Ga0078894_10002423_pt1 | contig 14145 bp, 8 predicted proteins | sample LauGreSu1BDMLBSD_2_FD_67506 | JGI IMG/M metagenome (GOLD analysis project Ga0078894, IMG submission 67506) | Freshwater lake microbial communities from Lake Michigan, USA - Su13.BD.MLB.SD (version 4) (version 4) | ecosystem: Environmental > Aquatic > Freshwater > Lake | place: Lake Michigan, USA...
ATCTATCAAGAGGAATTTGCCTCAAGATCCGACGCCATGAACCGTGAAAAATGGTTGAAATCCGGTATCGGCCGAGAATGGATTCACGCTCAGTTCGGTAGAGCAGGTCCGCCGACGGCGGATTAACCGCCGGGTCGTAGGTTCGAGTCCTACCGGAGGAAGTGTTTGCAGGAGTGCGACTTCCGCCACATTGTACGACTTGAATCCACGGGCTTTTTTCATCTTGTCATCTCCAATTACCTCTTGCCACTGAGACCCTCCACGCAGCCTGCCGAAAACTCCCCACGCGTTCGAAACCAATTCAGCAGAAGCGGCTTGTGACGTCGCAGCATCTCCGCCACCGACATCGATGGCTGCAGCTGGCGCGTCCCAGTCATGACGAATCCCATCCAGAGTACCCGATCGTCTGCTCCGCTATAGCGCTCACAACGCGGGGAAAAAAATCGCTTGAGCGCTCGCAACAATTCATTACCCAGCCAGTCCGAGAGACAGAGATGGGCGAGAGTTTGCGGGGCTTCGGCGGGAGAGTGTCGGCAGTACGGCGGGGTGAGTGATGATCTGCGCGGCACATCCAGAGACTCTGAGACGCTCAACGGTAGCGCAAGTGCCTTACCGAAATGGCGTTACGTCGTGCACGTCTGCTATTCGCAGTCCGCAGCCCGGCACAAAACCCGGCGGTCAGCAAATTTCGTTTCCGCCGAAACTGCTGGCGGTGATGGGATTGGCACTCTGACTGTCGGGTAATTGGCGACCGCGGCATTTCGCATCTGGAATGCGGCATCACGGAAACGGAAACTTCAATCCCGCAGAACAAGTCCCTCACTGGTGAGTTCCAGAAAGGAGTGAGTTCGGAACAGTTGGGCGAGTTCGGCTATGAGCGGAACAAAGTGGGATGCAAGTGCAGAGTTACTGAGGTTTCCAGTGGATACCAAAAGCAGTTTTTCAGGATGGCCGGTCAGCAGTGGGAACACCGGTGTAATCACCCGCGTTTTGAACGGTTTAGAGATCATCACTGGCTGTGGCACTTCTCGCAAATCTTCCAATCTGCTCGTCTGTTGAACGATTTCCAGCCGGCAGGTCAAGGGTGTGCATCGCATCAAAGCCTGCGTCTGAAGACCAGCGTCTGAAAACCAGCGTCTCATCCTGCGTGGTAACCGGGCATCGATCAGAAACTTCACGGGTTCACCGACTGGAGTCGTCGGGATTGGGCAAGCCGCGCTGCCCACGCGAGAGCAGCCAAAAGGTCTTCTTTCTCCAGATCCTCATAATCTTCAAGGATCTCCGGGATGGTCATCCCTGAACTGAGCAATTCCAGCAGATTTTGGACCGTGTAGCGCAGTCCACGAATGCAGGGCTGTCCATGGCACACGGCCGGATCAATCGTGATTCGCGTCAGCAAAGTGCTCATGATTGGGGTGCCGTGTGTGTCTCTGGAATGCCGGCTGTCAAAAGAATACGCCCGGTTTGCCCTGAACTCAACCCGAGCTGTCGAAGAGGACAGCAAAACAGGCTTCAGGTCCATCGATTTCAGTCGCTCAAGGTCCGAGGCAACACCTCGCGTGTTTAAAGAATATCCCGAACGGGACAAATTCTCTTGACTATCCACGGTTCGCAATCTAATTTTCCCGAGCGGGACAACGGCATGACAAAGATCATGGATTCTACACAACTTGGGCGGCTGGTCCGTGAACGACGGAAGCAGGCCAGTCTGACGCTGAAGGATGCAGCGGGCATGGCGGGCGTTGGGGTCCGGTTCCTGTCAGAACTCGAACGAGGCAAACCAACGGTCCGGATCGGACTCGCACTTCAGGTACTTCAGCTCTTTGGGCTGGAGCTGCATGTGCACGCGCGGGGTGAATCACCATGAGAAAGCAGCTGTCTGTTTTCTATGACGGCCGAACCGTCGGGACGCTTACGCTCCTTGAGTCACAGCAGATGCAGTTCGAGTATTCATCGGAGTGGTCTTCAGACAAATCATCCTTCCCTGTCTCCATCTCACTGCCCCTCGATGCCTCCTTTGATCCGACAACCAGCCATCGTTTTTTTGCCAATCTGTTACCCGAAGGAAATGTTCGTCTGCAGATTTGCCGAATGCTTGGGATCAGCCCGGATAACGACTTTGTACTTCTGCAGGCGATTGGCGGCGACTGTGCCGGAGCGTTAACAATCACAGCGAAACCTGGTGGCTCGGAAAAGCAAAAAGACGACACATCACGGAATCGGTATCAGGAGGTATCGGAGGATCAACGGATCCCGGACAAATCAGGCTCAGCCATCTTCAGACACTGGCGACCGATCTTCGAATCAACGCCAAAACTGTGATCGATACGGCAAATCGTCTCTGTGATCAAATCAGCGACGCCCTCGCCGAAACGGCTCAGAAATTCGAATTCCAGTTTGGCCCGTCACCCGTGCTGGAACGAATCCCTCTGATCATCAGAAAACAAATCCGCAGACTCAGGCCAGCGCTGAAAAGAAGTCTTTAAACAAGGGGCCTCTGCACCAGAATCTGTGGGTGACTTGCGGGGTCGGCAGCTTCCCACGTGTATGCAGGAGAGCGCTCGCAACACCTCATTACCCGGCTCGTGCGAGAGACAGAGATGGGCGAGAGTTTGCGGGGCTTCGGCGAGAGAGTGTCGGCAGTTACGGCGGGCGGAGTGATGATCAGTGCGGCACGTCCGGAGACGCTGAGACTCTCAAGGGTGACGCCAGTCCTTTGCTGGAGTCGCGTGACGTTGTGTGCGGCTGCTATTCAAAGCTGCCAGCCCCTCGGAAAACCCGGCGGTCAGCGAATTTCGTTTCCGCCGAAACTGCTGGCGGTAGGGGATTGGCACTGATGACTGCGGGGTCATTGGGAACTTCAATTTCAGCAGAGGCCAAGTCACAGTGTTCACCAGATCCGTCATACGTTGTGTTGGGCGATGGGTTCAACAATCCTTGATGCTGTATGACAGTTGCTGTTACGCGTGCACCACGCCCCTCCTCATTTCTGGTGGACAGTCGCACGCCCTCCCTGGTATGGTGCAGCATCAGGAAGGATCGTCGCCCCGTCGGAGTCCCGTGCCATGGCCAAACTGTTCATCAGTGCCACGACCAAAGGTCTGAAGTCTTACCGGACTGCCGCTGCGGCAAAGCTGCGGGAACTGGGGCACGAGGTTGTCGTGCAGGACGAGTTCCAGATGGTGCCAGACAAGATCGCGACCATGCTGGCCGATCAGATCGCCCCTTGTGATGCGGTCATCCTGTTGATCGGCCCGGTCTTTGGAGCCAAGCCGGCCGACTGGCCGTCCGATCTGCCGTGGCGATCCTACACACAACTGGAGTACGACATAGCGGTCGAACTGCAGAAGCCCGTCTATCGCTTCATCGCCACCGAAGAAGCGAAGCTGGATGCCTTCGATCCGTCCACGGATCCGCATCAACCGCTGCAGCAGGAATACCGACGCAGCATGGCGGATTACCTGTTCTGGACGTTCAACAGCCAGTCAGAACTGCTGACCGCGCTGGAAAAGTCGTACATCTCGGGCTTTGCACGCCACAATCTGAAACAGGTCTCACTGGGGTCGCTGTTCAAAGGTCGTCGCGAAACCCTGCAGGAGCTGCACCGCACGCTGGTGCGTCGCGCCGCCAACAAAGCGGTGATCACCGCCAATCAGACAATCGCCGGCCTCGGTGGTGTCGGTAAGACCACCTTGACTCTGGAATACGCGTGGCAGTACTGCAGCGAATACTCCGCGCGTCTGTACGTGAAAGCCGACAGTCCCTCCAGTCTGCGTCAGAACCTTGCCGAACTGGCTTGGACGTTGAGGATTGCCACCAGCGACAACCTGGAAGAACAATATCAGGCAGTGCTCAAGTGGCTCAACACGAAGGCACGTTGGCTGCTGATTCTGGACAACGTGGACGAGGAAGGCGCGCATGATGCCGTGCTGGACCTGCTACCGCAACTGACGAACGGCCACGTTTTGATCACTTCGCGGCGGACGACGTGGGCAGAAACGACGGAGCAAATCGAATTGGACGTCCTGAGTGAACGCGCGGCTGTGGAATTCCTGCTGGACCGCACGGTCAAAAGACGTCGCAACACAGCGACCGACGCCACCGCAGCGGCTACGGCAGCTCGTCTGCTGGGCTATCTGCCACTGGCACTGGAACAGGCGGGTGCCTTCATCGCCAAAAATGCCATCACCTTTGCCGACTACGTTCAGCGCTGGCAGTCACGGGAGCAGAAAGTGCTGGGCTGGAACAAGAACCTGCTGGGGCGATATGACCAGAGCGTATTGACCACCTGGGCCGTCACGTTTGACCAATTGGACGCCGACGGTCAGGGCATCCTGCATTTGCTGTGCTGGCTGGCCCCGGACCCGATCCCTGTGGACCTGATCAACAAGCAGTCCCCCGCCGCCGGTGCAGATCCGATCGACAGTGAATCCGGCATCGCAAAACTTGTGGATTTTTCCTTTTTGAAGCGCAGCGAGGACAAGCAATCGGTGATCATGCACCGTCTGGTGCAGGAGATCGCGCAACATCTGCTCCCTCAGGAAACGAGGCAATCGTGGCTGCAGCGGAGCCTGCAGATGCTGGACGACTTCTGCGTGGGCCACCCACAGGATGTGCGGACATGGCCCACGATCTACACACCGGCCCAGCCGCATTTGACTCACATTCTGCCGATCGCCGACAAGGCGGGCATCGCACAACCCACATCACGCCTGATGAACGTATTAGCTGTGTATGCCCAGCAACGAGCCGACTTCGCCGCAGCGGAACCGTTGTATCGTCGCGCCCTTGCGATTGATGAAACGAGCTACGGCCCGGACCACCCCTCAGTCGCGACCAGCCTCAATAACCTTGCCGAATTACTGCGCGCCACGAACCGTCTCTCCGAAGCGGAACCGTTATATCGTCGCGCCCTTTCGATTGATGAAACGAGCTACGGCCCGGACCACCCCTTAGTCGCGACCGGCCTCAACAACCTCGCCGGATTACTCCGCGCCACGAACCGTCTCTCCGAAGCGGAACCGTTGTTTCGTCGCGCCCTTTCGATTCGTGAAACGAGCTACGGCCCGGACCACCCCTTAGTCGCGGGCAGCCTCATCAACCTCGCCGCATTACTCTACGCCACGAACCGTCTCTCCGAAGCGGAACCGTTGTATCGTCGCGCCCTTTCGATTTATGAAACGAGCTACGGCCCGGACCACCCCTTAGTCGCGACCAGCCTCAACAACCTTGCCGAATTACTGCGCGCCACGAACCGTCTCTCCGCAGCGGAAAAATTGTTTCGTCGCGCCCTTTCGATTGATGAAACGAGCTACGGCCCGGACCACCCCTCAGTCGCGACCAGCCTCAACAACCTCGCCGAATTACTCCGCGACACGAACCGTCTCTCCGAAGCGGAACCGTTGTATCGTCGCGCCCTTTCGATTCATGAAACGAGCTACGGCCCTGACCACCCCTTAGTCGCGGCCAGCCTCAACAACCTCGCATTATTACTCAGCGCCACGAACCGTCTCTCCGAAGCGGAACCGTTGCATCGTCGCGCCCTTTCGATTGATGAAACGAGCTACGGCCCTGACCATCCCAACGTCGCGACCGGCCTCAACAACCTCGCCGGATTACTCGACGAAACGAACCGTTTCTCCGAAGCGGAACCGTTGTATCGTCGCGCCCTTTCGATTCGTGAAACGAGCTACGGCCCGGACCACCCCGAAGTCGCGACCAGCCTCAACAACCTCGCCAATTTACTCCGCGACACGAACTGTGTGTCGGAAGCAGAACCGTTGAGTCGCAGGCACGTGGAGATTTTTGTGTTGTTCACAGCCCGAACGGGTCATGAGCATCCACATCTGGTCGCAGCGTTGGGGAATTATGCGGGAATTCTGGAGGAGTTAGGTTTTGACGCAGCCGCGACGGAGTCGCGGCTTCGCGAGCTGCTACAACCGTTAAAACCGACAGAACCGTCAGAGTCAGAATAATCCGTACAACCGGTACGTTCATACATAGTCGGTATTTTGCGAATTTTCGTTGCAATCCAACTTGTGATCCGTGCAGCACCTCAAGTGCTGGACCGCAAGGTTTGCCCGCAGAAACCGCCCCCATGCTCGGTGGTCAGGTTGCTGAGACTGATGTGGAAATCCGCCTCGATTGCCCCGCCGTGTTTCTGTTTTTGCCCAACCCGGCAGGGGTTGCGTTCGCCCAGGAGACGCGAATCACGAATGTCTGTGTGTGTGTCGAAGAGGGTTGTGTTCGCAGCACTGCAACGCCGGCGTCGAAATCATTTCGCCCCCGGGGTTTTTCCTTGCGCCCACCAGAGAGCACTCGCCAGAAACTGCGTAAGAAGGCCCGTGTTTGTGGCGGTTTTCGCCACCACACCCGCCGCCACAGGTCTCTGAACCCGTCCGCCGGCGCATAACCCGAGACACCGGAAACGCCGCCGGCACCCCGGTTGGGGCCAAAAGTCTCTCCAAAACCAGAGACCGCCAAACCCGGGTGGTGTGGCGTTTGCCATCCCTCGGGTGTGTTGAGCGTTTCAAAACAATGACCGCGGGGTTATGATGGATGCAGGAAATGGTGGTGAATCTGTGCGGGCCGGCGTGCTGCTGTGTCTTGACTTACGTGTTCTTCAGGATCTCTGTCCATGGGTGACCTCAGCGAAACTCTTGAGCAACTGCGGCGGAAGATCCTTCGGTACGGAAACACGCGTGTCAATGAACAGAACACGAAAGCCACGCTGATTCAGCCGCTGCTGCGTGCGCTGGGATGGGACGTCGAGGATCTGGATGACGTGCATCTTGAGTACCGAGAGAAGAGCAAAGACAAACCCGTGGACTATGCCATGCTGTTGATGCGGGCTCCGGTCCTGTTCTTCGAGGCCAAAGCGCTGGGTGAATCCCTCGATGATCGGCGTTGGGCAAATCAGGTGATGGGGTATGCCGGTGTGGCGGGCGTGCAGTGGGTGGTGCTGACGGACGGTGATGAGTACCGAATCTACAATTCCCACGCGACTGTACCTGTGGACGAAAAGCTCTTTCGCAGGGTACGCATTTCGGACGAGTCGACTGCCGCCGAGAAAACGCTTGCATTGCTGTCAAAACAACAGATGCAGGACCGGCAGATCAACCGCCTCTGGGAAGCGCACTTCGTGGATCGTCTGGTTCGAACAGCTCTTGAGCAACTGGTCAGCACCGACGGAGAAGCGGACGCTGCGTTCGTCAGACTTCTTCAGAAACGAATTGGTACACTGGCCCCGTCTGATATTCGTGCCGGCCTCCGACGCCTGGAAGTCCAGATTCACTCTCCCCTGCTGGAAACACTGGAAGTTGCTGTGCCAAAAGCGACAGCAGCGAAGAAGCAACGAAAGACTCGTCCGCCGGCAAAGCCAAAGCAATCGTCTGGCGTGTCGCTTGAGCTAATCATCAAGGCCGGCTTGATCACCACGCCCACGTCGCTTTTCAGGAAATACAAAGGCAAACTGCTGGAGGCGACTCTGCAGGCAGACGGCAGCGTGGAATTTGCAGGACAGCAATACTCAGCCTGTTCAGCCGCCGCCGCTCAGGCGCGTGGATCGGTCATCGGAGGCGCACCAGCAACGAACGGCTGGACCTTCTGGCAATTCCGTGCAGCAGGGAACAAGGTTCGAACGCTTGATGATCTCAGGCAGGAGCTTGCGCGGGTTGGCGTAAAAACCGAGTAGGTTCTTTGCACGCTGCTCAGCAGGAATTTGACTTTGAATTCTCTCCTCACACATCCCCGCCCACGCCCCTGAACTTCTCAACGAATGCGGCAATCTTCTGGAACACCGTCTGCTTTTTCCGAAGATACTGCGGGTTCAAGGGACTCATTTTGGGCAGAATGGCGTTCAACTCCGTGCCATGTTCACTGGCAAACTCACGTTTCAGCGACATGCCGATATACCGTCGTGCTGCTTCAGAATTCAGTCCTTCCACGGCGATCAGGTCATTGGCCTCCCGCTGCTGCTCCGTCCGCGCAAAACTGAAAAACGCCTCAATCACGCTGGCTTTGTCCGGGATCTCATCCAGGTTGGCCTGATGAATGAAGTCCACAACCAGACTTTCCTTCGCCCGTGTGCCAATGCTGGCACGCAGCAATCGCCGCACTTCCTCAACCAGATCAGCCTTGCTCTTCGTCCGGCTGTTCTGCTCGAAAATCAGCTCCAGAATGTAATCCAGATTGATCTCCTGCGACCTGAGCAGGTCCACTTCGAACACGACGTCAGCCCAGTCGACTGCTGATGCGTCCTGTGCCTTCCCCGCCTTGTCCCGGGCCAGCCAGTCGCGAATGTCGTTGTAGGCAGAACGGTAGTCCTGGATCGTGCGATCGGCGGGCAGAGTAATCGCCTGCAGAGCCGTCAGATCCGCATCGCTCAGGTGATGCTGCAGCTTGAACGCCTCCACCTGTTCCGGGTCTTCGACGTCAACATCCCGCAACGCTTTCAAACTTGCAAACTCGTCAAAGTTCTGCAGGATGTTTTCGATTCGCAGATATTCACCGAACAGCTTCACAAACTCTTTCTTGTCCTCTTCCCGCACAATCTCAGTGGGATCAGGAAACCGTTCGTCGAGGTCCGCAACGACCTCCTGAAAGCCCCGCCGGGCCTGCCCTGTTACCAGATCCGTGAAGCCCTCCATGTACTCCCTGTAGCTTTTCTCCAGCACCACATTCCTTGTGTTGCTGTCACCAAACAACGTGATGGCATCAATCGTCGCCTGCTGCAGATCGCGAAACGTCACGATGTTGCCGAAGGTCTTGGTGGCATCGAAAATGCGATTGGTTCGTGAATACGCCTGGATCAGCCCGTGGTAACGCAGGTTCTTGTCCACGAACAGCGTGTTCAGCCGCGGTGCGTCAAACCCTGTCAAAAACATGCCCACCACAATCAGCAGATCGACCTCGCGCGATTTCACCCGCCTGGCCAGATCGCGGTAGTAGTTCTGGAACTCCTTGCTGTCGACCCCGAAGTTCATTTTGAACAGTTGATTGTAATCAGCGATCGCGGCTGCAAGGAACTCTTTGGCGGTGCTGTTCATCGCCGACACATCGAAGCTTTCGTCCTGAATATCGCCGATCGCATCCTGTTCTTCGTTGGCCGCAAACGAGAAGATTGTGGCGATTTTTAAGCGGGGGAACTCGGTGTGGTCGGGGTGGGACCGGAGGGCTTGCGCCCTGCCGCTTTCATTTGTAACGGGACGGCGCGAGCCGTCCGGTTCCTCAACCTGCAAACTTTTGAGCGTTTCGTAATACAACTTCGCAGCATCGACGCTGCTGACGGCAAACATGGCGTTGAACCCCTGCCCGCCGGCACGCAGTCGATGCGTCTTCTGCCGGAAATGCGTCAGGATGTACCGCGAAATTTCGCGAATCCGTTCCGGATGCAGCAGTGCCTGACGATTCTCTGCCGCACTCAACTTCTGCTCGTCCTGTTCCGACTCAAGCGACTTGAACCGGGGACGCACGTCGTTGTAATCGACTTTGAATTTCAGCACCTTTTCATCGCGAATCGCGTCCGTGATCACGTAGGAATGCAGCTCGCGGCCAAAAACGCTGGCCGTCGTTTCGGCACCCATGGCGTTTTGCGGGAAAATCGGGGTCCCCGTAAATCCGAACTGATAAAAGCGTTTGAACTTGCGTTTCAGGTTTCGCTGCGCCTCACCGAACTGGCTGCGGTGACACTCATCAAAGATGAACACGACGTGCTGGCCATAGATCGGCAGGTCGCCTTCGCTTTTCATCAGGTTATTCAGCTTCTGAATCGTGGTCACGACGATGCGGTTGTCGTCGCGTTCCAGATTGCGTCTCAGCCCCGCCGTGCTGTCAGAACCATTCACACTGTCCGGTGAAAAACGCTGGTACTCCTTCATCGTCTGATAGTCAAGGTCCTTGCGGTCCACGACGAAGATGACCTTGTCGACGAAGTCCAGCTCTGTAGCCAGCCGAGCTGCTTTGAAGCTGGTCAGGGTCTTTCCGGAACCGGTGGTGTGCCAGACATAACCGCCGCTCTCTGGTCTGCTGATGCGATTCCTGCGACGGGCGCAGCCCAGCGCGCGAGTTTGAAAATCGTGGTTCGTCCGGCGCGTGGGTGAAGCTGGCCGGACGCGACAGTGTTCAATGCAGGCTTTCATGCGAGGACCATCCCCCAACCACGCGGGGAACCGGCTCTGTTACGGGAAGGGTTCGCGGTTGGCTGGTATGGGGCATACAGGTCATATACGACCTATATGTATCATACCAGCCACCAGAAACGGTCCGTCACGTAACACTGCGATTTAGCCTTGCAAGGCGGTATCCGCGTGCACGATAAGCCGCTGCATCGCACCCGCAGACAACGCTCTTTGCGACTGCCCGATCAGTTCATCCACCACGGTACCATGAACATCCGTGAGTCTGAGGTCGCGGCCGGCGCAGCCGTCTCCGGCCGGCGCTTGCCACCCCCATCTGTCGCAAATTCGAATTAGCGTTTGCCCGGTGTGCAAGCCGGCTCGGCTGTAATCCGGACGACACCAGCGACGTGGTCGATTTTCGAGTTGTGCTGGAGTAGAACAGCTTGGGTTCCAGTTAGTGTTTCGATGACAGTTTCGGTCGGGGGATGGTTGACATCACGGGCGGGGCGAGTGAGACTCGTACGGGGAGTCTTGTTCTTCTGGGCCAGAGGTGCTGTATGCGATGTGTGCTTGCTGCTGTGTGGTTGCTGAGTGCGGGCTTTGCATCGCTGCTGGCGGATGAGCCGCGAAAACCAGCCGAGGTGAAAATCACGGGGAAGCAAATCATAGAGAACTCAATTGGCATGCAGTTTGTGCTGATTCCCAAAGGCACGTTTCTGATGGGGTCTCCACCGGATGAGGAAGGGCGTGATGATGATGAGCCACAGCACGAAGTCACTCTGAGTTGCGACTTTTATCTTGGTGTGCACGAAGTCACACAGGGAGATTATGAGAGAGTGATGGGAGAGAATCTGAGTTTTTTCCAGAGGGCCGAGGTTTCTCGCAAATTGACGGCACGACATCCTGTCGACAGCGTGTCGTGGGAAGACGCGGTGGAGTTTTGTAGGCGGCTTTCTGAGCTGCCTGAGGAAAAGGCTGCAAATCGCAAGTATCGCTTGCCAACAGAAGCGGAATGGGAATATTCGTGTCGAGCAAATACTCGCACTCCCACAAGATTCAGTTTCGGAATCTATGACCAGCAGTTGGGGAGCTATGCGTGGTATCTTGGCAACAGCGACAAAATGACTCACGAAGTCGGTGGCAAACGTCCAAATAAGTTCGGCTTGCACGATATGCACGGGAACGTTTGGGAATGGTGCAGTGACTGGTATGGAGAACAATATTATTCCCACTCACCAATTGAGAATCCGCAGGGGCCCGACTCTGGCGATGCTCGAGTACTGCGGGGTGGATCTTGGGGCCGGGAATCCGAAGTGGCACGCTGTGCAAACCGTGACATCAGCGATCCGGACGATCGATACAGCAACAATGGTTTTCGTGTTCTGCTGCAATCTATCGTGGTGCGTGAGCCATATGAAGGCGATGTGCCTGTACAGAAACCAGGAAAGTCGCCTGCTGACGTACTGGATCAGGATGTCGGACTATCCAGCCAGCCCGTGTTACCGGTTCTTGCAATTGACTCAACTCCAAAGGTCACAGAGAACTCCATCGGCATGAAATTTGTGCTGATTCCAAAGGGTACGTTTGTGATGGGAGCACCTGCGACTGAGAGGATGGCTCGGTTATCGATGCCGCAGCACGAGGTGACTCTTTCCAGGGATTTTCAAATCGGCATGTTTGAAGTATCGCAAGCCCAGTACGAGAAAGTGATGGGAACGAATCCCAGTTTTATTGTGGGGCATACTTTTGCTGAGCGCCGACCGACTGGAAAGCAGAAACGAATCGTAGAGAATGCCGACTCGCCAAATCACCCAGTGGATAGTGTGTCCTATGATGATGCCATAGAATTCTGCCGCAGACTGTCTGAGTTGCCAAATGAACAAGCGGCCGGACGAAGCTACCGTTTGCCGACGGAGGCTGAGTGGGAATATGCCTGTCGAGCTGGCTCAAGCGCCGCATTCAGTTTTGGCAATGAGACCGTGGATCTGGACTTGCATGCTTGGTACGATGACAACAGCAAAGACATGACGCATCCAGTGGGTGGTAAACTACCGAACGGATTCGGGCTGTACGACATGCATGGGAATGTCTGGGAGTGGTGCAGCGACTGGCTCGAGAAATACGACGCCAGTTCAAACAGTATGGATCCGCAAGGGCCCGAAACCGGGAGCTTCCGCGTGTTGCGTGGCGGGTCGTGGTGTGAAGGACCGGACTTCGCTCGTTGTGCCATGCGGCGTCACGGTCCTCCGAACGCGAAGGCTATTAGCAACGGATTTCGGCTGGTTTGTGTGGACCTTTCATCACTGGTGAAGGATGAGGCGACAAATCCCGTTGAGTCGACAGCTGCTGATAAGAAAGTGGTCGAAAACTCAATCGGAATGCAGTTTGTACTGATTCCCGCCGGACGGTTTACGATGGGTTCTCCGCTGGATGAAGATGGCGACGACCGACCAAAGGACGAGCAGCAACACCTTGTGACTATCAGTCGCGATTTCTATTTCGGCGTGCACGAAGTGACGCAATCCCAGTATGAGAAAGTGATGGAGGAAAATTTCAGCTATTTTCAGGGCGCACAGATTCGCGGCGACGATACCTCCCGACATCCCGTGGATAGTGTGTCGTGGGAAGATGCCAATGAGTTTTGTCGAAGACTCACAGAGTTGTCGGATGAAAAGACCGCAAGTCGCAGATATCGGCTGCCGACGGAAGCAGAGTGGGAGTACGCGTGCAGAGCAAATTCGCGGACGCCGACCAAGTACAGTTTTGGGATCTACGATACTCAACTTGGAGCCCACGGATGGTACGCTGTAAACAGTGGCAAGATGACCCATGCAGTGGGCGGAAAAACACCAAATCGGTTCGGTTTGTACGATATGCACGGGAACGTTTGGGAGTGGTGCAGCGACTGGTACGGTGAGAACTACTACGCCGGGTCACCCGCTGCGGATCCCAGGGGGCCCGACTCGGGTACATTCCGCGTATTGCGGGGTGGTTCGTGGGACCACTTCCCGCCGTTTGTTCGTTGTGCGAGTCGCAGTTGTAACGCGCCGGACTACCGTGGCTACCATTACGGATTTCGTGTGGTGTTGCAGTAACTGCAGATGCGTCCGGCCCGCGACACGAAGATGACACGGTGGGTATCCTGTGTTCTGCGAGGCATTGGCAGGGCGAAAGCCGCAGCGGCAGGCTGGGGCTGGTGGGTTGCGAACGTCCCGGACTGCCATTTTTTCCGCGTGCCACACGCCCGGGCGCCCGACGCCCCCCTGCCTATTCTCAATCGATTCGATAGTTCGACTGCCGCAAATAGCGCCCCTGGCGAGGGCTGCGCTGTGGGAACAGAGTACCCCAGGGCGGCGTTTGTTACTCTCGCACAGAATTTTCTCGCTGTGGCTTGCAGCCTGAAGACGCGACGGTTGACAGCGGATCGTGTGAGCTGAGCTGGCCACGAGGACGTCAGTGGCGGGTTGGTGTTTGCGTTTTAGCTCTGAAATCTGCTACACCACTGCGCTGTCACAGCGTGGGATCAGTGAGTCACAGGGGGAGTACGAAATGGCAGAGGTAACGCGGCTGGACGGGCAGGCAGCAGATGTGATTCGTCGTCTGTTTCCGGAACCGGTGCCGACACTGGATGCTCAGTAATGCAACGGGGAAGTTGTTATAGTGCCTTTTGACGATCTGAGGCCGTCTGAGTCGGCTCGAGTCGCGGAAAGCCCGATTCATGGTGATCACGATCGATCCGGACTGGTAACGGGCTGCGACGACCCGCAACAGCAGGGCGGCACTGCGATTGTCAATGGGCAGATAACCCCGTTCATCCGGCAGCAGCGATAAACCTCCCGCAAACACTCCGCGTGCTGACGGAAACGCTGATTGCCAGAGTGTTGGATGAAGAGCGCCGTGGAAGCTTCTGAAGAATGTTACTTTTTAGCAACAAGGCCTCAAAGTTGCCGGGTTGTGACGCGGGGGCGGAAATCGGAGCGTGTTTTTCTTGATTAACGCGAAATCCTGTGCGCAGCTGCAGATTGCA
>Ga0078894_10002424_pt1 | contig 14141 bp, 17 predicted proteins | sample LauGreSu1BDMLBSD_2_FD_67506 | JGI IMG/M metagenome (GOLD analysis project Ga0078894, IMG submission 67506) | Freshwater lake microbial communities from Lake Michigan, USA - Su13.BD.MLB.SD (version 4) (version 4) | ecosystem: Environmental > Aquatic > Freshwater > Lake | place: Lake Michigan...
GCCTTGGACTCGAATGAGCCATCAGGCTCTATACTTGGCGCCGCGCGGGCGTAGCTCAGTTGGTAGAGCGTCAGCTTCCCAAGCTGAATGTCGAGGGTTCGAATCCCTTCGCCCGCTTTCAAAGGCAGCCAGAAATGGCTGCCTTTTGCTTTGTCCCGGCATAGGGGTGCACATAACCGCAGGGAAGCGCATCCCAATTGCTGTCACTAATGCTGACAGAGCAGGGTCAAAAATGAAAGCGCCGACGAGCTTCCTCGTCGGCACTAGGAGAAACTCTGATCTGTCGGTCAGAGCAGCTTGAGCGCCTGATCCAACCCCTCTCTCGACTCCTTCTTCCCAATGTCAACGTAGTACGACATCGTGGTCTTGAGGTCCGAGTGTCGAAGCATCCGTTGAGCGACAACCAGGGGAACCCCTGCACGCACGAAGGCGGTTCCCAAGGTCATCCGAAAGGCGTGTAGGTCGACCACATGTCCACGAGCATCCCGCTTCTGGATTCCCGCCTTTGCAAAGTCTCTATCACGGGTCCGGTCCATGACGGTGGTGGGAAACACTCGTCCGACCGCAGGCGACCCCATGCTCGCATGACGCTTCTTCAGCACCGCAGTCAACTCGGAGTCGATGGGGATCACATCCTCACGATTTGCCTTCTGCACCGGGAATCGAATTTCGCCTGACCCGTCTGCCAGAAAGTCGACATTCCGCCAATCCAGACGCTGCAGGTCCGACTTCCGCAGTCCCGCGCGAAGTGCTGCCAGATACCACGCTTCACGACCGGACTCACGGGCAACCTTGAGCAGTTTGGAAACCTCATCAGCAGTAAGCGCACGACGCTTTCGACGCAAATCTCTCTGCTCGTTGCGGGTGACCACTTGCCTGATCTCGTTGTCTCGACAGCGCCCGTTCTTGCAGCACCAGTTGATGAATGCAAGAGCTTGAGCGCGAATCTGATTCCAGACCCTTGCGCCGGTGCCGCGAGCACCACTGCATCGACCCGTGCGAGTGCCTTGCCTCTGGGCAAGGAAGTCAGAGAGCGATTCTGCCGAGCAATCCGCAAGACAGCGGATCTTTGAATGCCGGAACCACTCTTCAAGATTTCGTCGCTTTTGAAGCATCCCGCGCTCGCACTGCCCCGACCCATCACACCAGCTCATGTACGCCTCCAGATGCTGCTGAATCGAAGTCCTGCTCTGGGCTCGAATCTGCTGATCGCGTGCTGAGATCACGCCGAACTGGACAAGCTTCTCCTGCTGCACGAAGTGCGCAAGCACCTGCTCGGCACTAGCACGATCCCGAGTCTTCGTGGAGAACACCCGCCGCCGCCCACGCGAGTCGATGTAGGACGCGTAAAGCACGCCCCCAGGAACACGGGGATAGATCGATCCATCCCCCTTCCCTCGCTGCTTCCGACCAAACCGCCGCGCCAACTTCTGACTTCTTGCCGCGATCATCTTCAACCCCCGATCCCCAAGGCGAACTGCCGATTGCCGGTACGGAACCGACGCATCTGCTGCTCTTCCTGCTGACGCTGCCACTCACGAAGAGCGTCGATCCTGAAATACCGACTGGCGCCCTGCTTGTAGGAGGGAACCTCACCCATCCGTGCCAATGCCCCCAACTTCCTCTGAGACATCCCAAGCATCCATGCCGCATCCCGAATCTTCACCGCCATACGACCCAAACCCCGTCCAAACCTTGTGTTCCGATCAGTGCCCATTCGTCCAGAAACCTTTCGTCAATTGCTCGTCACCACCGTGGCAACGCTGTTATGCATTAAATATACTTCCTATAAACGGACACAGTTTGGACGTTTTTTGATCGCTATCGACATTTTTAGGCTCATCGCGAACGTTGCGGGTATGTCTCTGGTGCATACTTTGCATTTTTATGCCTGTTTATGCGACCATCGCCCCTCTTTCGTCGCTTTGGGATCGACCTTCAACCGCCGCCACCGGGCTTCCCAGGTAGGGAACCAAAACCTGCGGTCTTTTCCGACACGGAACTGTGACAGCACGCTTCTTTGCGGCAGACTGTCACCTAAGGAACCTTCCATGCCGTCCGTCCGGGGTGCAACCACTGCTTTGACTGATGCACGGAGTCATTCCGTCCAGGAGCAGTGGTTTCCATCAAACTTTCGAAGCTCTAACCGGGGCTTGCCCCATCGAGGTAACTAAATGAGAACCGTGTCTACAGGCGTTGGGTTGTGTGTGCTCGGAGTGTGCGTGTTGGGTGCTGCTGTGACGAAGGCGATCCCCTTCGGGCAACCCGCATTGGCAGAGCCGCAAAGTCCGCAAGCCAGTGCGATGCCAGCGCCAGATTGCGTTCCCTCCTCTGCCATTTGGTTTAGCCGCGTTCCAAAGTTGATCAGGAACTGCCGCTCGAACAACGCGCAATCGCCCCTCGTCGCTTGCGAGCGTGTTGAAGTCGCGGATGTGAACGGAGATGGCGTAAATGAGCACTTTCAGATCGCCAAAGACGGCAGCCAATCCGACACTTCCTTCTATCTTGGCTCTGAGACCTTCAGCCAGTTTCGGCTCCAACTTGATCAAGTTGCAATGAAGGACGGTTATGCAACACAGTCGGTGACCTTCGTGTTTGTAATGGATCAGGAGCTACACAATGCAATCAAGTCTACGGTTAGTTCCAGCTTCAACACCTCCCTCTTGCTCAACATGAACAATATTGGAGGTGGGCAACCTGCGTGGGGACAAGGCTGGCGAGATTGCGATGGAGATGGCGACTTAGATCTGGTGTTCCGTGCCACAAGCAATTCCGGCGAGGAGCAGGTCTGGTTTGAGAACATCGGATTTCAGAAGACTCCCGCCCCCAACCCATACGACCTTGACCAAGACGGCGAAGTGGGTGCAGGAGACATCAGCGTCCTGCTCCTGAACTTTGACTGACCACCGCACAAGCCCCCATTGAGAGCAAGTAGCTGCCAATGATCAACTTTTTTATCTGCTTCCTTGCCTTCATCTTTGTCCTGTTGTCTGACGGACCCGCTCATGAGAAACCGGTTGCTATCTCCGTTTGGGGAGTTCTCTCACTCCTCGCAGGTCTGAATTGGCTAATCCGTGCAAGCAATCGCTGGACTGTTGGTCGAAAAGCCTGGTGGGATCAGTGATGTCCTCCCATCCTGTCTTGCACCATCAACTCGCCCCGCTGAATCGCAACAAGCAGCACACCACACACAGCCCCATCCTTTGCGGTGGGGTTGTTCTCTCTTTGGCACCTGCCCCTGTATTGACTGCGCCGTAGGAGTCGATTTGATTGGGATAGAAATGAACCGGTTTGCACCCCGAATTCAATTCGTGCACAAGTCACCACAATTGCCCCCAACTCAACACCCATGCCATCTCGGTCACGGGATGACTTGAGATATGTCAACTCCAAATGATCGCTCCAGCCTTTCCCTGGAGATAGCCATTCTTCAGGGCATATGACTCGGCGTCAGATGGATCACCTTTCCTCGCTTGGATGACCGCAGTTGGTCGAATGTCGTGATTGAAGCCATCGGAGTAACGATGCTGCACCAGTGCACGCATCTTGTTCAAAGCCCATCGCTCACCGTTCGCTTCAAGACGCTTTGCCTGATGGACCATCGGAACCGTTGCAAAGCCGTGGTAGTGCCACAGTCCATCATTTGAAACTTCGGGGATCAACAGGATTCTTCCTTGCCTCAGATTGAGGCGATCCCGAATCCGACAAGCAATGTCGTACCCAATGCGCTGAACAGCAAATTCGTCAATCCTTGGTATGCAAGGGTTGAAGTTGAGCCAGTGTGTCCATTTCAAATCATGAACAACCTGCCGCCATGCCCCGAGCACCTGCATCATCTTTGTGTAGTCATCTTGCATACAAGTATCTATGCGTCGAATCACAGCTCCCTTGAAAATCTTGGAGGAATTACCGCATTTGTGAATTCACAAATCACTGCCCTACCCAAGAGAGTCGGATGCCTAAATACAAGTGACTGCGAATGACTCACGACATGTCGTAGAGACGGGGAAATTTTGAATTCAAACATTGGGGATGCTGCGTGAGATGCATCGTCCTGAGGAGGATCACTATGAAACTCGAACTAGATCCGAAACTCCTTCAGACCCTGAAGGACATCTTCACAGAGCTCAAGCGTCTTCGTTCAATCGTGGAGCAACACACCAAATGAATTTGAAACAACTCCGCCAGAAGAACAGTCAGAGCACGACGCAACAGCAGACCATTCCGGTGAAGACTGGAAAGACCCTCGAAAGAGACCAGGCGCCGGAAGGCGCTGCACGACAGGAAACCGAACGAGGACGCATTCACAGAATCGTGAGGAGAGCGTCCGACCGCAAGTGGGGCACCCACCAGAAATGAACCATCCCAGTTCGCCGCGGATCTCAAAGCAACAGTGCACAATCCGGGTTCCAAGTTCGGTACTTGAGATCTTGGACACCTTGGCAAGAAGCACATGGACTTCTAGATCTGCCCTTCTCCGGCGAGTGCTCGCGGAGTACGCCTTTGCTGTCAGATCAGGGACCACCTCGACGCACCAACACTCGGATCCTGCATCTACGAGTTCGCATTTGGACCCCCCTGGTGGCTAGATTGTCGGGGTCATGTATCCGGCGGCAATCTTCAAGAGCGTTTCCTCCTGGGATGAGTTCCAGACCCTCCTTCGCCAACTCCCCAACACAAAGGCGAAGGGAGATGCGTTCGAGCACCTGTGCCTTGCGTTCCTTCGCACAGACCCCCGATATGTGTCGGACCTGAAGACGGTCTGGCTGCGGAAGCAGGTTCCCGCCGCGGTTGCGAAGCGACTAAACCTTCCAGATACCGACGAGGGAATCGACGGGATCGCTGAGACGCGCGATGGGCAGTATTGGGCGTTTCAGTGCAAGTACCTGGACAACCCATCTCACGCGCTGACCAAGAACACCCTCGACGGGTTCTCCCACCTCGCCCTGACTCACTGCAAGGGCGTCACCAAGGCGCTTGTGCTGCACACCTCCGCTGCGCCAATTCGCAAGCATCGGTTGCTCGGGATCTCGGAGGTTGGTCTCCGCGAGTTCGAGAGTCTTGAGGGGAACGATTGGAAAGGCATCCAACGCGCGCTCAAACCGACCGGAACCACGAAGAAGACTCCACCACGGAAACCCCGCCCACACCAGGCGGCAGCTGTAAAGGCGATCACCAAGCACTTCAAAGAGCATGATCGTGGTCGAGTGCTCATGGCGTGCGGCAGCGGCAAGAGTTTGGTCGGATTCTGGGTTCAGCAGTCGCTGCGAGCAAAGCAGATCGTGGTTGCTGTCCCGAGTCTTTCTTTGCTCAACCAAACCTTGAAGGAATGGGCGACAGAGTGGATTGCTCACGGAGAGACCGTGCGCTATACCGCAGTTTGCAGCGACGAGTCGGCGGCAGATGTGGGGTCGTCAGATGCGTTTGTTGCACATGCTTACGAGCTCGGGATCGATACCTACACCGACACTCGCCGCATTACCGAACGGCTGAAGGCGATGCGACGTGAGCATCATGTGATCTTCACCACCTACCAGAGCAGTCATCGACTGGCAGCAGCTGCCCGTCGCGCCGGAGTCACATTTGACCTCGGGATCCTTGACGAAGCGCACAAGACGGTCGGACAACGAGGAGACCGCTTCACCACCCTTCTTGATGACAAGGCAATCCGAATTCGCAAGCGGATGGCGATGACCGCGACCGAGCGGGTCCTTCGAGGCGACAACGACGATGTGCTCTCAATGGATGATCCGAAGGTCTACGGCGAGGTGGCGTACCTTTATACGTTCAAGCAGGCGATCAAAGATAGGGTGATTTGCGACTACAAGGTCGTGACACTTGCGGTTGCCGAATCCAAGATTAAATCTCTCATCCAAGAAAACCGACGAGTTCTGTTGCAGGGTCGAGGCAAACAGGATCGAATGAGACTCGCCCAAGATGTCGCCGCAGGCGAACTACTCGCGAAAGCGTTCGAGTCCTACGGGGTCCGCCACGCAATCTCGTTCCATCGGAGTATTGATGCTGCTTCGGGATTCACCCATCAGTGGGATGCGATGGGACAGATGGTGAAGCGCAGGGTACAAAGCAGTGCATTCCATGTCTCCAGCAAGCTTCCAACCGGCAAGCGCGTGGAATTGCTTCGGCATTTCAGGGACGCAAATGCTGCATTGATCTCGAACGCCCGCTGCCTTACTGAGGGTGTAGATGTTCCGAATGTGGATGCAGTGCTATTCGCCGACCCACGCAAGAGCACAATCGACATTGTTCAGGCAGTTGGCAGAGCACTGCGCAAGAATAAAAACAAGCGATCAAAGATTGGTTACGTGCTGTTGCCGGTCGTAGTGCCCACCGGGCAATCGATTGAACAGTTTCTCAACAGCAACTCGTTCAAAGAGGTTGGCAGAGTGATCGCGACACTTTCAACTCATGACGAACGAATCGCCGAAGAGTTCCGTGTAAATGAACGGGGCGAGACGAAAGCGTCTCATCGTCGGCGGATTGAGTTTATTGGCGATGTATCTCTCGGTGTTCGCCTCGATGCACCTGAATTCGCCGCAAAGTGCCGAGCGCGAATTTGGCGCCGAGTCGGGCGCCTGAACTGGCGTCCGCTGCCTGCCGCCAAACGGTTTGTACACAAGTTGAAACTCGAGTCGTATCAAGCGTGGACGGATTACTGCGCTGGCACGAACCCTGGTTTGCCTCCTCGACCAGCAGACGTGCCAAAGGCACCGCACTGCACCTACCCACGCTCCGAATGGACGGGCTACGGAGATTGGCTTGGCACTGGAAGAATTCACCCAGCGAACCAGCAACGGCGCAGCTTCGAGGAAGCTCGGGAATGGGTTCGTGCCCTGAAACTTAGGACTCGCCGGGAATGGATTCAGTTTTGCGCGGGACAAATCCGCGGCAAGCCGAAGTTGCCGAGTGACATCCCAACTAACCCCGCCAGGTGGTATCGGCAACTCGGCTGGAATGGGTTCGGCGACTGGCTTGGCTCCCGCACTCGCAGCACCGCGCTACGCAAGTACGCACTTGCACGAAAATTCGTGCGCAATTTACGCCTTAGTTCGCTCTCAGAGTGGCAACGCTATTGCCGTGGCGAAATGAAGGATAAGACTAAGTTGCCGTTGGACATTCCAAAGAATCCACAGAGCTCCTACAAGCATCTCGGGTGGCTTGGTTTTGGCGATTGGCTTGGAAACGGAAAAGTCAAAGTTTCGAGAAGGCGCTTACGTTCATTCAACGAGGCACGTCGATTCGTTCGTTCGCTGCACTTGAACAGTCAATCGGAATGGTTCCAGTACTGCGCAGGTCGTATTCGGGGGAAACCAAAGTGCCCGAACGACATTCCAGTCGGACCCGCTAACTACTATCGCGGCAAGGGTTGGCAGGGGTTTGGCGATTGGCTTGGCACCGGACGGCTGGGTAACAAGAACCGGCAGTTTCGGTCATTTGAATCGGCTAGATCCTTTGCGCGGCGATTGGGACTTAAGTCGCGCAATGACTGGCGCAGATATATCCGTGGCGACAAACCGAACCTGCGCAAATTGCCATCAGACATCCCAAAGTTTCCGAATAGCGGCTATCGGGAATGTGGGTGGCAAGGATGGGGCGACTGGCTAGGTACCGGCAATGTTTTCTCAAAGAATTGGAGGACATTTGAATCGGCGAGAAAGTTTGTTCGACGGCTGCGACTTCAGAATGTCTCCGAGTGGAGGGCGTACTGTGTCGGATCAAAGCGAAGCGGCTGCTCCAAACCAAGTGACATTCCGTTCTCACCAGACAGCGTTTATCGCAGTTCTGGCTGGATCAGTTATGGCGATTGGCTAGGCACGGGCACGGTCTCCAAACACTCCCGACGATATCGACCCTACGACCGAGCTCGCTCGTGGGTCAGGAAACTGGGACTGCGCAACATGCGAGAGTGGAGCGACTACTGCGGCAGACGCGCTCATCGAGCAGTACAAAAGCCTGACGACATCCCCGCCGCACCACAAAATGTCTATCGAAACAGCGGCTGGACGGGATCCGCCGATTGGCTGGGCGTGAACCGTAATCGGGAAACGCGGTAGCCGGGAAACTTTACGAGCAGTGCCAAGCAACGCAATCGCTATCACTAATGCTGTCACTGGCAAAAGGCGCTGCAAAATATCGACGATTTACGCAGGTCTACTCACTTTCCCAAGCTGAATGTCGAGGGTTCGAATCCCTTCGCCCGCTTTTGTTGCGGTGACCAGGCAGGGTCGTCGTGTTTGCGACCCTGCTTCTCACTCGTAGCGCGTAGCGCGCAGTTGCAACGGCTGCGCCAAATGCGCCAGCAGCCCTGCCAACCACAGCCCACAAGCACAAACCCGCTACCTTGATTTGGCCCGGCCCGGTTCCTGTGCCATCATGTTCGTGCCGGGGTCCGGCAGAAGTGGTATGCCCCAAATGAGCAGCTGACGCAAGCAGAATCTGGCGGATGACGCAATGGACCATCAAGGAGGGAATTCTGCCAAAGGTGCTAATGGATCGGATGCGTTCGTATCGACGAGTGCCCCTGGCTAGCGAATGCTCCACCAGGGCCCTTGTCGGGGTCGCAGGCACACCCGCTTTCAACCCGTAAGCCATGCGCCATGTCTTGCAAATGCCTGAAGCCAAGAACCCAAATAGGCTTACTATGCCAGACAACCAGAATCGATTAAATTCGGCATATGCCACTCTCTGATGACGACCGGCGGCGCATCGAAGAAGAGGAATACCGCAAGGTAGTCCGCGCTGAAGCTGAACGCGCCATCTCCGAGCGCCCGGAGCGAGCTGCCGCAAGTAAAGTGGTCCGACTCGAAGCCGACATTCGCAGCACGGGTGAAAATTATGTCGAGGTGCGCGGGGTAAGCACTGAGGTTTATCGAGATGCAAAGCGAGCCGCAAAGAACACCGCGATTGTCACTTATGTGGCTGGCAAGAAGGCTCTCAATGTACTTTGTGGTGTACTAGCGGTGATTCTCGGGGCGTGCACAATCGTCGAGGTGATGACGTTTGCAGTTTCCTCCTACGGCGTCTCCGGTGTTGTCTGGGTCGTTATTGGCTGCGCCGGCCTGCTGGGCCTGGCCATTCTGCATTACCTCTTTTTCAAGAGAATGCAGAATCGCTGATATGCGGGATTGGCCTCTCCGCCGACCCTTTATGAGCCACCTTCCGGCAGTCAAATCATTGGCTACTCCGCGCTTCCCTGCATTCGGATCCAAGGAAGCAATCTGTCCGCACTGTTCCGCACCGCTCAAGCGGTTCCCCAAGGCGCGGTGCAAGTGCCCGACCTGCAAAAGCTTCATTCGGGTTGCGGTACGCGAGTGCGATGGCGCAACCGTCATCGTCTCAATCGAAGATGAGGCGGAACTGAACCACCAGCGATTTCTGAAGGATGTAATGCGGACGCTGGGAAAAGAGGAGCGGCTCATTTATGACGCGATCGCACAAGCACTACTTGATTCAAAGGGCCAGTGGCCCCGGCATCTTGAGGTTCTTTACCGGGTCTTCTTGAAGCAGGAGCAGACGGATATTGCTCGCGGCCTTCACCTCGCAGCAATCTCCTGGCGGAATCGGCGTGCTGATGTGCTTTGGCAAGCAGGCCGTCTGCATGAAGGGATATGCCTGATCATCGAGTGTTGCTACATCGATTTCTGCAACCCGCTCAACACCTACGGGACGAGTGAAATGCGATTCGCGCCCTGGCAGCGGGAAGGAGACGCGTGGGTACAAAAGATTCGGACACAGTGGAGCGATCAGGACCACGAAATACCCCTCAGCGAGACGCCTCTGCCGATGGGGCTTCTGCAAGAGATCGCCTGGCGCTCCGCTGACGCGAAGCTGGACGACGCGCGACTCACTGCCCTGGCAAGCCGCGCGGTTACGAATCTTGACTCCTATTGCACAGGGGTCGTTTCTGAGGCGACCTTTGTTGAACACTTGATGCACTATCTCAAGCCGCATCTGCTCGAAGCGCGTCGGCAGGTGCTAGAAGATGCAGAAGACGAGACGGATTCCGATTGACGCGAGGATCCCGATGCAAACACAGAACGGATATGCTCGCTTCAATGCAAACAATCGAAGAGCAAATCCGGGCGTTAAAGGCCAATGTCGAGCATCAGGAGATGCCCCGAGGCGGCAGCGGAAGGACTCCTCGCGATTATTCCTCGCGCACAATCGTGAAAGAATTCCAACCTCCAGATCCAAAGGCGAACTTTGACTAATCACTACTTCATTCGCACGCCAAATGGCATCACGGGCCCCCACTCTGCCAGAGAAATTCGCGCGATGGCAAGCGACGGTCGGTTAAATGCACGGGATCAAATTTCGGGCGACCAAACTCGATGGGTGCCGGCCGAGAGCGTGAAGGGCTTGCAATTCCGTTCGCCTGCACCCGCACCAACCGCCCAGACCCCGAAGCGCAACTTCCATCGGTACCTGATCACACTCGTCGTCGTCGTGATTGCTGCCACAGGCGTGTACGTCGCTTTGACGGAATCAACACAACGAGCGGCAAACTTGGTGACGGAAAAGACTCCGGTGATACCGGCTGTTGAGCGCAGTCCCCAGCCGCCCCGCAATGAAGTCGGGGCAATTCAATCGAATTCGACTCAGGCTGCAACGCCCCCACCCGTCTTACCACAAGTGCCCGCGGCATCGAAATCACAGACACCCATTGCGCCCGTACTGCCGATTACGACAGTGCCCAATCCGGGCCGCATCGGCGATGTGCAAGTCTCGGTCACCGGTGCTGAACTTCGTGATTGGGTTGTAGGAAACATCGGAAATGGCCGCATGATTCCCGGCCCCTATCTGGTGCTCAGCTTGTCGATCGAGAATCAGACCGCGTCGAAGTTGGTGAAATACTCACAGTGGTCTTCGTCTGGCAGTACGGACCAGCCCCCCGGTTTTTTGGCAAAGGGACTAGCGACGCTCGAGGACAACTTTGGCAACTCCTACACAGTCGAGGTGGAGTCGGATTGGGTGTTCGGAGGAGCAAAGGCCGGTGCGCTCTATCCAAGGAAGCCACTTTCTGAGCGACTTGTATTTCAGCCTCCCGTAGACGGCATCAGGTACTTAGACCTGACCCTATTTGGCGCAGCCGTCGGCCAACCCGGCAAACTGACGCTTCGGATCCCCGCCAGCTTCATCGTCCACAAGTAGCCCGACGCGGCCTAATCCAGCCCCAGGGGGGTGCTGCAGGGGCCTTGCCGGGTTTCTCGGCGGGGTGCGTGCGCTTCCCGACATTGGTCCCGATGACGCTGGTGGCACTTTCTGACCCACCCCCGGGCATCCCTATCCCGTAGATGCCAGGCGCGTGCGTTGAGCGCCCGAACATGGTCACGCCGAAGGGCGCCAGAATGGGTCGGGCCCCCGGTCAACAGCTCCACAATGCGCGCCAGGCTTTCTGGGTCGGCGTGCGTCTGGACCAGGTTCGCGGTCACCTCTAGGTAAGCAGCGCGGTAAGCCGATTCGGAATCCACGCTCTCGCTGCGGGAATCTTGTTTCCGGCATCTGTTTCCAAAGCTGAATGACAAGGGCTCGAATCCCTTCGCCCGCTTTGCGTCAGGGTTGCCAACTGGCTCCTTGCATTGTCTGCCCGGCTTCAAGCTCGTGAAACGTCGCTTGGATTGCGCTTTGAAGGCGCCAGCCGCAGCGACAGATCAAGGGATCGAGCGCAGGTTCTGCTGCCCCTGTTGCGGCTGCGCAAGTGGGGCAATCGCTTGTGCCAGTGCGAAATACATCCAAAGCACGACAACCAGCGCAACCGCAGAGATTGCGGTGCCTGCGATCGGGAATCCAATACCTGAACCACGCCTTGTGGCGGCAATGATGATCCCGATGATCCCGAGCAGCAGTCCGAGGCCAGAAAGTGGCAATCCGAGCAAATTCAGAACCGGGATCCAGCAGATCAAAAAGGCGAGGATGCCCAGAACCATCGATGCGATTCCAAGGCTGTTTCCATGCGACGCAGGCGCGTTGACATGAATGACTGGCGAGGCGTGCATTTGGATAACGGGCCCGGCGCCCGTGATCGGCGGTTGCGATGCAGGCTGGTCAATGACCGTGACCTCGGCCGCGCGCTCAGCCCTCGCAGGGGCCTTTGCTCGAAAGACGAGGGTTGGAATTTCGCGGGCGGCCACCCACCGCACCTTGTCGCTCGAAACCTCGTCCGACTCCTTGAGGCTCCCCTCTGCTGCCATCTGACGAATTTGACGACCCAGGAATGGCCCGGAGATCTTTCGGCCAGATCGAACGAAATAGGCACTCACGACTGAACCTCCGGATGACATCGGGCTGAGTGATGCATATGTGCAATAGCGTAACTGACTCAATCGATGCCGCGCTGGAAAGCGGGTACCACTTCACGACATCGAAACCCGATTCAGCCTTGGGCGAACGGTTTGAAACAGGTCGTTTATGAGCAGGATTGTGCAGCCCCCCTCATTGCACCCCCGCCCCGATTTGGCTCTACTCACTTCCCCATGCTCGCCAAGTCATCGATCCCCACCTTCGTCTCCGTGATCTGCGTGCTGATCGGCTGCTACGACCTGGTGCGCGGGTTCATGCACACCATCCTGTTGCACTACGCCGCCACCAACATCGCGGTGATCGATCTCACCACCAACACCGCGCGCGATCAGCTGAAACTGCTCGGCGCGTTCGGCATCTCGAACCTTGAAACCGGCGTGGTGATGATTCTGGTGGGCCTGTTCGCGCGCAAGATCGCGCTGGCCATGCTGGGCGTGATCCCGGCCGTGTACGCGATCGGCTACTTCGCCATCAACTACAACAGCCAGTCCACTCCGCCCTCCAAGGCACAATGGGGCGGCGCGCCCATACTGATGGTGTATCTCGGCATCTGCCTGGCCACCTTCATCGCGGGCGTGATCGTGATGCGCCGCAATGCACGCGCGCAGCCCGTGGGCTGAATCGCGTCACCCGCGCGCAGCAGCCGCCTTCACGTCATCGATCGCCTGCTGCAGTTGCTGCAGCCGCTGCTCGCGACTGCCCACCAGTTCCACCAGGTGCGGCCGCCGCTCGCCCTGCATCACGCCGTACCGCCCCTGCCGATAGATCTGCTTGAAGATGGCATCCACCGCGTCGCGATAGTCGTGGCCCACGGGCCGAATGCCGTCCGCCTCCATCTCCACGGGCCACGCGTCGGACTTGGGCACGAAGGCCAGGATGTCCAAGTGATCAAGCGACTCCCGCACCGCCGGCACCATGCTTGCAACGAATGCATCATCGATGTCGGTGCGCCCCGAGTCGGCGGTGTACTGCGAGTAGGCCAGGTAATCCACCGGCGCGCGATCAAAGATCACGTCATGCGCTTGCGTGCCATATCGATGCACGCGGCCGATGCTGTAGTACAGCTGGATGCCGTTGTGCAGCCGCGTGGACGCATCGCGAAACAGGATGGTGTACGGCCCATGCAACCCCAGCACGCGATAGGGCTCCTCCTCGCGCACAAAGCCGGGGCAGCGAGTCACCCAGTCGTTGACCACGGTCGACTTGCCAAGCGAGTGGCTACCAGTGATGGCGATGCGCATGGGTTCGTTCTGAACACTTGCCGCAAGCCATCAAGCCGGCGCGCCGCCGCTCACTGGCACGGACCAAACTCGAGCAGCATCAGGCTGACATCGCCGTTGGTCACCGCGCCGTCGCCATCCAGGTCGGCCTGACAGGCTGCCACATACTGGTACGACTGCGCCACGTAGGTGCGACCACCACACTGCACGCGCACCTCGGCCTGACCGGCCGCGCCCGGCGGCGTGACCGCACTCACGATGCCCGACGATTCCAGTCGCACGCTGGTGGCAGGCTCTCCGCCAACCGTCACGGTGACCGGCGACACGAACATCTGACCCTGACTCACGATGCTGATGCGCGTGCCACCCGCCAGCGGTCCCGCCGCGGGCGTGAGCAGCGCTTGCAGTGATGTGAGCGCCAGCGAGGCATTGGCCGAGGCGGTCACCTGACTCGCGGCCTCCAGATTGGTGGGCACCAAGGTCTGGCCGAAGTTGTTGCTGCCCCAGCATGCCACGGTGCCGTCCACTTTCAGCGCCACGCTGTGGTTGAAGCCGGCAGCAATCTGCTGCACCGGGCCCAGATTGGCGGGCGGCGTGCACTGA
>Ga0078894_10002425_pt1 | contig 14141 bp, 20 predicted proteins | sample LauGreSu1BDMLBSD_2_FD_67506 | JGI IMG/M metagenome (GOLD analysis project Ga0078894, IMG submission 67506) | Freshwater lake microbial communities from Lake Michigan, USA - Su13.BD.MLB.SD (version 4) (version 4) | ecosystem: Environmental > Aquatic > Freshwater > Lake | place: Lake Michigan...
AAGTATACACGGCAACAGTATACAGCCTATCTCAAAACCGTTCAACGATGTATACGCAAAGCAAAACAGTACAATGACCGTGGTGTATACTTTCCTATCTGGGGGACTTGTTTAGGTTTTGAATTGTTGATTGCCTTGGAACTATCCCAGTCCATTTCAACCGTGTTTGACACCATGGACGTGTGCGACCATTATGGAGAATCAACACTTTCATTTACCTCGGTTCCAAGCAGCATCAAGTCCTATTTTACACCAACGGAATTGGCACGATTCAAAAAAATACGGTGCACCAATCATCGGCATCACTACGGCTTTCAACAAAAATTTGATTTTCTAAAAATTGTTTCTATGGACCATGGTTTCATCAATATCTTTGAATTCAAAGCGTATCCTTTTTATGGTTGTCAGTTTCATATAGAGGACCCTTTCAATGAGACCTCTACGCTTCTTTCCTATAAATTAAGTCTCTTTTTCAAAGAAGAATGTGGTAAAAATTGACCTAAATAAATTACCTTGTATAAAAGTATAGGATGATTATTCCAGTGAAGTGCTTTACGTGTGGCAAGGTCTTGGCGGACAAATACCGTTGGTATCAGGAAAAGGTATCCGCTGCAAAGAAGAGCAAGGACCCGGAATACTTTAGTGAGACGAACACGAAAAAGACAATTGAGGGACTGGTCATGGACGAACTCAAGTTGAACAAGCCGTGTTGTCGCCGGCACATGCTCACTCATGTAGATATAGAGTAAAGGATTTAAATAAACACACGGTAAGTATAGTATATGTGGGCAGATGAAATCAATGACCCAGAATACCAGGACCCGGTGGTTTTCAATACCGTCTGGAAGATGCCTGATTTCTATCATCAGCCCATTACATCCTTGAACAAACCTATCTTGAATGTTCTGTCGGGCGACCCGTATCCCTATCGTATTGGGACGCGGGATGAATACCGTTTTTTCGTAGTCATGGAGAGCGACCCCGATGACTACAAGGAGGCGCGTCGTCTCTTTTTTGAGAGTCCAGAACAGTATGAGCGTTTGACCAAGCGAACCGTGTCCGAGGCCAGCAAACGAAAGTTTTATGAACATCAAAAAATGTTTAAACGGAAGACCCTATGATAGTGCATGACATTGTATGAAGTATTAGGTATTCCGGACAATTCTACGTTGGACCAAATCAAAAAACAATATAGAAAGTTGTCTTTGGAACACCATCCAGACCGACCGACTGGTAATGAGGCAAAATTCAAAGAGTTGAACGAAGCCTATGAAGTCTTGTCGGATGAAGAGAAACGACGAGCCTATGACCAGTCATTGAAACCGAAACAAGGGATGGATATTTTTGAAATGTTATTTCGTCCAGACCAATTCATGAATGCTCATACGATGATGTTTCATAACCTTATGAAACCTCCTCCAATGCACCTTACTCTTTCCTTGACTCTGGAACAAGTGTATACAGGATGCAAAGTACCCATCCGATTGGAGCGATGGGTACATGTCAATCACATTCGGCAAATGGATGTAGAGACGTTGTATCTGGATGTTCCTCAAGGAATTGATACGAATGAATGTATTTTGATTCAAAACAAGGGGAACATGGGACCGGATGGAACCTTGGGCGACGTTCGTATTGTCATACAAGTATCCAACACGACCAAACTAGAACGCTATGGAATTGATTTAGTATACACCCATGAAATTTCCCTAAAAGAGGCTCTTTGCGGATTTACTTTTGACTTGACGTATTTACAAGGTCAATCCCTTCGTATTACTAACACACGAGGGAACTTGGTTCATCCTGATTATAAAAAAGTCATTCCAAACATGGGTATGAAACGAGAATCTTCTATAGGTAATCTAATCATTCAGTTCAAAGTGGTATTTCCTGCTGCATTGTCGGAAGAAGTACTTGTTCAATTGGACACTTTGCTGTAATCTGTTTTTACAATCAACATCCTATGCGAATAGGTTGTTGCATTCCAACTTATACTAAAAGGGAATTAAAGATTTAAACGATTTAATACAATAACATGAATGTACTGACCTTAAAAACGGTTCAAATTGCACCCTTTCGTACCTTGATGACGGCTCTGAAAGATATTCTGCTAGAATCCAACATTACGTTTCAGGCGGATGGCATGCGAATCATCAACATGGACAAATCCCATACGGTGTTGGTGCACCTTTTTTTGAAAGCCGAGAATTTTGAAATCTACGAGTGTAAAAAAGAAAAAATCATCATTGGCGTCAACATGTTTCATTTGTTCAAGCTCATCAATACCATTGATAATGACGATACGTTGACCATGTACATTGAGAGCGGTGACTACTCCGATGGCATCGTCAACAATCTATGTTTGAAATTTGAGAATGGCGACATCAAACAGTGTAAAATTCAAAAGTTGAGACTCATTGAACCTGACCCGGATGAATTGGAAATTCCGAATGTAACCTTTTCTTCGGTCATCAATTTGCCTTCGGCAGATTTCCAAAAGATTGTGCGCGACCTCTCGTGCATCTCGGAACGCATTGAAATCAATTCGGTAGGGAACGAATTGATTTTTAAGTGCAAAGGGACCTTTGCGACGGCGGAGGTGCGGCGAGCCGAATCCGACGGAAACATGGAGTTCATTCAGAAGAAGTCTAACAAAATCATTCAAGGCAATTTCAGTTTGAAAAATCTAGGGTATTTCATCAAGTGTACAAACCTATGCAATCAGATTGAAATGTACCTAGAGAATGATTTACCGTTAGTGGTCAAGTATTCGGTTGCTTCCTTAGGAGACATTAAATTGTGTTTAGCGCCTCTTCCGGATGCGTGATTTGTTGCGACGGTACCGGCGACGTCTAGAGCGGCGACCGCCACCAGCTGCAGCAGCGGTAGGTTCAACCTGTTCTTGATTTCCAAGACCTGCTGCAGCAGCGGCAGCAGCAGCAGCAGCGGCAACCGAAGCAGCTGAGTCCGTAGCCGCTTTGGAAGCACTTTCCATCATACCTTTAGGTTCTTCTGGTTTTGATGCTAATGGATTTATAGATTTGAATGCTGATTTTACAGATGCAAGTAGACCTCCTTGGGAAGGAGCATCAGGGTTCTTGTTGCACGTTGCTACACATTCTTCCTTTGTTTCTGATGTAAACCATCCTCCTCCTCGTCTAGCTGACTTGGATAATTTCCCACGTGTTGACTTGGAAGATTTCCTACGTCCTGGCATATGTATACTAGATAAATTTTAATTTTCCTTGAAAATACATCCATCCGACTTTAATAATTTTATTTTAGTCGGATCCGTACATTTCCTAGTTCCTGTCCACACTTTCAAAATACAAAAATTCTTTTTAGGAGAAATGGATATGCCTGTAATACCTTGCGTTAACGCAGTATCCGCGGTCAATGTATTTCCCATCATGCTAAACGAAACATCTCTCCAAATAGACGCAATTCCCTTGGATACTTTGTAGGAAAAAAATCCACCATTTTTGTTTCGGTCATCTTCCCATAAAGGTGTTATGTTTTCCCTCATTAAAAACAGCATGCATCCCTGGACAAGTGCTTCCGGCAAGTGTTGGTACAGGGTAAGTGCTTGTTCTACTGTTTCTACCGTCATGATTTTTTGGTATCCCGAAAGGGACCAATCCGGATTTTGCGGCAAATGGGCCCACAACACCCATGCCTCGGTAAACCGGTGCATTATACTTATCTTTATGTCATCTTATTTTATATCTTTTACTTGAATTACTTTTGTAGGATACGATACATGTCATCTGCACAACGCGCCAACTGGTTTCCAATGGCAGGTTCATTTGCAGTGTGCCCTGCATCTACCATATAGAGTTTACATGTTTTCATGGCCTTGCTCAAAGTATACGCGATGGAGGGAGGAGTCACAATGTCCCACCGCCCATTGACCATGAACGTAGGAATATGACGTATTTTAGTCATGTTCTTGTAAATGGTTCGCCGAGGCACAAAATAACGATGCGCCTCGTAATGAACATTGACTAAAGCATCGTAGTATACACTTTTCTTTTCTGGAGGAGGAGCGGTTTTGACATAAAGAGGGTCGGAACTCATCAACAACGAGGCCAATCGTTTGGATTTCCTAGTTTGTAGAACTTTGAGTATACGTTTAAATCGGTGTGTTCCTTTACGAAACTGAACAAGTTGATTGATTTCCTCTTCCATCTCAGGAAATAGACTATCTACACAGGATTTTTGTGACAGGTCGTATACACCTCGCAGAATCAGACCGCGTACACGGGAAGGATACGCTTGAGCATACAAGAGGGCGAGAGACGACCCCCAACTCCCTCCAGAAACAACCCAGGATTCATATCCTTTGAGTTCACGTATACGTTCTATGTCCAACAATAAATCGGCGGTTGTGTTCTTTTCCAATTGTCCTCTTGGAGTAGATTTACCGCATCCCCGTTGGTCAAACAGAATGATATTATAATGAGCAGGGTTGTAAAATCGGCGAATGGGAGGAGACGAGTGGTCGCCAGGCCCTCCATGCAAATACACTACAGGAATTCCATTTGGGTTGCCTGACCATTCTACGTAGAGTTTGACACTTGTCCCCTTACGTAAGGTATCCACATGAAACATCATGGTTTCATAAGGATGAAGATGAGGATACATATAGTATACACAGGATTTATGTACACGCAGACTTGATTTTGCATATTTCTGTAGGAGATACCTCACTTGCCAATACAGTCCATGCGGTTGAACCTTTAGGTTTCACTAACATGATACCATTTGTATTTGTCATGTTGTAAGGACCAACAAAATCCGGTTTACCTGTCCATGTGTAAGAATCTCCCGGATAGGCATTTTTTGTAAATGTATACGTTGGTGGCGTGGCATAGGACGTCATGGTAACTGTCTTGGTTCCATTTAGACTTACGGTTAAATAAGAAGGAGTATATGTAGTTGCAGCGGCGCTACTCGTAGAAGAACGAACCCCTCGGTTTACGATATTTATGAGTTCCAATGCTCCTATATCATTAACAACTTCCCTATAAGCATTGATAAATGAATTTAATGATGCAGGCGTACTTATGTCAAATGCAATGCGATTATTAGAATAATCAACAAAATTATTTATCATATCCAAATTGGGTTGCCGTAAAAGTAAAATGTGCGATGTATTGGTATTATTCAATCCAAATCCTTCTTGATACGTAAAGCAAATCAGTGTGAATAAAATGAGAATAATTACCAACAGAATGTATTTCATATATTAGTACACTATTTTATACGTCAATGAACGGATAATTTATGATACGTTGTACATAGTAATAAGGAGGAAAGGTACTATCTACTGTATCTGGTATGTCATTATAAATTAATACAGACACATACATGCCTCCATTGCGTGTAACAGTTGTATTGGTGTTTAATGCACGTTCAAACAATTCAGCTATCCATGCACGAACCATAGCATCCGTTACCCCTGTAAAATTAATAAATGCCTCAATAGACGCTACATCTCGGATAGCCTTCTTAGTATAGGTGCTTCGATTTAAAGTTTTTGCCTGAGCATAATACATTTCACTTGTAGCAGGAGGAGCTTTATATATTTTTATCTTTAACACTTTATCACGACTGTTCATGAACTCGTTATATATTTTTCGCATTCTATCAAATTTGATTGTGTCGTCATCTGTTACACTGTTAATTACAATGGCTGTATAAATGGTAGCTTTTCTGTCAGACGCTCTACCTGTAGCCATAATATCTTTTTCACTTTTTACAGTAAACGTTGCATCTATACTTGTAGCCTCTATAATGGGCAGGACATCATACGGATAAATATCTAGTGGAGCATATGTATACTTCTTGGTGATATAAGGTTTCCTTACATCAAAGGGTTCCACGGTAATATATTGAACTATAACTACCACAATCAATATACATAACCATATAATCAGTTTCATATATTTAGACTAGATTAAAAATCGGATAGAAACATGTCTCCCTCCTTGGTTTTAGTCGCCAGGGCGTATTCACTGACACGTTTTTCAAAAAAGTTGGTCTTTCCTTCTAAAGAAATACTCTCCATCCATGAAAAGGGGTTGGGGGTATGAAAGAGTTTGGAGACACCCAATTGCAGGCACAACCGGTCCGAGACAAACTCAATATAAGAGCTCATCATGTCCGAGTTCATGCCAATCAGTTTACAAGGAAGGGCGTCAACAATGAATTCTTTTTCAATGGCAACGGCTTCCTTGACAATTTGATGAATGACTGTTTCTTCTAATGGCGGCTGTTGCTTGTACATCAATACGGCAAAATCTGTATGAAGGGACTCGTCGCGACTAATAAGTTCATTACTAAATGTAAGGCCGGGCATGATACCCCGTTTCTTTACCCAATAGATGCTGCAAAAGGCACCGGAAAAGAAAATGCCTTCTACACACGCAAAGGCTACCAGACGTATGGCATAGGAGGAAGACGATTGAATCCATTGAATTGCCCATTCTGCTTTTTTCTGTATACAGGGAAATGTTTCAATGGCCCGGAACATCTCATCGCGTTTGTCGTAGTCTACATACTTGTCAATCAATAAGCTATACATTTCTGAATGAATGTTCTCCATGGCAATTTGAAACCCATAAAAGGCACGCGCTTCCGAGGTCTGAACATCCGCCATGAACCGGAGAGCTAGATTTTCCAAGACAATACCATCACTGGATGCAAAAAAGGCAAGTATCATAGAAATGAACCGTTGTTCGTCAGGTGAAAGTTCATTCCAATGTTCCATGTCTTTGGATAAATCTACTTCTTCCGTTCGCCAGAAACAATCCAATTGTTTCTTGTACATGTGCCACGAGTCCATGTCCGTAATAGGGAACATCGTGTACTTTTCGGCCATACACTATATCTTTATTTTTTGTTTCTATATTTTTTATTTATTCTTCTTCTTTTTCTTACCCCCGCCAAATGCTTTTTTTGTATCTTTCCATGCCTTTTCAGCGCCTTTTTTCGTTTTGTTGGCTGCCTTCTCCGCGATTCCTTTCTTTTTGTTCCCGCCATCTCCTTCCGGTTCATCCACCGAAGAGGCCAAAAAATCAGTCAGAACGTAATCTGTTTCCGTAGGTGCTTCTGAACCAGCTTCCAATGTAAATAAACCTTGTACAAATGTGTCAGGAGCCGAATCTACCACTAGAAATTCAAATAATTCAGTTTTGACTGCATCCAATAACGGAGGTGAATAAATAAGAATCATTTTAGGGTCCGATTCTACTCCTAAATTATTGACGGAAGTAATGATTTCGTCCGTATCACGGTCGGGGTTAAACGGGAGAAAGAGTAAAAACCGAGTATTGTCTATATCCGATAAAAATGTTGTTATGGACTCGGTGGCATCGGTCCAATCCGACATAGTATACAACAGCTTTACCGTCGTCGTAGAGGATTCTACCATTCCTTCTTGAACCCCCATGATGACCCATAAATAAAGGACTACAATCACCAAAAGTGCAATGTATCTCTTCATGTTCTAAGCTTATATTTTATAGTGGATTCCTTTATCTTCTCCTGTTAAAAAACGTTCATAACTCATTTGATTGGAGTAGTAAGTTTGATAATGTTCCAGAGGATGAGGGCGTGTACATGACATGGAGGAATGAAGCACCGTCCCGTCATACAAGGGAATAGAAAACGTCCGATTGGGATGATGCATGATTGTCCATTTATAATGAAACGATACACAGATTTGGTCTCCATTGTAAACTTGTTCTATCGTAACAAAGTATAAAATGTGCAAGTGTATGATATACACGATGGGAACAGCAGGGTTTGGAATGAATGTATACGTGGTAGTGGGACTTGGTGTTAAACTAAGAGTTTTGTAGTGTTGTCCAATACGATAGGTCCCGAGTTCCTTCTCGGTAGGCCGTAAAAAATCTTGTATGTATCTTCCCAAGTCAGGAGGCATTTGCATACGTTTACTACAGATTAAAGACATGCACGGCATACCGGAATGTAGGACGCTTGAGGACAATACTGATTCATGTTCAGGGACAACCGTTTGGAAAAGGAGGCTCTTCCTTGACATCCTTCGCAGACGGCATACAATTTAGTATACGTATCCGCCATGGGAAGCAGGTCGGTAATGTAGCCGAATCGTTCCTGTTTAAAATCGCCGTCCAACCCATAAACGTGCACTGTTTTCCCCAGCAACATCATTTTTTGGACAAAAGGAACCAATTCATCAAAGAACTGAGCTTCGTTGATGAAAATAGACGATGCGTCCGTGGTGTAGACGGAGGACAAGTCCCTCGTAGTAAAACAGCGAATGGATTCGCCGGTATGACTCGTCAACGTTCCTGATTCTATAGAGGTATCATAATCCAGGACAAGTCCTCCTGCCGAGGCCGTCCGAATCAAATGGGAGGTTTTACCCGAGTACATACATCCCGTAACCACGTGCAACATCCTGTATCTATCTTCTAAGGAATCTGGTATATCAATTTTTAACGACCAAAGCTAGAAAAGTCCGCTACCAAGGGAGTTGGTAAATAACCAGACTTTATATCGGAATAGGTAGGCGTTGTCTTACTGTCAAACGCAGGTTCAGGACAGGAACTTGCCGCGCCTCCACGAGGACCGGATAAAAAGATAGTATTCGTGTACGATTTTTGAGTAGATAAATTATTGGGAATGGTAGGAGGAAGTTTTGTCTGCAATAAATCACTTTTGGTTTCGGTAAAGGAGTACGATTTTTCCGCGAGTTTACTATCAATGTAGGTCTTAATCTCCTCGTTCAAGGCAGCAGAACAATTGGTTCCTGCCAAATCTGTTCTTGCCGTTACCTTATCGCTACAGCATCCAAATGCACTTGATTTACAATGATTGTCTGTTGCCATGGACGACAACATTTGAAGAATTTTGTTCAGGGTAGATGAATCGGTTGTATACCCCATAGAGTCTTGGGCTACATAGGTTTGCATGGAGGGAGAGGTATAATCCCCCAATATATCATTTTCAGGAATCAAAATAGTCGTGTTGAGAGAATAAGTGGACCCGGTTGTTCCTCGTAAACTATCGTAGGCGGAAGTTCCTGCTGTGCTACCTGAATAAGAAGTATACGTAGAATCGTCATAATCTGCTGCTTTTGTAGTTGGTTTCAAATCGGTTTCAAGTGTGCTGTAGGTATAAGCAGTCCCCCCGGCAGATGCAGTCGGCTCATACGTAATATTTCCATAAATGTATTTTTCATCGGCGAATCCCGACCCTGGAGTCGGTATATCATCCTCTGAAGAAATGGACGTATTGTAATCAGTGTACTTTGTTCCATCTAGTGTCGTATAAGTATACGAGGTAGCCCCCGTAGTAGACTCTATTGCCGAGCTGCTCAACCAGGAAGGACGATTGACAGTAGACCCGGTGGAAGAAGTAACAATGGTGATAGAACTACGGGCAACATAGACAACCGGTTCATTTGAATATTTAATCCCTATGTCATCATAACTGTTAGTAGGAACAGAAGTAATGGTTCCTGTTTTACCGGGATGTTCGGTAGACGTCACGGTATCCCCAATACTATAATAAACCCGTGTCGTTGTTGTGGAGGTACCCTCTTCATCATCGTTATAGGTGTAAATATCGTTTACGTCGGAATAATAGTTGTCATAGGAACCGTATCCTTCTTTGGTAGACAACCAATTGACAAACAGGGAATACAAAATGATGATGACAAATGGAATACAAATCATGTAATTGAAATACTTCATATTCTACATGAATACTTTAATTTCGGAAAGCTCCGTAAACCGAAGAGGCATCTAAGTGGTAGTCCCGAACTACCTTATACCCCGTGTCTTTTGGCACGTTAGGCACTTCGTCCACGGGCCTAGAAGTATTTCCTAAAACAAGTAAAAGTATACTGACCAAAACAACCAAAAGAAGCAAGTTCATATAATACTACAATAAAATGAAATAATATAAATAGTATATCAACACCATAGTATGAAGATATTGGTCTTAGATACCGAAACTACGGACAAGCCGCCTAAAATTGCCCTTTTACCTGGAACGGTGGATTTTTGGCCATCCATCGTTCAAATCAGCTTTGTGCTTATGGATGATAGCACGTTCAAATACAAGGCTTATGACTACGTCATTAAAACATCGCAACCCATTGAAAATTCGCATATTCATGGGATTACCAAGTCCATGAATACTCAGCAAGGATTTGACTTTGCCGACATTTATGAAATCTATCAATTATGTATACAGGAGGCCGATATCGTAGTTGGACACAATTTATCGTTTGATTTGAACATGATTCGTGCAGAATGTTATCGCCGAGACATTCCTTATGTAGAGCCATCGGTCTCTTATTGTACGATGATGTCTACACGATATGTATGCAATCTAAAAAACCACAAGTGGCCGACCCTCGGAGAGCTTCACGTGGTCTTGTTTGGCGATGAACCGGTCAACCTTCACAATTCCCTCAAGGATTGTTTGGTCTGTCTACGGTGTTATTTAAAGTTGATGAACGGCATAGACTTGTTAGACAAGCACAAGGGAATATATAATCTTCAATTATAACATGGAGTGCAAGGAAAGAACAAAAAATAAAACAAAAAATAAAACAAAAGGCAACCCTTGCAAGACACATAAAATACACACGCCCCATTTGCAAATGGTCTGCAAAGACTCAGGGGAATGTTTATCGTTTGGCAGTCACACAAAAGAAATTCAACGTTTTTTTAAATTTACGAGTTTCCAATACGTTGTAGGTGCACTAGAACCTATTGGAGGTAGGTCATCTAACGGATTTATTCGTAAAATTAATTATGAACGGGACCATTACACCGCATGTTCCGTCTTAAAATCTACCGTAAGTTCGGAATCCGACAGTCTTGTCTATGAATATTTGGTAGGCGTTCGTTTTATCAACGACATGGCGTTGCGATTTCCTTGTTTTGTAAGCACGTATGGATTGTTTTTCTACAACGATTATGAAAAGTACATGGACATTCAATATAAAAAAATGACGGATGGTAAGTTGTTTCTGAAACAAGCCTTGACCCTTCAAGACGGCATTGATTTTAAAAAGGCATGTATTTATTCTCAAATGGCGACCATTTTGATTCAATACATCAATCATGCCATTTCCGCCTACACGGCAAGTCAAGATGCAACGTTTACTAAATATCACATGACACACGTTTTATTCATCATTTACCAAACCTTGGCAAGTCTATCCAAAGTGTATACTCATTATGACCTTCACATTCAGAATGTGTTGCTCTTTCGTCCGCATCCCAATAAAACCATTCGGTATACGTACCACCGGTCCGACGGAAGTATACTGACTTTTTATTGTCCATATGTCCCCAAAATCATTGATTACGGTCGGTCTTATTTTAACAACGGCAAAGAAAATTCAAAACAAATCTACGATAAAATATGTTTGCTTCAAGAATGCGGTAAATGTGGCGAAAAACACGGATTCTCCATGCACAAACCCCAAGAGTTTTTAGGAATTAGTAGTCAACGAAAAAATGAAAGTCATGACCTCATGTTATGGTACAATTTGCACAAAAATGTTCAAACGAGTTATCCCAAATCATCTCTGAAAGAATTCCGTACCTCTACCTCTTACCGATTGTTGGAAAAGGTCGGTAAACGCATTCAATACAATGTAGATATACCTTCATCTCGAACAGGTGCAGGAACACGTGAAGATACCACATTACATCCCAAAGGTGACATTGTTGCCAATGTGACCGATGCTTACCAAGAACTTACTAAAATTGTCCTTCATCCAACCGTTGTAGAAGAAAATCAACCGTCTACCCTGGTCCTAGGAACCTTTCATATTTATGAGGACGGTAGGAACATGGAATATTTTAAGGTGTAAACATATGGATAAATATTATGGAATTTTATTGCTTCTTGCTCTACTCAGTCTTCTCGTTTTCGTCTATTGTTGTGTTCTGAGGCACAATATTTTCATGACGAAACAAGCTCATGTTCACGTTGTCAAGCGGACTCGTTCGGACGTTGATTAAATTGTCATCCTTGTCAATGGTTTGAGATAATTTGTTATTGGCTTCTCGTGCCTTTTTCACATTTTCTTCAATGGCCTTGCGCTTGCTCTCCTTGACACGAGAATCAAAATACTCCTTGGCCTTCTCCTCGTTCTTCTTTTTGTTGGCCATCAAGTCATTGAGCTGGGTCTCCAAATACTGAACATTGCCGGTTCGGTAAGCATCCGGTTCCCACGGCATCCAGACACCTACCGGACCCACGTAGACGTCAAAATTAGGGTCATACTCGCGCAACAGTTTAGCTCTGGCTTCTGCCTCTTCCTGGGTGGGAAAGGTTCCTCGGATTTTAAGACCGCGTACATTGGTCTGAAAGTCATGCGTTTTGCTGTATTCCGTTTCTAGGGTATCTTGGTGTTTATCTAGGAATGTTTTGTAATCATCGTTTACGGATTCTTCGCCCAGTTTAGACGACTCTTCCTTGCAAAACTCCATCAAGTCTGCAGTCACCGACTCTGTATTCAAATTGTATTTATAGGCAAGAAACGAAGTAAATTGAGAAAACTTTTGGAAAGACTTTAGCATATCCCAGTTTTTCACAAACTTGTCAAAGAAAAATAAATTCTTGTTTTGGATAATGTTTTCAGGAGAGACAAACGATACGCACACAAACTTTTGTTGAGCGATTGGTTTATCTTCATCCAATAAGTCAATTCGTTCAGGCATATAATCGGTTTAGGAGTTTTTTATTTAAACCTAAATTTAAATTATATTTTATACATAATTAATATATGGTAGACGCGTTGGAGTTATTGAAGCGAGCCTTAAAGTATTTGATTGAGGGACTTATGGTTGCGTTTGCAGCCTACGTCATCCCCAAGGGCAAGGGTTTAGCACTAGATGAAATTGGTCTCATTGCGTTGACGGCAGCGGCCACCTTTTCCATCATGGACACGTTTGTTCCAAGCATGGGAACGTCCGTAAGAACCGGCGCAGGGTTCGGTATTGGTGCCAACCTGGTTGGTTTCCCCATGCGATAAATATAGGAATAATTGATTTTTTGTTGACACCTATACGAATGATTGGTAGAACATCTACTAATCATTCTTACCTCAACTTAAAGAACACCGCCGAATACTACCCATGACCAAGTTTGTAGATTATATATCCTTCCCTGAATCTACCAACCTTCATCCAGAATTGGCTCTGACCTATCCTCCTCTGAAGGACAGTATACACTTGATTGTATACGGACCTTGTGGAGTAGGCAAGTATACTTACGTCCTTCAGTTGATGAAATACTACAGTCATAGCCAATTGAAAAACGAAAAAAAAATTGTGGTGGAAAGCGTATGCATCAAATTCAGCGACATTCATTACGAAGTGGACATGGAATTACTTGGCTGCAATTCCAAAACATTGTGGCACGACATTTACCAGCAAATATTTGACATCATTCAAAGCAAACCCGAGAAATACGGCTTTATTGTTTGTAAAAATGTTCATAAAATCAACAAGGAACTCTTGGAAGTACTGTACAGCTACATGCAAACGGATTTCATACGATTTATTTTCATTACGGAAGCGGTCTCCTTTTTACCACCTCCGATTCTGACCAAGTGTAAAATCATCCCGGTTCAAACGCCGGTTGCTCATGACGTAAAACTCAATACAGGCAATTTAATTCATGAATTCTCTCTGATTCAAAAAATAATAACGTCTATGACTACGCTTACGGTGGTTCCGAGTGAATTAAGAGATAACTTGTATAACATTCTCATTTTTGATGTGGGAGTGGATAAACTTGTGTTCCATATACTTTCCATTCCAATGTCCGTCCCTCAAAAAATAAAGGTGGTGCAGGAAACCATGTATCTTTATAAATATTATACGAATAATTATCGTCCTATTTTTCATTTAGAACGATATATTTATTCTGTCATTATCATTATTCATAAATTAAATTAAACGTAAACGCCTCAACTTATGTATGGCATGTTTTATACTACCTCATACGGTATTAAATCATCCTGTTCGGGACATACCCTCGGACATTTTGGTGTCGTTGATTCCCTACTTACAAGAACAACAGGTAAAATGTACCCATGAGTGTGTTCACGAAAAACA
>Ga0078894_10002426_pt1 | contig 14140 bp, 9 predicted proteins | sample LauGreSu1BDMLBSD_2_FD_67506 | JGI IMG/M metagenome (GOLD analysis project Ga0078894, IMG submission 67506) | Freshwater lake microbial communities from Lake Michigan, USA - Su13.BD.MLB.SD (version 4) (version 4) | ecosystem: Environmental > Aquatic > Freshwater > Lake | place: Lake Michigan, USA...
GGCACAACGCCGCCATCATCCGCACAGGAACTGAGCCGCAGTCTTAAGCCGCGCCATGTGTCGATGATTACCTTTGGCGGCATTATTGGTGCAGGTCTGTTTGTCGGCTCTTCAACCGCGATCAGCACAATCGGCCCGGCCGCCGTGCTCAGCTATGCCCTTGCCGGCTTTCTTGTCCTGCTGGTCATGCGGATGATCTCGGAAATGGCGATGGCGCTCACGGGCGTCCAAACCTTCCCAGACTTTGCCCGCGTCGGCGTCGGTAATTGGGCGGGCTATCTGGTGGGCTGGCTCTATTGGTATTTCTGGGTCGTTGTGATTGCGATTGAAGCCATTGCTGGCGCCAAGATTATCAATGGCTGGTTTCCCCAATTTGATGTGTGGGAAATCGGCGTCGCGCTGATGGCGATATTGACTGGGGTGAACCTCTTGTCGGCCAAATCCTATGGCGAGTTTGAGTTTTGGTTTGCCTCAACCAAAGTCATTGCCATTCTTGTCTTCATCCTGATCACGGCTGCCTATGCCATGGGCATCACTTCCCCGGCGGGGCCAACCTTTGTCAACCTCACAGCCCATGGCGGCTTTGCGCCGCAAGGGATTGCGGTGATTTTTGCAGGGGTTGCAACCACGATTTTCTCGCTCTGCGGCGCCGAAATCGCGACGCTTGCCGCCGCTGAATCCGAAGCGGGGTCAAAGACAATCGCCCGCATGACCATTTCTGTGTCGACGCGCATCTTGATCTTCTTTGTTCTGTCGATCCTGATGATTGTTTCGGTTGTTCCCTGGACTGAGATTGAACCCGGCACATCGCCCTTTGCTCAGGCGCTGCGCGTTATGGGCTATCCGGCAGCTGACCTCATCATGAACGGCATTGTTCTCGTGGCTGTTCTCTCCTGCTTGAATTCGGGGATTTACATCACTTCGCGGGCCATGTTCGGACTGGCGAAAAACGGCGATGCCCCGCAATCTTGCGTGAAGCTCAGCGCGTCAAAGGTCCCGGCGCGGGCCATCTTGATCGCCAGCCTGTTCAGCTATGGCGCGCTTGCAGCGGCCGTCTTCGCGCCCGACCGGGTGTTCAACTTCCTTGTCACCTCCTCCGGCGCCATCATGCTGTTCATCTACATGATCATTGCGGCGGCCCAACTTCGGCTGCGGGCAAAGCTGGAGCGGGAAGCGCCGGAACGCTTGCAGGTGAAGATGTGGCTCTACCCCTATGGCACTTGGGCCGCCCTTGCGGGCATGGCGGGCGTCCTCTTGCTGATGGGCTTGTCTGACAAGCACGCGATGGAGCTATGGGCGAGCATTATCGTCACCGCTATATTTCTGATCAGCTATTGGGTTAAGCTCCAAGTGCAGGCAAAATCCAACGGTTGAGCGCACGTCGATCAGAATTTTCCGATCGCAACATTCTTTTCAATCGCGATGAGACCAATCTGCATTGCATAAGACCTCAAATGCCTGATGCTGGAGCCGCATAATGACCTTAGAAAATGATCCTCTTGCCGCCCTCTGGATGCCCTTTACGGCGAACCGCGCCTTTAAGGCCGCCCCTCGCCAGCTCAAAGCGGCCAAGGACATGCACTACACCGCCGATGATGGCCGTCAGATCTTAGACGGCACGGCAGGTCTTTGGGCGGTCAATGCAGGCCATTGCCGCCCGTCTATTGTTGAAGCGATCCAGAAAACAGCAGCCGAGCTGGATTACGCGCCACCCTTCCAATTGGGCCACCCCCTCTCCTTTGAGCTTGCATCGCGCGTCGCCGCGATGATGCCCAAGGGTCTGGACCGTATTTTCTTCACCAACTCAGGCTCTGAATCGGTTGATACCGCGCTCAAAATCGCGCTCGCCTATCAGCGCGCCTGTGGGCAGGGCACAAGAACGCGGCTAATCGGGCGGGAGCGCGGCTATAATGGCGTTGGCTTTGGCGGGATTTCCGTTGGTGGCATCGTGAACAACCGTCGCCAATTCGGGACATTGCTGACCGGCGTGGACCACCTGCCCCACACCCACAATCTTGAGCATAATGCCTTTTCCAAAGGCCGTCCCCAATGGGGCGCGCACCTTGCCGATACGCTGGAGTCGATTGTCGCTCTCCATGGCGCAGAAACAATTGCCGCCGTCATCGTTGAGCCAATGGCCGGGTCAACCGGCGTCCTCGTGCCGCCTATCGGCTATTTGGAAAAGCTACGTGAAATTACAGCCAAGCACGGCATTTTGCTGATTTTTGACGAAGTCATCACCGCGTTCGGCCGGGTCGGCGGGGCAACTGCCTCTGGCACGCTGGGCGTGACGCCAGATATGATCACAATGGCCAAGGGCCTAACCAATGCCGCTGTACCCATGGGTGCTGTTGCGATCAGCCGCCATGTCCATGATGGCGTGGTGGAAGGCGGCCCGGACGGTATTGAGCTGTTCCACGGCTATACCTATTCCGGCCACCCTCTGGCGGCCGCCGCCGGCCTCGCTACGCTCGACGTCTATAAGTCCGAAGGGCTGTTTGAGCACGCCGCCTCGCTCCATGGCTATTGGGAAGACGCGGTGCACAGCTTGAAGGGCAAAAGGCACATTATTGACGTGCGCAATATGGGCATTGTCGCCGGGATTGAGCTTGAGCCACGCCCCGGTGCCCCGACCAAGCGCGCGATGGAATTGTTCCACAAATGCTTTGATAACGGGCTTCTGGTGCGTGCGACGGGTGATATTATTGCGCTGTCTCCGCCACTTATCTTGCAAAAGAGCCATATCGATGAAATGGTCGGTCGCATTGCGGAGTTGATAGAAACCATTGATTAAGGCCATGAAATGACCGTCGTCGATCTGATCCAAAGCAACATTGGCCTCTATTCGGCCTTGTTCTTCTTCTTTTTACTGGGGGTCGAACTGGCGGCGATCAAGCTGTGGCGCGCGCGCGGGAAGATGCCGGCCAAAGATGCGCTGACGGGGATCGCAACGGGCCTGCTCAGCGATCCGATTAATGGCTTTTCGGCCTTTATCACGCTTGGCATCTTGGCCGCAGTCGCACCTTTTCAGGTTCAGAGCATCCCGATTACGTTGGGCAGTTTTCTGCTGTGTTTCTTCCTCGATGATTTGCGCTTTTACTGCCATCATCGCGTCGCGCATCGCTGCCGTTGGGTGTGGGCCATGCATGTCGTGCACCACAGCAGCGAAGAATATAATCTGGCAGTCGCCCTGCGTCAGGGGTGGACCAAACATTTCACCGGGACGATGCTCTTCAAAATCCCGCTGGTTCTCATCGGCTTTGATCCAATCATGGTCACCGTGTGCGGGGTGCTCAACGCCACCTATCAATTCATGCTCCACACGGAGACGGTGAACAAATTCCCCCGCTGGGTTGAGTTTCTCTTCAACACACCATCGCATCACCGGGTGCATCATGCCAATAACCCGCGCTATCTTGATGCCAATTATGCCGGAACCTTCATCATTTGGGATCGTCTGTTCGGCAGCTTTGTGGCGGAAGATCATGCGGAAAAGCCAGTTTATGGACTGGTCAAAAATCTCAAAACCTTCAATATTTTGAAGGTCATATCGCACGAATATATTGGCATTGCTAAAGATGTCAGCACGCCCGGCCTCTCTGTGTGGCAGCGCTTCTGCTATGCCTTTGCGCCTCCTGGGTGGAGCCATGATGGATCGCGCCTGACCTCAGAAGATATCAAGCGCGCGGCTGGGTTAGGCGTAGTCCCAGTGGCAACACCCGCCGAATAATGCCGATCCATTACGCCCTCACAGACGCTCTGGTTGCACTTGTGGCGATCTGGGGCGCGTGGCGGTTGGTGCGTACGCACAAGACCATAGCGGCGTTCGGCCTTGCCCTATTCGGGCTTGCCGGCGTGATTGGAACGATCCGCATCACCGGCGGATTGATTGAGCCTCTGGCCGCGGTCCATAAAATGGCCTCGCAATTGGGCGGCTTGGCTGGCCTCTCCCTGCTTTTGTGCCAAATCCTTCACGATACGGGCTGGAGGGTTGGAAAACGCGTCAGCTTCTCTGCCGCCGTCCTTGTTGCGGCAGTCGGCGCGATATTCCCTCTGGCTGGGGCCGTTCTTTTTGGAGTGATGCTGGTCGCCGCCCTCGCCTTCTTCCTGAAAGTGCGAAGCCCTACTGCTGCAATCGGCTTTGCGCTTATGCTGATCAATATTGTCTTTGTGCGCCAATCCGCCTTTTTGGGGCCGGACGCCAGCTGGCACCTCTATCATGTTCTCGTCGCGGCTTGGCTCGGATGTGTGGCTTGGACAATGAGCGCGCCCTCGCCCTCCCGATTGCGATCATAAATCCTAACCGGCCAGCACGATCTTCCCGACATGACGCTTGCTCAAAAACGCCTCTTGCGCCGCCACAATATCAAATAGGCCATAGGTTGCGGCAATGCAGGGCTTGATCTCTTTGCGCTCAATATAGCCAATCAAATTCGGAAAAACCTGAGGGTCGAGCACGGTACAGCCGATGAGCCGCAAGTCCTTGAGATAGAGCGTCCGCAGGTCCAGATCGACCATAGGCCCAGCTATGGCCCCGGCAACGCCATAGCGCCCGCCCTGCTTCAAACTGTTGAGGATGCCGCCAAATTGCGCCCCGCCAACGCTATCGACGGCGGCATCGAAATAATCTGCGCCGAAAACAGCCGCCAAATCCGCATCACGGGGCACCACCTGATCCGCGCCCAAGGCCTGCACCGCCTGCGCCTTATCGGTACCCGCCATCGCCACCACATAGGCCCCACGCCGCTTGGCGAGCTGCATCGCGGCAGAGCCCACGCCGCCCGAAGCCCCGGTGATCAAAACCCGCTCGCCTGCGGCCAATCCAACTCGTGTCAGCATGTTTTCAGCAGCGGAATAAGCGCAAGGGAAACTTGCCAGCTCCACATCGCTTAGATCGCTGTCGATCCTGTGGGCGTGAAGGGCGGGGACGCGGGCGTAATCGGCAAAGCCGCCATCCACTTCCGACCCGAAATAGCGCACATCATAAGGCCCGCTCCCCCGAAATACGGGCTCGACAAGAACACGATCCCCTATGCGAGATGGATCGACGGCCGATCCCACCGCGACAATCCGGCCACAGGTATCAGCCCCTTGAATGCGCGGAAACTGAAACGCAGCCCCCGACCAGCCGTCATCCTGCGCGCCAGAAATCCCGGATGTGGCCCCCACATCCGTCGCCTCTGCAACCGCCTTTGAATACCAACCGATGCGGGTGTTGATGTCGGTATTATTAACCCCGGCCGCACCAATACGGATCAGAACCTCATCTGGCCCCGGCAGGGGCACAGGAACATCATCACGCAGATCAAGCCGATCAAACCCGCCATGGCCGGTCAAGAGAACCGCGCGCATGGTGGCGGGCAAGGTCATTCCGCCCGCTCAAGCCCGAATTGGTTGAGATACCATTTCTGGAACTTGATGACGCTGCCTTCCTGATCAGAATAGCGACCGGGACGATAGCGGCTGGACATGATGCCCGCCTGATTATTTTCCGTAATCACTTTGTCCTGCGTTGTGGTCGCGTGATAGCCCCAGATCATCTTGTCGATATCGACCTGATCTTCGGTGGCGCGTCCATCGACGAGCCAAATCATCTCTACATCACAGGCCAAGGCAGACCGTGGCGTGAACTGGAACAGGATGACGAAATGATCGTCGGCGACAAGCTGGCTGAACGGGCTGAAGCTTAGGTGCATGCGCCCGCCATCGGCCTGTGTCCGTTTGCCCATCAGCGGCGCGGGAGCGGTGCCATCCCTCGTTTCAGAGGCCCATCCGTCCTTATTCATCCGCTGCATCAACAGGCGCAAATGGCTGCTCTCTGGCGCGTCATCCATATTGCCAATGGGGCGGCCAAGGGCAGCAGCCCCATCTTCCCATGCCTTCAATTTGGGGGTGAAGCTGGCAATGGCATCGGCCGGGCCAGAGCTTGGCCCCGCGCCGACAGCCACGATCGATTCCGATGCGTGCATCGAGCAGAATTCCGGATGCGACGGGACGCAGTGATAGCATTCAAAGAAATTCTCGACGACAAGCTTCCAGTTGGCGGTCGTCGGATAGCTGCCAGCATAGGCAATGCGTGCATCGGCCATGCCATGATAATCGAGGATCGGCCCCATATCGCCGAAAGTCGCGTCGAAATCGACTGGCTCATCTTCGCTCATATTGATGAAGATCAGGCCGTGAAAGACGCGGGTATGACAAGGAATCAGGCTGTTTTCGGCCTTGTCAAAATCTTCTGGCATCAACCGGGCGGAGATCAACCGACCGTCCAGACCAAAGGTCCATGCATGATAGGGGCAGACAAGCCGGGGCGCATTACCGCTTTCCGCCTGACAAATGGTCGATCCGCGATGGCGGCAGACATTGAAGAAGGCGCGGACGCTGTCTGCATTTTCACGAATGACGATGATCTGTTCTGCGCCGATTTTGAACAGGAAATAGTCGCCCTTATTGGGAATGCGGGACACATGGCCTGCAACAATCCATTTGCGGCTGATCACCCGATCCATATCGGCCTGAAACACCGCGTCGCTGGCGTAGAATTCCTGATCAAAGCTATAGCCGACGCGCGTATTGGCGGCCAGGCGGCCCATGAGGTCTGCAGAAGTCTCAGTCATCAGATTTTAATCCGTGCATTAGAAGGGTCATAAAGGGGCTTGAGCGACGCGGTCACAGGGTAACGCACACCCGCAATTTCGATTTCATAATCATCCGCGCCAATCGGGCCGACAACGCCGCCAGCTGCCGCCGTCACATAGCCAAGGCCACAAGACGCGCCGAGCGTATGGGCGTACATGCCCGAGCGGATATAGCCCGCAATCCGGTCGCCCTGCCAGATCGGCTCATTATGATAGAGCATCGGCTCTGGCGATTTCAGCAGGAACTGAACGAGGCGCTGTTTCAGCCCCTCTTCCTTCTGCTTCAAAAGCGCATCACGCCCAATGAAGCCGCCGGGCTTGTCCATCTTTACCGCAAAACCAAGCCCAGCTTCCAAGGGCGTATCTTCATCGGTGATGTCATGACCCCAATGGCGATAGGCCTTTTCCATGCGCAGCGCGTTGAGCGCGTGATAGCCGCAATGCTTAAGGCCAAAGGCCGCGCCTGCGGCGACAATCTCATCATAGACACCCGTCATGAATTCAGTTGGGATATAAAGTTCCCAACCCAATTCGCCGACATAAGTGATGCGCGAGGCACGCACGATGGCATAGCCCAGCTCAATTTCCTGGCTCGTCGCAAAGGGAAAGGCCTCATGCGATAAATCATTGGGGCAAATCGATTGGAGCAGCGCACGCGCGTTTGGCCCCATGATCGAGATCACGCCCATCGCAGAGGACACATTGGTCAAAATGGCATGGGCATCCTCTGGAATGTGCCGCGACAGCCAGTTGAAATCCTTCACCTCTGTCTCGGCCCCAGTGACGATGAGATAGGCGGTCTGCGACAGTCGGGTAACCGTCAAATCCGCCTCAATCCCACCCTTGTCATTCAACCATTGGGTATAGATCAGCTTGCCCGGGGCTACATCAACATCATTGGCGCACACGCGGTTCAGGACGGCGCAGGCATCGCGCCCTTCCAACCGGAATTTGGCAAAGGAGCTTTGGTCGAACAGGCCAACCGTCTCGCGCACCGCTTTGCACTCTTCGGCATTGGCCTCAAACCAGTTTTGGCGGCCATAGCTATATTCATATTTGGGCGTGCTGCCGGGTTCGCCATACCAATTGGGCCGCTCCCAACCAAAGGCCTCGCCGTGACACGCGCCTGCCGCCACGAGCCGATCATGAATGGCGGAACGGCGGACGCCGCGCGCGGTTTCATATTGCTTGAAGGGATAATGCGTCGCGTAGAGCAGCCCAAGGCTCTCGGTCACGCGCTCGCGCAGATATTTGCGGTTAATCTGGAACGGCATGTTGCGTCGAATATCGACTGTCCAGAGATCCGCAGGCGGAATTCCGTCACGGATCCAGTCGGCCATCACCTTGCCAACGCCGCCTGCGGATTGCAGGCCGATGGAGTTGAGACCAGCGGCGACAAAGCACCCCTTCAGCTCGGCACTTTCGCCGAGATGATAGCGCACATCGGGGGTGAAGCTTTCCGGACCACAGAAGAATTTCTGAATGCCCGCTTTTTCTAGCGCAGGCACGCGCCGCATGGCATCCATCAACAAGGGCTCGAAATGCTCAAAGCTGCCGGCGATTTCATCAAAACAGAAATCTTCGGAAATGCCGTCCATGCCCCATGGCCGTGCATTGGGTTCAAAGGCCCCAACCAGCAACTTGCCCGCATCATATTTATAATAGCCGCAATAATCATAGTCGCGCAGCACGGGCAACGTATTGTCTATCCCCTCCACGCCCTCGAACAGAACATAATAATGTTCGCACGCATGAAGCGGTGCAGCAACACCAATGCTCGCCGCCAGATCGCGCGTCCACATGCCGCCGCAGATCACAACATAATCAGCATCAATCGATCCATCATCGGTATCGACACCCGTCACACGCTCCCAATTATGGCGAATTTTTGTGACCTTGGTGTTCTCAAAAATCTGCGCGCCGCCGGTGCGTGCGCCCTTCGCAAGCGCCTGCGTAATGTCCACGGCATTGGCATAGCCATCGCTGGGGATGTGAATGCCGCCGACCACATCATCGACATTGACGATGTTTGCCAGCTCTTTGATCTCTTCCGGCGTCACGACATGGACGGGCAGGTCAAATACCTTCGCCATCGAAGCGCTGCGTTTCAGCTCTTCAAACCGCTCCGCATTGGTCGCCATCGAAATGGAACCGCACTGGCGATAGCCTGTGGCTTGACCGGTTTCTGCTTCCAGCCCGCGATAGAGTTCGCCCGTATATTTGGCGAGCTTGGTCATGTTGATGGAGGGGCGCAACTGGCCCACCAGACCGGCCGCGTGCCAAGTCGTCCCACTGGTCAATTGCTTGCGTTCCAGCAAAACAACATCGTCCCAGCCAATCTTGGTCAGGTGATAGGCAATGGAGCAGCCAATAACGCCGCCACCAACGATGACGACCCGCGCCTTTTTGGGAAGTTCAGCCACAGATCAAACCTTCATCTTTGCATTGTCAGGATCATAAGCAGGACCAGCCAAAACCACGGCCTGATGCCGTTCCCCCTGCAGATAAATATCAAATGCCGACCCGGGGGCCGATTGCTCCAACGACACACAGGCAAAGAAGAGGCTCTTGCCCACGCGGTGACCATAGCCCCCTGATGTCGTCAGGCCGATGCAGTTTTCACCAATCAGGCAGGGTTCAGCCCCCCGGACATCGACATTGGTTGCGGCGACTTCCCCATAGACAATGCGGAAACGGTCTGGCGCATCCAGCGTTGCCTGCTTGCCGACAAAGTCTTCCTTGTTGAAATTGATGAAGCGCGGCATGTCGGCTTCAATCATCGTCAATTCATTTGTGAGTTCGGAGCCCCAAGCCTTATAGCCTTTTTCCATTCGCATCGTATTCGCGGCATAGAGCCCGTAATTGACGATGCCATAGTCCTGCCCCGCATCCCAAATGGCATCATATAGCGCCGCAAGATCGTCCATTGGCGGATGCAGCTCCCACCCAAGTTCACCGGCATAAGACACACGAAGCGCGCGCATTTTTATGCCTGCGATTGTGATTTCCTGACCGCTTAACCAGCGAAAACCGTCATTCGTTAAGTCGGATGTGGTGAGCTTTGCCAGCACATCGCGCGAACGCGGGCCGTTCATTACCAATACGCCCAAGTCCATCGTCAAATTGCGAATGGTGACGTCCTCATGCGGCAATTTGCTTTGGATCAGCAAATCCCAATCGCGTTGCTCAGCCGCCGCCGCCGACAGGCAGTAAAAATGATCGTCGGCAAAGCGCGTGACCGTCATCTCGCCATAAATACGGCCTTGAATGGACAAGGGGTGCACCAAGCCGATACCACCCAATTTCTTGGGCATGCGGTTGGCGCAAATACGGTTGAGGAAAGCCTCCGCATCCGGCCCGCAGACATCATATTTGGCGAAGCCAGACAGATCGAGCACGCCGACGCCTTCGGCCACAGCCTTCACTTCGGCGGCGACCGCGTCAAAGCTATTGGTGCGTTGGTAGCCGCCTTCTTCTTCCGCGCCATCAAGCGCGAAATATTTGGGGCGTTCCCAGCCATAGGTTTCGCCATAAACAGCGCCTGCCGCCTTAAGCTTGTCATACAAAGCGCTGGTCTTTTCCGGACGGCCGTCGGGCTCTTCCTCACCCGGAAGCCGGGTTGTGAAGGTCATCCGGTAATCCAAGAACACCTTATCGCGGCTATAATCTTCATCGGCATAGGGGCCGTAACGACGCGGGTCGAATTCGGTCATGTTGATGTCGGCATCGCCATAGACCATCCATTGCGCCAGATATTTACCAGAGCCACCGCCTTGCGCGATGCCAAAGCTGGTGCCGCAACAATGCCAGAAATTCTTCAGGCCCACAGCCGGGCCCAATAACGGCCCGCCATCGGGGGTGTGCGGGATAGCACCGTTAACAAAGCGCCTGAGGCCAACCTCACCAAATATCGGCATCCGCTCCATCGCACGTTCAAGCCAAGGGGCAATCCGCTCTAGATCTTCCGGAAACAACTCGCTGGTCGACTCCCATTCCGGGTGCCCACCGCGCGGGGCCCACGCCTCGGCCAAGCCTGTATTCTCATACACGCCGATCAGGCCGCTTTTCTGTTCCTGGCGGAAATAGCCGGACACATAAGAGCAACGCATGACGGGGATTTCCTCATCACGATCCTTAAACGCAGGAATAGGATCGGTGACGACGTAATGATGCTCCATATTCGTCACGGGAATATCAATGCCTGCCATTTGCGCGATTTGCCGCGCATAGCAGCCGGCCGCGTTGACGACGATTTCGGCGCGAACAGTGCCCTTTTCGGTTTCCACATCCCATTCGCCTGATGGCAATTGGGTCAGGCCCGTCACCCGGTTCTTACGAACAATCTTTGCGCCCATATTCTTTGCGCCAATGGCAAGGGCGTTACACAAGCCTGAGGGATCGGCATGGCCGTCGCTCATCGTCCGGGCGCCCGCGATCACGCCGTCGGTCGTCACAAAGGGATTGATGCGCCGAATCTCTTCCGGGTCAATAATCTCCATGTCGAAGCCGATGATCTTCGAATAGCCATGGATATATTTGAACCAGGCCAATTCCCGGTCATTGGTCGCCAGACGAATGCCGCCGGACTTATGCCAGCTGACATATTGACCCGTAATCTCTTCCAGCTTGGGATAGAGTTCATTGCTATAGGCGTGGATTTTCGCCAGATTATAGCTACCGGTGATGCTTGGGCACTGCCCCGCCGCATGCCAGGTGGAGCCTGATGTCAGCTCATCCTTTTCGATCAAAAGGCAGTCCGTCCAGCCAAGCTCTGCGAGATGGTAAAGCAAACTTGCTCCCATGATTCCGCCGCCGATGATTACAACTCGTGCCGATGTTTGCATGGCAAGCCCGCTCCTGATGGGGATATTTGATCCTGATAATAGGCCGCAGACGCAAGCAGCGACAAATGGCTATTATGCTGGGATTGGTTCAAAAAATTTTCGGATCACAGTCGCATGGGATTTGCTAGGACGCGCCAGTCGCAAATATTGGGAAAGACCGAGCAGAATGACAATCGCCGTCGTAACGGGTGCCGCGCAAGGCGTGGGCCTCACCACCGCAAAGCTGCTCGCGCAAAAAGGGCATCATGTTGTGATGACGGATGTTCAGCCGCTCGATGATCAAGTCGCACGCCTCTCCTCAGAAGGCCTCAGCATTTCCGCAATCAGCGGGGATGTGTCTTCAGAAGATTTTGTGACGGCCTTATCTGCCAAAATCGACCAGGATCATGGCGGTGCAGATATATTGGTCAACAATGCCGGTATCAGCCTGATTTGCCCGGCAGAGGAGACCAGCCTTGATCAATGGCACCGGGTCATGGCGATCAACCTTGCAGGCCCCTTCCTGCTCAGCCGCAGTCTTGGTGCTGGGATGTTGGCACGGGGGCAAGGAAGCATTGTCAACGTGGCCTCTGTCGCGGGATTGGGCGGCGTCATCCATCGGGCCGCCTATAATGCCTCTAAGCACGGCCTGATCGGCCTCACGCGCACGCTTGCGGCGGAATGGGGCGGTCGTGGTGTCCGCGTGAACGCCGTCTGCCCCGGCTGGATCAAGACCGAAATGGATGTCGCAGACCAAGGCTCTGGCGCTTATGGCGATGACGATATCATCAATCGCGTGCCCATGGCCCGGTTCGCAAAGCCCGATGATGTCGCACGCGCCATCGCATTTCTCGCCGAAGGGGACGGATTCCTCAATGGGGTCAGTCTGCCTGTGGATGGCGGATGGACAGGGGATATGAGCTGGGACGCTTTACGCCTGAAAACGCGGTGATGTCACGCCTTGGTCACACTTGTCTGACAGTGCGGCATAAGCGATTTTTATTGTAAGCAGGCGAGACCAAAATTGGCCATTCTCAGTATCCCGCGCACGCGAATCGAACCTCAAGACGTTCTGCTGGCGACGGCGCGACTGGTGTTGATTGGCCTGCCGCTGCCAATCCTCTTACCGCTGCATTTAATCTGGCAGACGCTAAAGCTACCTTCGCCATGGGCGATGCTCTATTTGCGCATTGTCGCACGAGTTTTGGGTGCGCGGGTCAAAGTTCATGGCACGCGATTGCGCCACGATGTGTTCTTCGTTGCCAACCATTTGTCTTGGCACGACATCCCCATTTTGGGCGGAGTCACAGGCACAGCCTTTGTCGCGCAGGATGGCGTGCGCAAATGGCCGATCATCGGCTGGCTCGCTGCGCAGAACAAAACCATCTTCGTCAATCGCGCCGGCAAGCATCAGGTTTCGGATCAGATCAATGTCATCCGGGAAGCGATTGCGGAAAATTGGTCCGTCACCCTCTTCCCGGAAGGGACAACGTCGGACGGCCTTGGTCTTTTGCCGTTTAAGCCGTCGCTTTTTGAGACACTGGCCCCCCCTCCAAAGCCGATCATGATCCAGCCCGTCTTGCTCGATTTTGGTGATGAAGGCCGCGATATCGCTTGGTTGGGTGAAGAAACAGGCGGGCAAAGCGCCTGGCGCGCCTTTACGCGTCGCGGAAGCTATGAAGTAGGCGTTCACTTCCTTGAGCCTTATGACCCAAGCCAGCTGGCGGACAGGAAAGAGGTCTGCGCCCATGCTCGAAACAGCATTGCAGCGGCCTTGTCCAAGTCATTGGGATATACCGTCCATTAAAGAGAACCCGCTGCCGAAAAGCGGACATAGGGCGTGTAAAAAATTTCACCCCTTCCCCCAAATTTTTCAATTGTGGCAAGCGCGCTCTAGCGGCTTAATCTCAGCTTCCTAAAAACGAAGGCGTAGTTTGTTTTTTGATCGGGACATCCGTCCGTCAAAAAGCTTCGCCGCGATGATCATGTTGGGCGCGCAGTTATGAAAATCGGATTTATCGGCCTTGGCAATGTTGGCGGCAAGCTCGCCGGAAGCCTCATCCGCAACGGACATGATGTCACCGTCCGTGATCTTGATGACACTTTAGTCGCAGAATATGTCGCACGCGGCGCAAAGTCGGCGGCATCGCCCAAGGAATTGGGAGAGAATGTTGACCTGATCGTCACCTGCCTGCCCTCGCCCGCTGCTAGCTCGGCCGTGGCCGAAGGCGCAGATGGCTTTTTGCAGATTATGCGCCCCGGCCAAGTCTGGCTGGAAATGAGCACGACCGATTATAGCGAAATCATCCGCTTGGGCGCGCTGGTCGAAGCGCGCGGCGCCATGTTCATGGAATGCCCGGTTTCTGGTGGATGCCATCGTGCCGATACGGGCAATATCGCGATTTTCGCAGGTGGCCCGCGCGCAGCCTTTGAATTTGTTCTGCCTGTTCTGACCACAATGGGCCGTCGCATCTTGCACACCGGCGATCTGGGCACAGCCTCTCAGTTGAAGGTGATGACCAATTATCTGTGCACGGTGCATCTGGTTGCACTCGCCGAAGCCTTAACGACGTGCAAGGCCATTGGGCTCGACATGAACACCACTTATGAGGCGATCAAAATCTCATCGGGCAACAGCTTTGTCCATGAAACGGAAAGCCAAGTCATCCTGAACGGCAG